>JACCDY011406524.1_pt1 | contig 22915 bp, 18 predicted proteins | sample 7446391 | NCBI WGS metagenome assembly JACCDY01 (sample SAMN15323451, study PRJNA562643) | freshwater metagenome | isolation source: river surface water | place: USA:Blue River Watershed | collected 2017-08-18 | reverse complement strand
TTTATTAAATAGAAATTTTACAATAAAAATAAATAATATAAAAAAAATAGATTTAAAAAAAACTAAAATTAGCAAAATTAATAATATTTATTCAAATAAAAAAAATAATGGTATTTTAAAAATAGTTTTTGCTGAAAGTTGTCCTTACACATTACCAGAACAATTTATTTTAAATAATGATTATAAATATTTCTGTAAAGAACTTAATTAATTATTATAATAAATATTGTAAAATATAATAATAAATATTAAATTATCATAAATATTGTAAAATATAATAATAAATATTCAATATAAAAATATACTATTCTATAATATATATAAATTAATATAAAAAATAATATAAAATATATTATAAAAATATGCAACTAAAAGATGCGAATAAATATATTGGAAAACGAGGATATGTGATTAGAAAAAGTATTTTAAATGAAAAACAAATTAGTGAACTTAAAAATGAATTAACAGTTAAACCATTTGTTAATTCAGATTATGGAAAAGAAGAAGAACCATTTAAGGTTTATTTAGAAAACGAAGGAAAGCTTTATATTCCTCGTTCATATGGTGTTGAAAAGTTTGGTCCACCAGAGTTATCATTATTACCTCCTGGTAAAGATATTAATATTAATTTTAATCTTAATTTAAAAGAAGAACAAAAAAAACCAGCTGCTGAAACTATAAAAGCTTATCATGAACGCGGTGGTGGAATATTATCATTACCATGTGGATTTGGTAAAACTATAATGGCATTATATTTTATTGGGACATTAAAAAAGAAAACGCTTGTAATCGTTCATAAAGAGTTTTTAATGAATCAATGGATTGAAAGAATTAAATTTGCTTTTCCTGATGCAAAAGTTGGAACAATTCAAGGATCAGTATATGATGTTGAAGGAAAAGACATTGTAATTGGAATGCTTCAAACGCTTTCAATGAGGGATTTTGAGAAGGATAGTTTTGATGATTTCGGTCATGTTATTATTGATGAATGCCACAGAATTCCATCAAGAGTATTTTCCAAAGCTCTTACAAAAATTACTTGTAAATATATGTTGGGATTATCTGCAACACCTAAAAGAACGGATGGATTAATGAAAGTTGTTGTATTTTTCATTGGTGACATTGTTTATAGTGTTAAAAATTCTGGTAAAAATGTTGTATCAGTTAAAAGGTTTTTATTAGAAAGTAATAATGATAATTATAAACAAGAAGTTGTTAATTATCGAGGAAATGCTCAAATGCCAACAATGATTAATAATATTACTGAATATTATAAAAGAACTGAATTAGTAATGACAAAAGTATTGGAAGAAATTAAAAATAATCCTGAACGACATATATTAGTATTGAGTGATAGAAAAAAGCATTTGGAAGATATGTATAAAATATGTATTGAAAAAGGTTTTGATTCAGTAGGATATTATATTGGAGGAATGAAAAAAGATGATTTACAAAAATCGGAATCCAAGAAAATTATTTTTGCTACTTGTGTATTAGTAGCAGAAGGTTTTGATATTCCTACTTTAAATATGCTTGTACTAACATCACCGAAATCCGATATTGTACAAATTATTGGCAGAATTGACCGTAAATTTCATGAAAATATTCAGGCTTTAATATATGATTTTGTTGATAATTTTTCAATGTTTGAAAATCAGGCTCGAAAAAGATTTACTGTTTATAAAAAGAATAAATTTGAAATTGAAGATATTAATATTAATATTGAAACACAAAATATTAAATTTATTAAAAAATACGATTTCCACAAAAATCAAGATGATAATACAAAAGAAGACTTTACTTATGATAGTGATGATAATTCAAAGACTAAAGCTAATTATAAAGTTGATACAGAATATAATGATATTAATCCTAAAACAAATAAAAAGGTTAATAGTAAGTTTATAAAAAATAAAGAAGAATCTATTGAATCAGTTAATAAAAAGAATATTAACGATTTATTTAATAGTATTTCATTATTTACGGATAAATGAATAAACAACACGGCATAGGTTTTCAATAAACCACGCTTTGTCTTCTTCATTTGCATCAGGACACAATTTTTTAAATACCTCACATGCTAATACAATCATTGCATCAGTGCGTTGTTCTGGAAAGTTTTCTTGAATAAAAACATTGTGTCTAGTAGTATCATAATAAAGATTTACTGCCAAATATATAGGTCCGTGACCAGCCCAATAATTATTTGGCCCAGGCATTTCACTTCCACCTTCATAATCACCGTTATTTAATCTTTCTTCATAAACAGATTTTTGACGGTTTAAATAATCTTTTCCGGGATATGAGAATGAATCATTTGCATACGTAATAATCCTTCCAATATCTTCTAATGACATATTGGTAAAAATATTTCCCAAATATGTAATTATTCTTGATTCAATCTTTTTTAATTCAATATCTTCCATATTAATTAACAAAAAATACTTTTTAATATAGTAAATATTAATTTATAATAATCTTAAAATATAATATAAATTATAAAAAAAATCTTCATTTTTTTTATCTAAATAAATCTTCTAATCCTTTGAAAAAAGTCATATAAAGTTCATCAGTTCCAAATAATTTAAAAACTTCTATTATATGTTCCTTATTTTTTAAATAAATAGCAATAGAATATTCACAATGTGGAAAATCTATATTATTACTATATGACTTATATACATTCCAATTAATAATATTTCTTTTATTAATAAACTGTATATCAAAACCGTAAATTTTTAAATAATTAGCAATAATATCAACAACTTCATTGCTTTCAAATCCAGTTAAATAAAAATGAGTTGATGAAAATATGGTAGGTGGTGCTGGTATTATATACTGACTATTTATATCAATATTATTAAATTTACTTATTAATGAATTCATTAAATTTATATATTTATATTATTGTAATTATATTGTAATTTAAATTGTATTTAAATTGTAATTTAGATTGTATTTAAATTGTATTTATATTCTAATTTATATACTTAATATAATACTCTATTTTTAAATCAAAAAATTAAATCAATTTTATTTAACACAATTTTTATCACCTATAGTTGAAAATAATGTTGTTTCAGGAAATTCAAAATCAGTATTACTCTTTTTTTTACGCATACAAGGTATAGGAATTCTATAAAACCCGTTATTACACATATTTCTTAACTGATAATTATTACTAATTTCATTACCTTCTTCATCATATGGACAATCTTCAATAAATACTGTATCTTTTAATCCTTTTATATAATCACCAAATTTAGTCATACCATCCTTAAAACCTTTTTCTCTTCCAGTATCGGGATTTTTACTGCATATTTTATTATGAAAATTTCCTTCTTTTCTCACACAATATAAACCATCACAACAAGTATTTGTTTTATTATTTATAACAGAACATTGTTTACCAGTAGTTCCACAACGATTTTTAGAATAAGTAAATGGATCTTGTTCTTGTATTTCTTCTTCTTCTTGAAAATAATTTTCAACAACTATACTTTTATTTGTAATTTTATTTTTATAATAATATAAAATTATAATTATCATACATAATATAAAAATAAGTATATATGTCATACGTATATATATCATAATTATTTATGATATATATTTTTATGTAAAATATTAATTTAATATTTCAAATATTAAATTTTAATTTATCTTAACCTCAATATTACATAACCTCATATAAAAATCCTTGGCCTCCAATAAGCTTTCTATTTACAGAAGTGCTTTGAATAAACATTCTATATTTAGGCAAAGAACCAGGTTTAATACGTGCGTTATCTTCATTTGGACCAATACCGGCAATAGTTCTGGCAACTGTTCCTTCATAAAGCTCTCCAGTAGTTTTATTCATTAACACAATTTCCTTCTTTTTTTGAACAATTTCAGGCTTAGTAAACTCATAAAATCCACGTCCAACAGAAAAGGTGATTCCCATTTTATTACAGAAATCCTTTACATTAATGTCTTCATCTACAGCAAATACTTGAAAACGACTTGGAGGAGATGGACGAAGCTCGCTTTCATGGTCTAATGAAGGAGTAGCAGTAGTAGTACCATGAGAATAAGATGATCCTCCACCTGATCTATAACGCTCTTTAAATCGTGCAGGACTCATTTCATCACGAACTTCTTTTCTTGTTTTCTTTCCAAGCATTGTATCAAACATTAAGCGCATTGCATGACTCATTCCACTACTACCTTCTTGCAATTCTTTCTCGAACTTTTCCAAATTTTCAGTATTGTATTGTTTGAAACAAATAGCTTGAATCATATCCTTAATATATGAAAATTGATCCAAAAATACGTGATATCCATTTGTAATTTCAGCAACATCAGCATAAAAATTAAATGCTTCGCTATCTCCATGATTTAAACATTGAACTGAAAATACTTGAATATTTCTATTCTTTAATGATTCAGCTTCTTCACGCCAATCAATTTTATGAGGATTCTCATTTTTCTCATGAGGCGGAGCATCTCCAATTAAAATTAAACTCTTCATTGTAGCATCAAAACGCCATGAAAGTGATTTAATATTTCTTAAAACTAACTCATAGCATTCGGGGTAATCTCCACCACTTGTAGAAGGTGCATTTTGGATGAATTTCTTAATTTCTTCTTGACTATCTGTAAAATCAAGTTGTGTAATGACTTTCGGACCATCGCAATAATCACCATGAGCAATAATTGCTACTCTTAAATCAGGTATTTCACGAAATAAACGCTCAGTCATAGCAGTAGTATGACGTCTAACTTCTGCCAAACAAGGGTACATACTACCAGTAGTATCGAAAGAAATAACAATATCAGTTTTTTTAACTGAATCGCTACCTGAAGAAGCAGATTCTACAGTAATATTACTCATAATTGAACCAGAAATAAATTCATCTTCTGGTGCTGCTCCGCCACCTTTGGCAGAAACTTCATCAGCATCCTTACCATTGACCCAATCTGCCCTACAATTAGGACAAGTATCACCATGCTCCAACCAACGGTCCATACATACTTTATGAAAGTGTTGATGACAAGTGGTAGTACATTCCAATAACTCACAAGAGCCCAAATCCTCAAAACAAATAGAGCACAATCCCTCAACAATTTTAGGTACTGCTGTTTCATCACTACCACTTACCTTCGTTTTGATTAAATGAGATAAACAATTTCTCCAAGACATAGAACATGCATCAAAAGCATTCTTTTTCCATGTCGTTTTAGGGCGTTGAGCTAACTCACCACCTAATTCATATTGTTTGGCAACACGTGCTACCAAAAACAATAAATGCTTACAAAAAGTATTTTTCCCTTGTTGATCAGGACAAGAACAAACATAAGTAGTTTCGGTCAATGTTTGTTCATAAACATTATTAGACGAACCTCTCATTTTCATGACCCATTTATCTTCCGTTTGTGTTGCACATAGCAAACACATTTTTTCACTCAAAGCCTTAATTAATCTTTTATTTTCCATTTTATAATTGTATATATATATGTTTGTATATCTTTAAATAAAATAATTTATTGAATATTTAATACCAAATATTTATTTCATACCAAAAATATCAATATATTCTTGTAATAATTTTTTTTTCATATTTATATAAAGAATTTTCCTACTAGTACGAAAATATTTATTCAATAAATTGTTAATAATAGGTCTATAAAAAACCTGTATTTTTTCATCAAATTTTAATAATAAATTATGTAATTCAGCTATTTCATCTGGATTTGTAATTTTACCATTTTTTTGAAAGTTTAATATCATAAATTTGATATATTTACAATCATCTAATAATAAATCAGATAGAATTAATGATAAAATATCATTATCTTCATTACTTATACCATCTTCTATAAATTTTTTACAAATATTTATACATTCTTCATGACCTATTATTAGATGAAAATATGCTAATTGTTCAATAGCATATTCTTTTCTATTCAGTTCATATGCCATGTTTTTTTATATTTATTGTAAATTATTTTTATATTTATTGTAAATTATTTTTATGATTATTTTATGTTTATGTTTATGTTTATGTTTATGATTATATTTATGTTAATATTAATTAATTCAATTTTTTTTATAAAAATAGAATTGTATATAACTCTTTTTTCGATTTAATTATTTTAATTAAATCAATATAAATAAAAAAGAATATAAATATAAAATAGATGAACCCTAACACAGATACATTAGAATTATATTCATTTGTAATCCAATTATATGGATTTTTATTATATTACCGTTATTTATTTACATACAATATATTTGCAATGTTTGCTATTAAAGCAATGACATTTGTATTATGTAAATTTATTCTAAAAAAGAATTTTTTTAGTATATTAGGGCATAAATATATAACCCATAATACTTTTGACATAGCTATACCACAAATATCAAATAGTATAGTAAATGTATTTATATTACCGCGAAATATGTATATAGCATGTCCATTATCATGTGCTGTTATATATTTTATAAATACAACTTTTCCAACTGAACCCGAAACATCAAAGAAATTGCGATATTATTTAATAATATTTTTTATAATGATTGTTAATAATATGTAAATAAAACAATTATTTTATCTTTATCTTTATTATTATTATTTTTCATTATTTTCTTCTTACTTTTCCTTACTTTCTTTTATTTTTCTAAATATTTTTTGAACAGTTTTTTCTGATCCAAAAATATTAAAGCTAATAGGTGATAATACATAGAATAATTTATTATTTTTTTTAATTATTTTATTTTTAAGAATAGATTTTAATGATTTATCTTTTGTATTTAATTCTTTAACTTTAGAACTAAAAATATCTTCTAACAAATAAAACATTGAACCAGCTAAAAATGAATCATTCCCCAAATGTTTAATATAAGAAGCTAATTTAGATCCACCATTTTGTGGATTTTTATTTTTTTTATTATTTTTAAATGAATCATTAATTATTTCAATAATATTATTTTTACCACTAGGATTTAATAAAGAATTTAATAATGATTGAATAATTTCACCCCCGCTTTGGACTTTCTTTAATTTATAATTAATACCAGTTTTTTTTTCATTCATTACAGCAAAATGATGTAATAAAAATAATGATGCCAATACTAATAAATTATTCTTTCCTAATGGTGCTAATATTGATTCTAAATCAGGTGTGTATCCGCCAAGTTGAACGCCTTTTCTTGGTTTTTTATTAGTACAATGATATAAAAATATAAGCATAATAGTAGAAATTAAAGCACCAGTGCCTAAAGGAGCTAATAATTGAGACACTTCATTAATGGCATTTACTTGAGTTATAGCACCTCCATTTTGTTTAATTAAACTAAATATATTTTGTTCTTTTTGAGACTTATTACATCCACAATTAGAATCACCACCATTTTGTAAAAGGTCTCCTTCAAAAACAGGTCTATAATTATTACTATATCTAGGAAACGACATCATTCCACCAATTGGTTGGAAAGGATTTGCAGAATAACCATCACCACCATTTTGTAAAAGCTCTCCCTTAAAAACTGGTCTATAATTATTACTATATCTAGGAAACGACATCATTCCACCGATGGGTTGAGAAGGATTTGCAGAATAACCATCACCACCTTTCTTATTTTTTATAATTTTTTTATTATTCATTATTATAATATAAATAGATAATTTATATTATAATTTAATAAAAATAATTTTTTATTATTCTAAATCAAAATTATTTTTACTCTGAATCTAAAATAATTTGAATTTTATTAATTATTTCCAATGAATCCATTGTATCAGTTAATTTATATGGAATCCATTTTTTGAAATTTTTATGATATTTACATTGGACATAAATTTTTGTACTATTGTCATTATTTTTAAATAACATATTTAAAAAATTACTGACTTCCATATCAGGAACAGACGCATATGAATGTTTATCAACTGAACCAGTATTTCCTTTACAATATAATCCATATACATCAGGCATAGGAGTTGACATAATAAGAAATTTACATTCAGTTTTATCAAGTTTAGTATTATTACTTTTTTTAATAATAATATTACGTTTAACAGGTTCAGTATTATTATTCTCTTTCATATCAGGTAATACTTCATCAAAATCATTTAGTAAGTCATCTTCTTCTTTATTATTATTATTTTTGTATTCGTCTTTCTTTTTACTATTTTCCATTGCATAGTCATTATCATAATTTTTATCATTCTTAAAATGAATTTCTTTTGTAATATTATTTGTAATATCATCAATAATAGTTCCATTTTGTAAAATCTTACTATCTGTTCTATTTTCAGGGAAAATATACAAATAATTACTGCAAAAATTATCAATATTTTTAAAATGTAATCCAGCTGACTTGTAGTTTAAAATATTCATATATTTATCTACTAAATCTTGTAAATATTCAAATGAAAAATATCGTTTTTTTGATAAATAAAAACCTTGGTTTTCATCATATTCATACTCATTTTCCAAAAAATCATTTATTATATTTTGTCTTTCATTAAAATCATGTGTAACAATGTTTTTTCCTTTGTAATACATTACATCATTTATTAAGAAAATCCATTGTTCATCTTCATTTTTTACTAATTCTCCTTCAAATAAACTTCCATCAAATATTTCATTAGAACATTTCAATGGAACTATAATTATGGTTTCATTTTTTTTATTAATAAAAAGACAATATTTTTTATTTTTGTAGTTTGTAATAAACATTACAAACTTCTTTCCAAAAGTACTTAAAGATACGCTATAATTACCTTCTTTTAAATCCCCTATATTTTTCCTATTCAAAAAAGAATAATATTTTGAATCGATATTAAAAGAACCAATATTTTTTATTAAAGATTTTATTTCATCAATAGCTTGTTGTGAAACTATTTGTAATGTTTTTTTATTACAAAATATGGTATGTTTCATCATTTTAAATTAATTATATATATTTATATATGTGTTATTTCTTCAAATAGACAATTTATTATTAAATATTTAATCAATTTATTATTAAATATTATTAATTATACTATCAAATTCAAAATATTAAAAAAATCATATTTTTTCTAAATTATTTCTCGATAAAAACATGATAAACTAAAAAGCTAATTAAACCTAATAATACATCAATAAGTAAGTATATCCAAGCATTTCTATTCCCAATTATAGCATTATATGAAAATAAAAGATATAATATAGCATGTATAGGTCTCAAGTTATTCCACCAAATTTTACTCCCAAAAACTTCTGGTCCTGTTTTTCTAGATCCTGTTAAATATATGTATATAAATCCAATTGCTGGAATTAATGTTATATAACCCATATATTTCAATAATTTAATATCAATATTTTTAGCAATATATACTAAAAGTAATCTTACGCCTATACATCCAATTAAAAATAACAATATTCTTTTTTGTAATGTGTCCATATATAATTTGTAAATATAAAATTTGTAAATATAAAATTTGTAAATATAAAATTTGTAAATATATAATTTGTAAATAAATATATTATAATATATTATAATGTCAAATAAATGTGCGTATAATCCTAAAAAAAATCATAAAAAACACCATAATAATATTATTAAAAAGTCAATTAAGAAAAATAATATTAAAAAATTAGTAAATAAAAAATCAGCAAATAAAAAATCAATGAATAAAAATAATAAAAAAAAAGTTATAAAATTAGAAAATAAAGATTATTTAATAAAATTTGGATATTCTACAAAATTATCTAAAAAAGATAGACATAAAATATTATTAATTGCTGTTTCTAAATATGGATATTCAAGTGTTATACATAGATTAGTTGCATTAAGAACTTTAACAAAAAATACTCAACCAAAAAAATCTAAAAAATATAATAACGATATTATAGAATTACAAAAATGGAAAAAATATATGGAACATATTATGAAAGGTGGTAGTAATACACGTAAAAATATTAATAAAATTATAAAAAATATATTAAATATTGAAAAAAAATTAAAAAATAATAAAAAATCAGTAAATAATAAAAAATAATCAAATAAAATTAATAAAAACTAAATAATTATTCATTACTATTATTAGCTGTAGTATTTTCAAACCATAATTTACCATCTTTTTTCAAATAATTATTGAAACGTAAATATATTTCAATGTCTTCGCAAATAAAATCTTTTTTAACTTTCGAATCTTTTTCACTCTTAAACATTCCCAATTGTTCACGTATTTTAAATAATTGATTAATATCATATGTAGAACAAACACGGCCTTTGACAATAGCACGTTTCGAAATTTTACCAGCTTTAGTTACTATTGTATTAATAGTAATAGAATTGTCCAAAATTTTAAATTTTAAATCTTTTCTATCAACAATACCATAAATTTTATTGTATTCAAGATTTACCTTTTTCTTTTTATTAGATAAATCAAAATATTCTTTTATTTTAATAACTAAATCCGACGAAGCTTTAACAAATATTATATTTTCTTTATTAATACTTAATTTGCTTGAATTATTTTCTTCAATAGATTCCAATACATAATATGTATTATTTATAATAAATCCAACATACATTTCATCTACCTTATTTTTACTCTTTTTCTTTGCGCTTGGATTAATATGTTTATAATATTCTATTATTATATTTTCTGTTTCTAAATATTCAATAATATATTTTATAATTTCAATATTATTTTTATTAAAATATTTAATCAATATATCTTTAATAAAAGTAGATTTATGTTTATCATTTAATTTTGATATAACAGAACCAATTACAGAATAAATATAATATTTTTTATGACTATTATCATCCAATATTTTACTATGCGATAAAATTTTACTGCTGATATTATTTAAAATTTTATTAACTGAATTTTCATTAAAATCATTATCTTTATTACTGCTAACTTTCATTAAACTATCATTATTTTTAATTGAATCAATATCAATATTAACAGAATATTTTTTAACATCCATTGGATACATACGGTAAGATAAAGGTAAATTATCACGTTTTAAATCAAATGGTTGAAATACGTAATAATCTCCTCTATAAATAATAAAGCCTTTTCTACCGAATTTATCATATACTATTTCTTCTCTATTATTTGAAATTATGTCAAGAGCCTTATAAATAAATAATTCATTAATATTTGGAATTTTTGATAAAACATAGTTTTCAATTTGTTTTAATGTATAAATAATATTATTACGAAATAATAGTTTAATATATTTTATTGCATTTTCTATGTCTAATTTTGCAAAACGAATATTATAAGTGTCCATATTGATAGGATATTTTACACCAGGTTTAGGCATCCAATTACATTTAAAATTACAATCTTCATTATAATCGCACATTGCAGAATATTTTTTATCAGACAATTCCATGTCTATAGTTTGACCACTTGCTGTTATTTGTTTTACTTTTGTTTTATCGGTTATAATATTTGTTTTTCTAAAAAACATACAATCAACAGCTGATTCTTTCATTAATCTTGATATTTTTTTAATAATAATATCTTTATTTTCGGCAATTCTATAATTTTTTAAATCTACTGTTTCTCTGCTACTTAAATTTTTATCATGAGATGGTTTAATTACTGAAGCGTATTGAAATATTTCGCAATTTCTTTCTTCCAATGGTAAATCAATATGAGAGTCTCTACGAATACCTCGCCCAATAACTTGTTCGTGTCTTGATAAATTATACCATGGTTCAATAATATGTATTTGTCTTATTCTTTTAAAATCAAGTCCTTCACTAACACTACGTGTTCCAATAAAAATCTTAATTTCTTCGCCATATTTATTATCATTATTTGAAAATTTCTTTAAAGCCTCGTTTTTTCTAACACGAATAATATCACGTGTTTCGCCAAAATATAAAATATATTTAGCAGGTTTAAAATTATGATAATCTTTTGCTCCAGGAATATGACATTTATAACTTTGAATTTCTCCGCATAAATAACATATACGTTCTCTTTTACCACCAACGTGTAATTTTTTTGCAGGATAATCTAATAACTGTTCTTCTCCATCAGCACATTCACGAGTAAAACCATTTTGTTCTAACATAAGTGCAAAAGGTAAAGTTCCGTTTTCAATAAATTGAGAAAATATAAATATTAAGCCTTTTGCTTTTTTAATTTCTTGTAATATTTTATGAAATTTAGTTGAATAATGTTTCAAATGTTTTTCATCGCAAAATGGTGCTTCATTTGGAGTATCTTGATCAAAAATAGCATGGGATTGATATTTATATTTTGGTATTTTTTTACTACCTTGGTCTTTCATTATTTTATAATAACCACCTAAACCATTATCTGTAGAATTTTCAATGGAATATTTATCAACGGTACCGATTGATGATATTTCAGGACTATTAAGCTTAAATTTAAATGTTCCATTTAATTTTTCTTGACTATTTTTACTTGACACTGGAAAAACAATAATTGATATAAATGATAATATAGATAAATATCTTATTCCTCCCTTTTTATTTTCATCATAATTTACTAAACCTTTATTTAAATCTTCTTCATCAACTTCATTATCTTCTAATAAATTTTTATCATCAATATCACTATTCGAGTTACTAACATTTGAATCACTTTCATTTAAATTATTATTTGAATTATTAACATTTGAATTATTATTATTTTTATTTATAATTCTTTTATAATCTTTAAAATAATGATATAAATAAGTATTTAATTGAACATTTTCCATATCACATAATACAATTTTAGTATATTTTAATCTTTTTTCAGGATTAATAATATCTCCACTCATATATTTACTAAAAGCTGGAACTAATGCGTCTTTGGGATATATACGAAATGGAAATGTTTCGGGTTTTTCTGAACGAATATATGAAACATAACCTTTAAAATACTCTCTTAATTTATCTTCAATATTTGGTTTTAATGTTCCATTTATTGTAAAAATATCATTTTTATTAATAGGTGGTCTTTTATCATTAAGTAATAATAAATTCATATAATAAATAATTTCATCTGGTCTGTCGAACATTGGTGTAGCACTCATTAACACAAGTTTAATATTTTTACCATATTTAATAATAGATTGTAAAATAGGTTGAATATTTTTTGTTAAATCATTTTTCTTACCAGTTTTAATATTTTGAATTTCATCAATAATAATAACTCTATCATCAAATTCTTTGGAAATAAATTTTTTTATTTGGTCTGTTATTTTATCTTCTTCTCCTTTCCAACCACCAGTAGTTTCAATAACATAATTTGCAAAAGAACCATAACCTCTAAATTCATAATAATATTTAATTTTATTTAATATTTCCTTTCTTTTTTGGGCTTCAGTCAAATGTTTATATTCTTCACCTAATTCATATTCACGTCCGGTGCATTGAACAATATCTTCCGGATTTTTTTTATGTTTTTCTTTTGTTTCATTATAAATACCATTCATAAAATTATCTTTTAATGTAAGTAATACTAATATTTTTTTATTAATATTTCTTAAAGTTTTTTTAAAACCTTCAGCAATAGAAATAGCAGTACACGTTTTTCCAACACCTGTTCCATGATATATTAATACACCATTATAAGGTGTGTCAGGTGATATATAATTTTTCAAAAAATTTTGGTGAGGTTCCAATTCAAAATTTGCTGATTTATCTTTTTTAGGATTTACAACAAGAACTTCATTTTCCCTAAATTCTTTTTTTAAGTATATCTTTTCATAAAAGTCTTTATCTGTTATTTCAGGATAATACATAAATGATTTTTTTTTTAATTTCTTCATTCTATAATTTATATAGATAAAATAAACCAAAATTAATTTATAACTTAAAAACTTTATAATTAGTAAATAATAATGGATAATGAAAATAAAATTGTATCTTGTATAAATTGTGGTAAAATAGGACATATATCAAAAAAATGTATATTTCCTATTATAAGTATTGGTATTATTTGTATAAAATATAAAAATATAAATTTAAATAATATTATAAAATATATCAAAAAAATTCAAAATAAATATGAATTATATGATTACGAAATTGATGAAATTAATAAATATAAAAAAAGTTTAGATAATTTTAATAATATAGATTTTAATAATTCAATTAAATACTTATTAATACGACGACGTTCAAGTTTAAATTATGTTGAATTTATTAGAGGTAAATATTCGATAGAAGATTTGGATTATTTAAAAAATATATTGAATTTTATTACAAATGAAGAAAAACAAAAAATAGTTAGTATGGATTTTCATAGTTTATGGGTTGATTTTTGGAATGGTGAAGTATTTATTAATAGTACAGAATACAATGATTCTAAAAATAAATTTGAATTATTAAATGCTGGATTTATTAATAAGAAAAATGAAATATCAATGTTTGTTAATATTCATATATTATTAAAAAATGCAGTTAAAATATATAATGAACCAGAATGGGGATTTCCAAAAGGACGACGTAATTTAAAGGAAAAAAATATTGAATGTGCCAAAAGAGAATTTAGTGAAGAAACAAATATTAAAGAAGAAGATTATAATATTATAAATATATGCCCTTTTGAAGAAACATTTATGGCATCAAATAATAATAAATATAAACACATTTATTATATTGGACAAGTAAAAGATGAAACTGTTAATCCATATATTGATAAAAATAATAAGGAACAAGTTATTGAAATAAGTTCTATAGATTTTTTTAATTATAATGATTCATTAAATAAAATAAGAGAATATGATATTGAAAGACGATTTTTATTAGTTAATCTTAATAATACAATTAAAAATATTTTTGAAGTATTTTTAAATGAAATTAAGAATATTTAATTATTTATAATTTATTTTTTTTACTTTTTATAATTCACTTTTTATAATATATTTTTATAATTTATTTTTTATAATTTATTTTTTGTAATATTTACTATAAATTATATTTACAATCATAATAACTAAAAATATAATAAATAAAATATATACTTTATTTTCATCAATATTTAAATTATTATAAGTAGTAATTATTGGATTCGATGGTTTATCACAAGTTGATTTATTATTACTGTCATTATCATCTATAATTATTTTTTTATTATAAATTTTTTCATATTTTTTAATAACAACATTATAATCAAGAATTTTTTTTCCAGTTTCTACATTTACTAAATTATGTAAATCTATTAACCAATAAATAATATTTTTTCTACAAGATAAATAATTATCAATTGGATGTTCTTTTAAATGTCTTATATAATTTTTTTTACACACAGAACAAGGAATAACATTTTTAAAGTTTTCAAAAAATATTTTATAATTAGTCTTATCAATTTCAGTAGGCTTTAATGGATAAGAAAAAGTAATAGTGTGTAAAGAAAACCACATTGAAGGACCCCATATATTTTGATTCATTCTATTATATATTATATAAGAAAATATTGATAAAAAAAATAAAAATTAAATAAAATTATTAAATAAAATTATTAAATAAAATCATTAAATAAAATTATTAAATAAAATATTATTAACAATTTTAATAAATTAAAATCTTAATATAATTTATAATTAAAATGGACAAATCTATGAAATCTTTAGATAAATGCTGGAATGATTCATTATCTTGTTTAGATAATATTTATGTTAAAGTTGTTTTATATGTTGTGTTAATCCTCTTTGCATCAAAATATTTTGAAAATATTAACATGTATTTTGCTCATCTTCATAAGAACTATAAATTTTTAAATATAATTGTATTATTATTAATTGTTTATTTAGGTAGAAAGTGTCCTGTAATTGGTATTTTATTAGGAATATGTTATGTTATTTCATTAACTCATATGAGTTCTAATGAAAAATTTACAAGTGGAACTTCTGGAGATGATGGTAGTAGTTCTGGTGGTGATAATGATGAAGATAAAACTATGTATGCTTCTGCCAATGATGATCAAGATAATGTAGAAAATTTTTTTCCTAATTTAATGAGATCTAATGAAGAAAAAGAAGAAAAATCTTTTGATAATCAAATGAAGAGAAACTCCGGAGATTGTAAATCTCTTTACACACCTGAATTTGAAGCAGTTGGTAATGTTTGTGACAGTGTTAATACTTTTAAAGATGAATTAAATGCTCAAGGATTAAACAGTCCATTAGGTTTTAACAGTAATGTTGTTGGATCTCCTTTATAAATTTTATTTTTATAAATTAATTTGATTCATTATTTTTATTTAATTTAATAAATATTATTAAATTAAAATACTATTCTAAAAATACAATTTTAAAAATACAATTCTAAATATATTATTTAAAGAAATTTTTTATATTGATTAAAACGTTGATTAGCATTTTCTTGGGATAATTTATGCTCTTCAATTTTATTTATTAATGGAATTCTTTTAGCTTGTATTAATTCTTTATTTTCAGATTTGTAAATATTTTTATTATTACTTAATTCTTTAATATTTGATACAGAATTATTTGAAATTTGAACGCTATTATTCATAACTTTATTACTTACAGAATTATTCATAACTTGATTACTTATAGAATTATTTACAATATTTTTATTATTTAATGATTCTTCTCTTTTTACAAAAGCATTATCATTCATTCGATTATTAATGGATTCTGCTTTTTTATTAGCAATAATATTAGATAATGATACGTTATTGTTAGATGATTCATTATTAGATAATACATTATTATGCGATTCATTTATTAAAGAAATGTTATTAAATGATTTATTATTTCTAACTATTTTATTTGTAATTTCCATAAAAGACTCATTTTGTTCAATAGTATTTTTCAATTTATTTAATAATTTAATTCTATCATTTTTAGATAAATTTGATGATGATTTATAATTATAAAAAGATGATAATACACTATATAATTTCTTTATAACTTCTTTTAATGTCTTAATTTCTTTATTACTTAAATCTTTTAATTCTACTTTTTCTTTATTTAAAGCATTAATTTTATTATTTAATTTTATAATATCATGTTCTAATTTATCAATAATTCCAAAAATAATTTTTTTAGTATTTAAAGGAGAAGTTGCTTTTGAAATATTATTCATTATATTATTGGAATATGTTTTTGTATTATTTGTCATTTGATTATTTACAATACCATTATTTATTCTAATATTACTTGAATTATTCATAATTGAATTATTCATACTTGAATTATTCATAGTTTCATTATTTATTTTTTCTAATGAATTATTTTTATTAGAACTCACACCTAATAAAAAATTATTTGAATTTTTCTTATTTGAATTCATATATATATTTAATATATATTTTTTTACATACATATTTTTTTTAAAATATAAAAATAATATTGTTTTATCATTTGATTTATGTATCACATGAATTATTTGTTGGATTACCACTTATATTTGATTTATTAGTTTCCATTAATCCAGGGATTAAACAATATTTTTGAGGTTTTTGAAATCCTAAAACAGGATTTTGTTGTTTTATTTCTTTTTTTTTTTGTTTAACTAAACGTAATGATTCATCTTTTAATACAGGATTCATATTATTTTTATTTTTAAAAAACATATACCATTTATTTAAATTATCATCGGGAATAAATAAATACATTAATGTTCCTTGAATACCATATTGAGCACAATCTTGAAATGATGGATTATACATTCCATATTTTTCTTGATTTTTTACCATTTCCGGATTATCATTAAGTACATCTGTTTTATAAAATTGTAAGTTTGTTTTACTTTCATTTACTAATGTATTTTTATTATTATCAGTTGAAATACCAACTTTATCATATGTTATGTATGAATCTTTATAAACATTTATATTAAAAAAATGGTCTAATTTATTTGAAGAACCATTAATTAATTCATCTAAAATTGATTGTGTTGGATAATCATTTGTAATTAAAATTATTTTTCCAATTGATTCTGTCATCGTTGCATGAGAAATAGGAAATTGACCGTTTCTTCCAGCATATCCATATTTTTTATCAATTAAATATTTTGAAAAAACTTCCATAAATGCATTATATATTTTTAAATAAATTACAGAGCTTCCATTTGTATCAATATTTAAATATAAAAATAATGGGTATGAAATATCATCATTAGAATCAGAAATCCATGCATATTTATTTATTAATTTAAATGTTTCCAATAAATCTAATGGTTTGGCATTAGGATGTAAAGTATCACATCTAATAATTGGATTTGCTTCATTTGATGCATAATCTAAATTATCACTATAAATGTCCAAATGTATAAATCTACATTTAAATTGTGTTAATGCTTTTTTAATAGCAAGTAAATTAGGTATTCCATTATAAGGTGATTGAGAAATATATGTGTAATATGAGCATGGATAATAAAAATCTGATATAATTAAATCACTATATGAATTAGAATTTTTATTAAAATATTTTACTGGAATATTACCAATAGTTTGTAAATAATTATCTCCATATTTGCTTGCAATATTTGCTAAATATACGGAATTATTATTTGAAGAGTTTGTATAATTTTCATTATTTTCGTTATTTGATGAACTATTATTAAAACAATTTTCAGATAATAATGATAAATTTGAATTTTCTAATGTATTTACTGTATATTTGAAATTATATAAATATGATACAATACTAAATATTAATAAAATTGTAAGTATGAAAAATCCAATATATAATTCAGTATTATAATACATCTCATCATTATGGGAAAAATTATGTAAAAATAAAATTACAAATAAAGCTATAATAAATAATTCGTATATTAAATATATATTTTTAAATATTTTTGATGATTGTATTGATTCAAAATCATTTATTAAAAATAAATTATTAATTATTCCAACAAATAATACAAATAATATAATCAAAAACATTTTAAAATTTATTTCTAAATTATTATATGTAATATTATTATTTGTATTATGTATGTTTTTATAAAAATATACAATATATGCTATTATAACTATAAATGAAATACTATCTATAATGTATAATAAATATTTTTTGTTATCTAAATCTTTTAACTGATTTTTAATATTGTATAAATTATTAAAATAATTAGCAAAATAAAATAAAAAATATATTAATAATACAATTGGATATATAATTATTTTATATTTATCAAATATTTGAATTTTATCTAATTTATTATTTTTATCTAATTTTTCAATTTTATCATGCTTATTATTTTTTAGTGAATTATAAATTAAGACTTTTCGTGGATTATTTATAATGTTACTCATCTATTTTAATATAAGATAAATTAGTTATCATTTCTTCTTTTTTTAATTATTTCAATATTTTTTATTTCTTCTATATTTAAATTATTATTAGTATTATTATTACTACTAGCAATATTTGAATTATTTTTCTTATATGCTATTACTTGTTTAAAAGCATTTATTTTTTGTTCCATTCTTTCATTTTTAATATCTTCTTTAGTTAATGGTTTATCAGTATCTTCATAACTGACTTCATCATTATAACTATTTTCATCATCATAACTTACATCATAACTTTGTTCTTTATCATTACTTTGATTAAATTTATGTTCATTAATTAGATTTTTTCTATAATTATTTCTATTATAATAATTAATAGTTTTCATTTCATTAGCTTTGGAATAATCATTAATTTTATAATCATTATTTATTTGATTAGATTTTTGATTAGATTTTTCATTAGCTCTTTGATTATTATGATTTTCTTCTTTATCATTTACAATAAATTCAACCTTTTTCTTTCTACTTATTTGCTCAAATTCAGGATATTTGGTAAATAATATTTTATTTTCTTCAGGATTAATTCTATTATCAAATACTTTTACAGGCTTCTTTACTTCAACATCATCTTTATTATATGTTTTATAAAATAATTTATTAAAATTATTATAAAGCATATGTTTTGAATCATTATCTAAATGACTTTCATTATTTATCTTTATTTTTTCATACATTTTATTAATATTTCCAATAACTTGTAATAATAAATGCTCTTGTTGATATAATTGTATTGACCAATTTATTTTCTTTTTTAATACATAAAAAGCCATAAATAATAAATATTTTTTTTTATTAATATGACTTAGCTTAAATTCATGTGTATAATCATTAAATATTTTTTTTATAAAAATTTTATCATTATCATCAATACGTGATTTATGATCATTTATAATTTTCCATAAAGTCATCACCCATAATTCATCTTCTTCATTATATACTATATTAGTATCATTTTTTATATCTTTCTTCTTTATAGCTTCAGCTTTTTCAATCCATAAATACCAATATAAACAATTATCAAATGTGCCTTTATGGGATTCAATATTAGAATATATTTCATTTAATGCTAATTTCATTTCTTTTGTGGTATTATTATTACAATAATCTATAATATTATTTAAATCTTTTGCTATCATTCGTTTAGATAAAATATTTTTATCAAAAAAGTTTTGTCCTAATTTTGGAAGACTTGCTTGTAAAAAAATATTATTTTTTTTCGTTAAACAACATATAGACGTTAGTTCAGCAAAAATATGACGAATTTCTTGATTATTTTTACTATGTATATGATAGAATTTTGGTGGATAATTAGAAATTATTTTTTCATAATCTTTTTGTCTTTTTTTTAAATAAATAAATAATTTTGGATTATTAATATGTATATGTTTTGTTGTTAATACATACAGTGCATTCCAAATATGATTTTCTAATCCTGTACAATGTAATTCTACACACCATCTTATTGCATCTTCTAAATTATTATTAATCATACTATTTTGATAAGCATTTGCAACATCTTGTATTTTGTAACCGCTTATTGTTATTTTTTTAAATTCTTTTGAACTTCTTAAATCATGTATTATATATTTATCAGGTATTGGAAACATTTATTAGCTCTTAAAAAAATAAATGACAAAAAAATATAAAAATAAACGACAATAATTTATGAATAATATTTTTATTATGAATTTATTATAAATTTATTTTTTTCTAAAAGAACTATATGAAAGATACTACAAATAAAAAAGTAAAAACTAAAAAAGTAAAAATTAAATTAAATAATAAATTAAATAATAATATACCATCAATATTTAATTTAAATAAATTTCGTGTTATTAAAGAAAATAGCTATAATTTAAAGGAAGATTGTGAAAAAATGAAAAAAACATATTATCAAACAAATCCAAGATATAAAAAATACAATCAATTATATTTTACTTGTGCTGATCAAAAAGATTTGAATAAATATGCTTTACTTCCATTACGTTATTTTTATTCATGTGAAAATAAAGAAAAAAATAATGTAAATACAATAAAATTTAAAAAGGAGCCTATATTCCAAATTTATAAAAATATTGATTATGATTCATGTCTTAATACGTTAAATTATATGTTTAATAAATTTAAAAAAGGTGTATTTGTAATAATACGTAATAATAAATTAGCATTATATTTACCATTTAGTAATAACTTTTTTAAAAATAATTGGTATGATAAAATTTATTTTAGTGAGCAAGAAAAACATCTTATAGAAACACAAGGTTATGATAAAGTTAAACACATACTTAATAAAAATATTATTGAATACATGAAGAAACATCCAGATCAATATAAATTTAAAAAAATAAATTTTAAAAGAGAAGAATGGGTTGCAAATGGATGTTTTTTTAGAAATGATTATAATCAAGCTGAAGGTGATTTAAACTTAAATATTTATAAAAGTATGTTTGAAGCATTATTAAAAGAAAGGAAAATTCCAGATGTTGAATTCTTTATAAATACTCGTGATTTTCCAATACTTAAAAAAGATTATACAGAGCCATACGCTCACTTATTTGACAGTCATAATATTAAATTAGAGGAACAATATGTTGATAAAAAAATGGCTCCTATTTTTTCAAAATCTGGTACAGACGAAAATGCTGATATTCTTTTTCCAAATGAAGATGATTGGATGCGTGCTTCTAATAAATTTTTTGCTGAAGGATGTTCCGGTTCTTATCATAAAATAGAAATGGATAAATGGAATACTGATTGGAAAAAAAAGAAAGATGTATGTATTTTTAGAGGAAGTGCTACAGGATGTGGAATAACTTTGGAAAATAATATGCGTTTAAAGGCGGCTGATTTAAGCATTGATCACCCTGATATTTTAGATGCAGGAATAACAAAATGGAATGCACGATTGAAAAAATATGAAGGAAAACCAATGGATTCAATTGATGAAAAGAAATTTAGATTTGGAATAGCTAGTTTTATAACAGATGTTGAAAAATCAGGATATAAATATATTTTAAATATTGATGGGCACGTTTCTGCTTGTCGTTTATCTAGTGAATTTGCTATGAATAGTGTTATATTAATCGTAGAAAGTGATTATAAATTATGGTTTTCTCATTTATTGGTTCCTAATGTTCATTATATTCCAGTGTCAAGAAATCTTGATAATTTAATATCACAAATTGAATGGTGTAAATCACATGATAAAGAATGTAAAAAAATAGCTAAAAATGGTCTTGATTTTTATAATAAATATTTAACAAAAGAAGCAATGTTTGATTATATGCAAAATTTATTTTGTAATATTAATGCTGAAAAGAATTTTAAAAATTTATTGGATATTAAATCAAGTAAAAATGAAAGTAAAACTAAAACTAAAAATAAAGATAAAAGTAAAAAAATAGCAATTATAACTTGTTTTAGAGATACAACAGAAAATGGAAGCAGAACAAAACAACGATCTATATTTATACAATTAATGAATAAATTATTAGTACCATATGGAAAATATAAAATATATATTATTGAACAAGATAAAGATGATACACCATTTAATATTGGAAAATTGAAAAATATAGGTTTTGAAATAGCTAATAAAGAAGATAAATATGACCATGTTA
>JACCDY010885490.1_pt1 | contig 22941 bp, 22 predicted proteins | sample 7446391 | NCBI WGS metagenome assembly JACCDY01 (sample SAMN15323451, study PRJNA562643) | freshwater metagenome | isolation source: river surface water | place: USA:Blue River Watershed | collected 2017-08-18 | reverse complement strand
GCCTGGCGCTCCGGTCTCAAGACGACCTACTACCTCCGCAGCCTCGGCGCCTCCTCGATCGAGAAGGCCTCGGTGCAGGTGAAGAAGGAAGTCCGCGGCGTCGCCGGCGACGCCGGCCGCGCCGCCGTTGCGGCCGCCGCGGTGGCCGCGGCGGAAAAGAAGACCTATACCGCGGAGCAAAAAATCGCCTGCAGCATCGAAGCGATGCGCAACGGCGGGGAATGCGAGGCCTGCCAGTAAACCTCAACTAAAGTTCAAGGCCCCGGTCAAAAGCCGGGGCCTCTTTTATGGTCGAAGTTCAGTTTCACGGATTCACATTCGAGAAGTGGGTGTGCGACACCTTCTTCGACGGCTATTGCGGCAGCTACATGCGCAAGTGGGACGTGCCGGCGGAGTCGAACACCGGCGACATTGTCCCGCCGGCTTATCGCGGGCTGCCGGTTTCCATTAAGACCGCCAAGCTGGGCTCGCCCATCGGCCTCGGGGACGTTCTCCGGCAGCGCCAGATCGAGGAGCCCTTCCTGATGATCACCGGGTTTTGGCGTCAGCGCACCGCCACCGAAAAGTGGATCGAGGAGATCGGCGTGGTCGCTTTCCCCGCCGGTGCTTGGTCCAGCTTGTGGGGCATGCTCACCTTGGAAGAACTCCGCAGGATCGACGCGGTCGTCAAAAACATGGACCTGCATTACTCGCAGGTTCGGCAAGAGGCGCGGGCATGGAAGAAATCGAGCCCGGCGGTGCAGACCTGCGCGTTCGTGGTGAACCCCAAAATCGACTCCAAAACGCAACGTCGTATCCAATGCTCATTGCCCTACCAAAAGTTTTGGTCCGTGGTGGGCCGCGAACCGACGCCGCGGGACCAGCCTGAGTTATTCAGCGTGCCTTTTCCCAATCCCATTTCGTCTTCCGCCCGAACCTTTGCTGCTTAAGTCGCCCTAACCGACGCTAGCACCCGTCCGAGATCATGAAATTCAATCAAGTCATCTGTGGCGACGCTACGACCGAGCTGCGCCGTTTGGAGACGGGGTCCGCGCAAGTGGTCATAGCCGATCCGCCGTATTACAACGTGCTGCTTGAGCAGGCTTGGGACACGCAATGGAAGGCTATCGGCGAGTATCTGGAATGGTCGCAGACCTGGGTGGCAGAGTGCCTACGCGTGCTGCGCGACGACGGCCTTTGCTTCATTTTCGGTCAGCTCGGCAAGCGGGAGCACGTCTTCATCCACCTGATGTCCGAGCTTTGCCGCCGCCACCAGTTCCACGACCTGCTCATCTGGGACCGCGTTGTGGGATACAACGAGCGCCGCGACAGCTTCACGCCTTCCTATGAAATGGTGCTGGTGCTCCGTAAAAGCGATAAGCCCAAGTTCAATAAAGACGCCGTCCGCGAACCTTACTCCACCGAGAAAATACAAGCTTACCTTCGTGATAAGCGCTACAAGGACCGCGACGCCCGGATGAAGCACCTCTTGGCTGGCAAGTTTGCGACCAATATCCTCCGTGTTCCCAGCCTTAAGGGTTCGTCCAAGGAAAAATGCGGTCACCCCAGCCAAAAGCCCGTCGATCTGGTTGCCAAGCTCATCGCCTGTGCAAGCGACGAGGGCGACTTGGTTCTCGATCCCTTCCTCGGCTCCGGCACCACGGCCGTGGTTGCCGAACGTCTAAACCGCTGCTGGCTGGGCATTGAGATAAACCCTTTCTATGTTGAACTCGCCCAACATCGCCTTGGCGTCGCTCGCGATCTACTTACATCGGAACTCATCACACGCGGCACCTCGGTGGAGCTAAGTGATCTGCAACAAAACTCGGCCTGACCTCGTTCGGTGATTTCCGCTGGCGAATTAGTTAACGTTGCTTATATGCCATTTTATGAATAAGAAACACAAAGCATCGGAGGTATTTGGAATTTCCCGGGAGCTTCCCCTCAATTATACAATTAGAGAATCCGCAGATGAGAAGTTAGTTAGCAATCTCACTAGGGAGAAACACATAGTCATATATGGCAGCTCAAAGCAGGGGAAAACCTCACTGCGAAAGCATTGCCTACAGGATGACGACTACATCGTTATTCAGTGTTCCAACAAGTGGAATGTTGATGATATAAACGCATCTATATTGAAGCATGCTGGGTTTGAATTGACGCAATCCGAGAAGGTGACCAGCCACGGGAAAGCCAAAGTCCATGCGAAAGCTGGATTTAATCTTTGGGGTGCGAAAGGCGAAGGCGGGGTGGAGTCCGAGGGCGGACTATCCAAGGAGGTGGTTACGAAGGGGCTCGACTTGGATGTGAGCGATGTAAATGATATTATCTTGGCGCTGGGGAATATTAAATTCTCTAAGTATATAATACTTGAGGATTTTCATTACCTGCCATTTGAGACACAGAAAGACTTCTCCATTGCATTGAAGTCATATCACGAGAACTCCAAGCTCTGCTTTTTGATCGTAGGTGTCTGGCTTGAGGAGAATCGCCTCACGACCTATAATGGCGATCTTGACGGTCGAGTGGTTTCAATCAACGCCGACGAGTGGAAGACGCCCGAACTTGAGAAGGTAATAAATGCAGGAGAGGAGTTGCTTAATATATTATTCAATAAGGCCTTTAAGGAAAAACTCCTATCTAATTGTTTTGGTTCGGTTTATATACTTCAAGAGGTTTGTTACAAAGCATGCGAGCGCGAGAAGCTCTACGAAACTTCGGATCAGCAAGCCGAAATTGGACTTAACGCGGATGCTGATTCACTAATCCGAGAAGTAGTGAACTCAGGTCAAGGGCGCTTTCATTCTTTTATTAACCTATTCGCGGAGGGATTCCAGACGACTGAGTTAGAAATGTATCGATGGTTACTGTATCCGATACTCACAGCAAAAATAGAAAGGCTCGAGGAGGGCCTTAAATTTTCCGAGATAAGACATATTTTGACTAAAGTTCACCCTCAGAAGGCGCAACTCAACCCTGGTAATATATCCCAAGCTTTACGTTCGTGTGCATCACTCCAGGTAAAAAAGGGAATTAAGCCGATAATTTTGGATTACGATTCCGCAAACATCGTGCTAAGTGTTGTGGATAAGAGTTTTCTTATATGGCTATCGCAGCAGAATAGGAATGAGTTGCTGGAGCTTGCGGGGCTTCCGGTAGAAGATTCCGGTCCCAAACTGCTTTAATGGCCAAGCCGGTTCGATTCGGGCCAAGCCAACGGGGTCAGGCCGATACTTGTTAATTCCTGAGTTGCCGAACGGGGGCTAAGGTTCTGGGAAGCGGCATCGCTTGAACGTTTTCGCCCGCGCATCGCACGGAGGAGCAGTTGCGGACACGGCCGATGTCCCAGCCGTGGAAGCTCGAGCTGGCAGCCAAGCCAACGGGGTCAGGCCGATACTTGTTAATGCCTGACTTGTCGGACGGGGGCTAAGGTTCTAGGAAGCGCGGCATCGCTTGAACGTTTTCGCCCGCTTTGAGCCTCAAAACAGACGTCACTTGTCTTCGGAGCGTGTTCATTTCGGCTCGGAGCGACCTCGTTTCGTCGTGGAAGCGTCTTCTTTGGTCCCGGAGGCGTCTTCTTTCGTCGTGGAGGCCTCTTCTTTCGTCTTGGAGCGGTCTTATTTCGTCTCAGAGAGCGCTTATTTCGTCAAAAAGGTCCTGCTCAAGGACCCAAACGCGGTGCTTATTGAGACAGAAACTCCAATTAGAGGACAAAACAGGCTAAGCGAATGGTTCAGGCCGAGTTTCGTTGCAGGTTCTGGCGGAGGTTTTGGACATAACACCTCCACTTGGTCCCACCCATTCCCGCCATGGCTCGTAAGCTCCGCATCGAATTTCCCGGCGCGATCTATCACGTGATCAATCGCGGTAACTACCGCCGTGATCTGTTCCTCAGCCCCGGCGAGGCGAAAGCTTTTCTTGCCACCGTGAAAGAGGCGAAGGCGCGCATGGGCTGGCGCGTGCACGCCTACGCGCTGATGCGGAATCATTACCACTTGGCGATCGAGACTCCGCAGCCGAATCTCGTGCAGGTCATGCACTGGCTTCAGACCACCTGGTCCAGCCGTTTTAACCGTTTCCGCATCGAGAGCGGGCACCTCTTGCAGGGCCGTTACCGCGCGCTCTTGATCGAAAACGGAGCGGCGCTCTGCAAGGTCGTCGACTACATCCACCTCAATCCGGTGCGCGCGAAGATCGTGCCGCCCGAGCGGGTGAAGGCCTACCGTTGGAGCAGCTTGGGCGACATCGTGCGCGGTGAGAGCTGGATCGACGACGCCGGCTGGCGCGCAGGCGGTCGTTTCGGCTCCGAGCCCGAGGCGCGTAAAGCCTACGAAACCTATCTCGCCGACGCTGGACGCGACGAGGCGCGATGGGAGGAGCTTGGGCTCAAGGGGCTCTCGAAGGGTTGGGCGATCGGGACCGCAGGCTGGCGGCGCACCTTGGCGAAGGAGCACCCCCAGCTCGCGCTTAACCCGGGCTTGGAGCGAGACGAAGCGCGGGAGATGCGGGGGCTCGTGTGGGAGCACGCCACCGTCGGGGCTCTGCGCGAAGCACGCCGGACAGAGGAGCAGCTACGATCTCGGCCGATGTCGCAGCCCTGGAAGCTCGAGCTGGCGGACCGCCTGCGGCGTGAGGTCGGCGCATCGGTGGCGTGGCTTGCCGCGCGTCTCCAGTTGGGCGTGCCCGACACGCTCCGCAGTCAGCTCAGCCGTCGGCGTCGTTCGAACCTGCAACAAAACTCGGCGTGACCCCTTCCTTTTGGGGCACAAAAAAGCCGCCTAATCAGGCGGCTTGTTCTCTTACTTCGGTAGGATCAGATCTTCCGGCCCGCGCGGCGACGCAGGGTCAGGAGTCCCAAAGCGCAAAGGCCAGCGACGAAGGAATAAGTCGAAGGTTCAGGAATCACAGTCCAAGTGCCGAGCGTGCCGTTTCCATTCCAAATGACCACGTCGCCAGTGGTCCCAACCGACGGAAAAACCCCCGTAAAGTTGGAGCTGCTTAGGTCAAATACCGCTTCCCCATAAAACGCGGAAGCAGAAATCGAGAAAGTCATTTTGGCGCTTGAATCACCCCACAACGTCACATCGGAACCGGTGCCATTGTTTGGATAGAAGGACGGATGGGCATCGTTCCACGAGGAGAGACCGCTGAAGATAGTTGCCGCACTCACGTTGTTCGCACTGTCGGTAAGCGTCGAGGATCCCGGCGCACCGATGGCGATATCCTGCACGTTGACGGGAGCGGTAAAGAAATTGAGCAATGCGATTCCTTCATAAAAACTCCATTGGTTGGAATAATCGATCGCGGACGCGACACCGGTGGCGGTGAACTTGACAGCGGACAAGTCCGAGAAATCCACAGTCATGACAACTTGGGCGGATGCTTTACCAAACGGAAGGGAAGCGAGGGCGAGACAGCAGAGCAGACGGATTTTTGATTTCATGTTAGGACGCAGAGGTTGAAGGAGCGAACCGACATTTCCATCCTGCAAGGTGATTGCGCAGTGACGAGCTCAATTAGGGCAAGTTTTGTGCAGGGCCAAGTGGATGGAGGCATGGCGGGTTTGCTGCAGAGTTGAGCACGGTTAGGCAGTCGGTCCAAAAGCCGGGCCAAAGACGTCAGCCCTTGACTCTTGACTGATCCCACCGAGGCAGGGCCAGTTTTTCAAACGGAGGGCAGGTAATACAAAAGCGCCGTTCGTGCCGTGACTGGGCCAAGCTGATGGGGTCAGGGCGCTGTTTGTTGATTTTCGGCCCTCGGATGCTGGCGCGAAGCTAAGGGCCGAGCCAAAGACGTCAGACCTTGACTCTTGATTGATTTGGTAAGGCCAGGCCATCGGTGGCGGGCCGATTGTTGCTGGATAATGTGAATAGCGACTGGCGGGGCTCCCGGTAGGTGCGGACTCAGGCGCACCTGCGAGATTCCGATCCTCAAAGCCGAGCATCCTGAGCCTCGCGGTTGAGGTTCTGCAGCCTCAGGTCTGAGGTCCCACCATCTCGGCGTTGAGTATGCGGAGTCTCATGAGCCGAGCTCCATGCCTCATCGTTGAGTGTCGCTGCCTCAATGATGAGTATCCGCAGTCTCACCCGTCAGACTCCTGCATCTCTCCCTTGATGATCCAAGACTCAGCGGTGATACTGCCGGAACTCATGCTTGAGACTCCCGAGTTCGGCGTGAGGTGCGTTCTTCTCAACCTTGAGTATCTGCATACTCGCCGCTGAGGCTCCCGATACTCACGGATCAGTGCTCCCCATATCGCGCGCCACCAAAAAAGCCCGGCCGCCGAGGCCAAGCTTACTCGAGGCCGAGACTTGCGATACTCAAGCCACCCCGGCAATGGCCGACCACGAGGGGTAGCCAATGGGGACGGCTTATGCGAGGCGCGTCGCACAGAGGATCAGTTGCGCACGCGGCCGATGTCGCAGCCTTGGAAGCTCGAGCTGGCGGACCGCGTGCAACGCAAGGTGGGTGCGCCGGCTGCTTGGCTCGCCGTGCGCATGCAATTCGACTAAGCTGACACGCTCCGCAGTCAACTAAGCCGGTTGCGAAGGGCAAACGCGCCTCGAAACTCGGCCTGACTCTTTGATTTTGATTCGGCAAAAATCGCCAACATGCCGTCTCCCCGCCAAATGGCATTTATAACAATAAAAAACGCAGCTCGTTTCCGAGCTGCGTCTTGATCTATCCGTAGGGGCTGCGAAGCGCTCAGACTTCGCGTTTGCGACGACGGGATACGGCGGCACCGATGGCGGCCAAGCCGACCAGCGCGGCGGCGGAGGCGGGCTCGGGGATGGGGCTGCCGGCGTTGACCACCTGCCACGTGCCGATCTGGGCGCCGAGGGAACTGTTCATCTGGCGGCCGGAGAAGATGGCACCGGTGGCGCCGTCGGCGGGAAGATCCATTCCGGTCATGTTGATCGTCACGGAGCCCGTAAACGCTTCGACGCCGGTGATGAAGCTATAGCTCGGGTTGCCCGGGTCGCCGGTGGTGGAGAAGTTCAGGTTGGCTCCGTTGCCGAAGGGGGGCGGACCGTCGTTTGCGGCGTAATTGCTGACGACGCCACCGACTGCGAGACTGCCTCCGATCGGGCTGAAATCCACGTTGCCGGAGGCGGTGAAGAAATTCATCAAGGTGAAGCCGCTGACCGCGTTCACCGACGTGGTGGCGTCGCTGGTTCCGGCGGTCGCGCTGAACGTGATCGCGGCCGGGTTGCTGACGTCGATGGTTAGCAATACGGTGGCGTTAAGGCTGGTGGCCGTGATGCCGAGACCGAGGGTTAGGAGCGCGCTGGATTTCATATGCGTTGGAGTTAGGTGGATTTAGGAACGGCGAAGATCGCCCAAAGCGGATTTGAAGAGGTAGGCCTCTAATGCAAGGACATTGTTTTGCTTATCTGCGATTTCCGCATCGCTCGGTTTAGGTGCATCGCGAGCCGGATTTTCTGCTAAAGCAATGAGGCCAAGCAAATAGGGCTCAGGCCGAGTTTCGTGGCAGGGATGGATATGCCCTCTCGGCAGGGAAGGCTGTCGCCCTTGCCTACGACGCACGGCCACAAGCGCCAGCATCGCCCATCGACGGGCATTTATTGCGATACAAAAGACGCAGCCCGTTAAAGGGCTGCGTCTTTATATTTGAATGGATGGGGCGGCGACGCGCCTGGGCTTCGCGCTTGCGACGCCGATATAAGGCGACACCGATGGCGGCCAAGCCGCGACGTCTAGAGGAGAATCAGGCCCGGCGATTTCGGCGGCCAACAAGCAGCCAGCCCGCGGCGGCCAAGCCGGCGACAAGCACGCTCGAACCGGGCTCGGGAACGACGGAGACGCCGTTGCTGCCCGCGTCGAACGTGACCGAGTCGATCGCGGCGGAGCCGGCGATGTCGCTGTTGCGCCAATTGACGAGGTAGAGCGTCTGGGTGGAGCCGTGCGGAATGGCGGTAAACGACTTCGAGCCCGTGTTTACCGACGATCCGGTGATGGTCCACGCCACGTTCACCGACATGTTGCCCCCGAGCGACTGCTCGACAAAGGAGATGCTCACCGAACCGCTGTTCACATTGCCCGCGCCCCAGCCGCCGAAGCCTCCGGACTGGCCGTTGCTGAAGTAGATGCCATTGGTCCGGTGGAGGTTGAACTCGAAAAGGCTGGTCGAGCCATCGTAGAGACGAATGTCGAACTCGACGAAGTTGCTCCCGGTGAAGTTCACGGAGCTAAAATCGATGGTATAAGTGAAGTTCAGAAGCCCGGCGCTCCCTGTCAGATCGTAATTACGAGAAATGAAGGCGCCGCTATCCGATCCCACGCCTTGCGCGGTAAGAATGTCTTTTCCACCGCCATTAAGCGCTTCCGTGCCGCCATTGGCCGAGCCTGCGCTCCAGCCCGCCACGCCGTTGATGGATCCCGTTCCATTAAAGTCCTGCACATCATCTACAAAAGCGGCGAACGCGCTGCCGCTGAATAGGACGCCGATCACGGCTAATTGGGTGATTTTGATCATGTGATTTAGGGTCTATAGCCTAGGTTACTTCGGGATTTATTTTAAAGTTTTATCATCATCTTTTTACAGTCATGGGGCGTTAGAAGCGCGAAATACACCGGTGCCTTATTCCCGTGTATTTTTCTAATGAGACCTCCCTGGGCTTGGGGCTGAACGATGCCGCCACGCCCCGAGCACCCGTTGCTCTCCATTCTTAACGGCTGCTTCTGTTACCCGGCTCTATGGATCGGGGGGCCTGATCGGGGGAGGGCGGGGCGTTTATTAAACTTAAATCCGTGTCGCGGGTTTAGGCCGCGTTCGCGCTGGTGTTTCGCGTGGTCCAACCCGTAGGGTGGGAAGCGAACCCGCATCGTCTCGCCCCGGATATGCTCGGCTCCACTCCGCTCACCAGTTTTCGCGTCCGCCCCCGATTCCGCGCCCGCGTGGCAGCCGACCCCGTCGTTGCTCGCGAGCACGTGCTCGCCGCCTTGGTCGATCTGCCGCAGGGATTGGTGGTCCGGGTCTTTCCCGGTTTGGTCGGGCTGCACATCGCGGACGAAAACAGGCATGCGTGGTCTCCGCGCTTGTTGCTCAATTTTGAGGCGCAGGCGGACGGATCGACCCTCATCGAGGGGGTATACGGGCCGGAGACCGAGGTCTGGTCGGTCTTCGTCTATGGCTATATTTTCACCGGGATGATCGGTATCTTCAGCGCCATCTTGGGTGGCGCCCAATGGTTCATCGGCTCCGGCCCTTGGGCGTTTTGGGTGACCGCCGCGATGGCGGTCGTGGCGGCGGCATTGTATGTCGCGGCTCAATTCGGCCAGAAGTTGGGCGCCTGGCAGACCTTCCAATTGCATCAACTGTGGGAGCAAGCCGGGGCGCGCGCGGGGTTGCTGACTTTGCCGGACTGAGCCAAAAGCCGAGGCGGTCCGCGCAAAGCCGACGCCATGCGGATGGGGTGTCGCGCGCGACCGCCGTGAAAAACAAAAAACCCGCCTTCGGAGAGAAGGCGGGCCTTGGCTGATTGTTCGGGATCGACTCAGGCGCGACGGCGACGGGTCGAAGCGACACCGAGGACGGCGAGGCCGGCGAGGGCGGCGAAGCTGGAGGGCTCGGGAATCGCCGAGGTCTGGACGCGGACTTCGCTCACCGTCAAGCCGGCGGCGGCGTTGGCTCCGCCGCTCGGGAAGTTGATGAGGATGCCGTCGATGTCGTTCGCGAAGCTTTCCGTGAGGCCGGTGAAGTTGCTGAGGGGGATGGTGTAGGTGCCCGTTTGGGTGACGGAAACGCTGGCGTCGAACGCGCTGGAAAGACCGTTGGAGTAGAGGGTGACCAAGATCCCGGCGGTGGAGCCGATGGCGTCCACGTCAAAGACGAGGGAGTCGGCGAGGTTGAGATCGAGGTTGAGGTTCACGGGGGCGACGGTGCCGGCGCCGGTGAAGGTCTGGGAGCCGATGGCGGATCCGTATTGGACGTAGCGCTCGTTGGAGTCGCCGCCGAAGCTGGTCAAGGTGCCGGCGGTGGTGTTGATGGCGATGTTCGACGAGCCGTAGAAGCCGGAGCCGGCGGCGCGAACGCGAATCTGGCGGCTGCCACCGATGATGGAGCTTTCGCCCGTGATGTAGTTGTGGCTGGCGGTGCCGCTGCTGTTGGAGAGCGTGAAGCTGCTGCCGCCGGTGAAGGAGTCGATGAGGATGCTGCTGGGGGCGGCGGAGGCGGAGGCGATCGAGGCGGAGACGAGGCCGAGGAGGGCGATGGCGAGTTTCATGGTATTAGATGACGGATGTGGATGATGTTCGAAGGAAGTGCGGTAAGCCGGGACGATAAGTGATTCACCCCTGCTGAATGAGTGTTTCTAAAGGCGGGTTTTAACTCTGGATCCATGCTGGTGGGGCGAATGGCCGGGTTTTTGTGGTTAATGGATATTATACCCTAGTTGTGCGGAGCTAATCCGGAGGGTGACGGGGGTGGACGACCGGGCATCGGGGCGCGGTTCGTGGCGCCCGGCTGGTTTGTCTCTGGAGAAACGTGGCCGCTGGCGCGTGGCGATTGAGTGGGCCCGGTCTCTGCCCGGGCGTCGGGCACGCCAAGCGAGTCCGCGAGTCCTGCGCGGCGCGATCAAGCGGGCTCGCCGCCTGCCTGCCTAGCGGGCGCCGATTTTAGGGGCCAGCGCGAGCCAGCGTTGCCGGCTCACGCCGACGGGTTGAGCGAGATTGCGCAGGCTGACAAAAAAGCGCGGCCCCTCCTCGCGTCGCCAGGCGACGACATGGGCGAGGTTCACGATGCGGGTCCGGTGGACGCGAAAGAAATCCCGGGGCGGCAAAACGTCGTTCCACGCGCGCATGGTTTGTCGGACGAACACCCGGTCGCCGTCGACCAGCGTCACTTCGGAATAGTTGTCCTGGGCCGTGATCGAGATGATCTGGCCGGGGCTGGCGAGGCGCGCCATCGCCCCGGAGCGAATGCAGATTTTTTGGTGCGGCGAAAGCCGGCGCGAGTTTGCGCGGAAGGAGTCCGTCGAGCGCAGGCTGAGCCGGCCCCGTGCGGCGTGGTCGGGAAGTCGCGCCAAGGTGACGGCCAGCCGTTCCGGGCCGGCGGGTTTGGAAAGAAAATCCAGGGCGTTGAACTCAAAGGCGCGAAGGGCCTCGGCGCGGTGCTGGCTGATGAACGCGATGCGGACTCCGGGGCGGAGTTCGTCGGCCAGGGGCATGGCGTCGCCGTTGCCGAGCCGGGTGTCCGAGAAGACGAGGTCGTGTGGCACGGTGGCGATGAGATGTCGCGCTTCGGGCAAGGTGGCGGCTTCGCCGACCACGGAGACTCCCTCGCAGAGCGCGAGTTTACGGCGCAGCCAGACGCGGTCGGCGGGCGAGGAGTCGAGCAGCAGGCAGCGTGTGGCGGAGCGTGATCGCATGGGGCGAAAAAAGCGTTGGACCGGCCGGCGGGAGCGGCGGGGGGACGGGAGATGAAGCAAGAATACGGATCGCTTGTCAGCGGGAAGATGGCGTCCCGTGCGCGTAGGCGTCGATTATCCGGCGTTTGGGGGGCGGAAGCGTGTGCGGCGGGACATCGATCGGGGTGTGGTTTCGTGTGCCTTATCTCCGATCACTTCAGAGGCGGAGGCGCGGGGCGGAGGGGCGGGCCGAAGGCGCCTCACAATCTGTCCTGATGGGGGGCATTGGCGGTCCTTAGAACTTCCGCGACGCGTCGGGGAGGTTTGAGGGCGCCGGCTCGGGGACTATGTTGGCAAACGCGTCGGCGTGCGGCGTTCTGGCGGCGACAATGCCTCTGGAGACTCGCTTCCGCTTAGGCTAACCCCCCCTGAAACGATGAACGCTCTCTTCCCTCGAGTTATCGTGGCTTTTTTGAGTCTGGTGGCCGGTGTCGTGGCCGCGTTTGCGCAGGCTCCGTCCGCGGACGCGGCCGGCTCGCCGGCGAAAGAGCGGATCGGCGTCTACGATTCGCGCGCGGTCGCGGTGGCCTTCGCGGGATCGCCGGCGCAGGAGGCGCAGCTGCGACGCCTGCGCGAACGGCGCGACGCCGCCTCGGCCGCCGGTGACGCCGCCGAATCGGCCAAGGTGAAGGCCGAGGGGCAGGCGATGCAGCGCAAGGCCCATCAGCAGGCGTTTGGCACCGCGCCGGTGGACGAGATCCTGGCCGAGCTTGGGGACGTTTTGCCGGAGTTGCGGAAAAACGCGGGAGTGTCGGCGCTCGTTTCGAAGTGGGACGAGCGCGAGCTGGCGCGGCATCCCGGGGCGGACCGCGTTGACGTGACGCCGCGATTGATCGATGCGCTCCATCCCACGGAACGCCAGCGGCGCAGCGCGATCGAGATCCAGAAGCACGCGCCCATCTCCCTGGAGCGCGCGGCCGAGCTGAAGGATTGAGCCCCTGGGCGGGCGGCGTCCTTGGTCGCCGGGCGGGCGCGGGTCAACGCCGCGGCAAAAGTGGCGACGCGGTCGCGCCGCGTTCGTGCGGCTGGGGGTGGGACGCGTGATATCCGGCATGCAGGCGATCGAGCGTGCTTTGCAGCGCGCCGAGGAGCTGCACCGTGGCGATTTCCTCGCTTTGGAGTTTTTCGGCCAGAAGCGAGAGAAAGTCGGGGAGCCTGCGGCCGAAGGCCCCGAGCTGAAGACGGTGCGAGCGCAGCGCCGCGGCAAGCCGGCCGACGATGGCGTAACGGGACGCGTGGGCGCGGGATTGGAGCTGGCGCACCAATTGCCGCGATTTTTCGATCGAGACATCGATCCGATCTCCGGCGGGCCCGCCGCCGCCATTTGTTTTGGCGGCGAATTCGGGGTCGTTGGGCCGCTGTGCATGAGGCGGCGCATGATCGTGGATTTCGATCAGCAACTTTTCCAGTTGGGTGATTTGCAGTTCCGCGAGGTTGTTGCGGCTCCATCTGCGCACCATGGCCTCGGCGATTTGCTGAAGCTCGATGACATCGAAGGGCTTCTTCAGAATCGTCAGGTTGTCGTGGCCGCCGAGGATTTCCATGATCTGTTCCCACGTGTAGTCCGCGTAGGCGGTGCAAATCGTGATCTGGATCTGGGGGCAAAGCTCCCAAAGGCGTCGGATGGTTTGAACCCCATCCCAGCCGGGCGGCATGCGGCAGTCGACGAAAGCCGCGACGAAGGGGTGGCCGGCCTCGAGGGCTTCGCGTGCCAAGGCCAGGCCCTCCTCGCCTTGATAGGCCGAGGAGATTTCATAAGGCCGGATGAGCTCGGCGAGCGGTTTGGTCAGGATCCCGAATTGTTCGGCCTGCCGCGGATCGACCACGGGAAGCGGGTCTTCGCTGCGACGTTGGAGGACGCGGATGATGTCGCGGTGAATCTCCGGATTGTCGTCGATGAGGAGGATACGCCGGTTTTCGGGGCAAGAGTTCGACGGCGGTCTCATGGGACGACGATCAAAGGTCCATCGGCCGTCCGTGGGATTAGTTTAGGGTTAAGGGCCTGGTTGTTAGACAGGTTTTATCGCCGATCGGGGCATCTTATAAAAGACGCCGCTCCGAAACCCGGGGCCGGGTTTTTCAAGGGGCCAACATGCCGGGGATCAGGAACCCGCTTGCGGGCGGGTTCCTGTCGCTGATCGCGTGCTCTTTGGCGTTTTGGGCGGCAAGGCCCTTTGCGCGCCTACTTGGCGGGCGAAAGCAGCGCGAAGGCCTGCTTGACGAGGGGATTTTGGGCGAGCGCGGGATTGGCGCGCAGGGCGGTCTCCTCTTTGGCGAGATAGGCGTAGACGCTCTCGAGCGTCTGGTCGGTCACGAAGCTCTCCAGGTCGGAGACACCGGGTTTGCCGAAGAGGGAGGCGGCGGGGCCGACGGCGGAGAGGAGTTGCTTGTATTGATCGGGCACGCCGGCGGCCGCGACGGCCTTCTGCACGGTGGGCAGGAGCTGGGCGCGGAGTTTGGTCGCGGTGGACTTGCGGATGAAGTCGGTGACGGCGGTCTTGCCTCCGGACGCGAGGTTTTTGGCCTCGCTCCACGGGACGTCGGAAAGGGCGCTTTTCACGAGGCCGAGCGCGGGCGTGAAACTGCTTTCGGAGGAGCTGTTGAGCTTGGCGGCGAGTTGGTCGACGAGCTCGGATTTGCCGGCGGCTTTCGCGGCGGCCTGGATCTTGGCCAGCTTATCGGGCAGGCCCAGGGTGGACCGGTCGCCGCTGTTCGCGGAGTCGAGGAGAACGCCGAAGGCGGAGCTCAAAGACGCACCGAGCGAAGCGGCGGACGAGGCGACGGACGTCGTGGCGGTCGATGCGGCGGCGGGTTTCGACTCGGCGGCGTGGGCGGCGAGCGGGGCGGCGAGGACGGCGAGGACGACAAACGCGGAGAAACGAGGGCTCATGGAGGGCGGAGGCTGGCGATGGGGCGCGACGCGGGCAAGCGCGGCGCGAGCGAGAAGGGGACGGAAGGGAGGAAAGGCGGTTCTTGTCCGGACGCAAAAAGCCCGACGGCCGGGGAGGCGCGTCGGGCGGGAAGAGCGGGGACGGGCAAGCAGCACACGGGCGATACGCCCGTGCCACTTTCTCAGACGAGGAGGAGGGCGGGGGACTCGACGAGTTGCTTGAGGGCGTTGAGGAACTGGGCGCCGACGGCGCCGTCCACCACGCGGTGGTCGCAGCTGAGGGTGAGGGTCATCGTGGTGCCGACGACGATCTGGCCGTTCTTCACGACCGGCTTCACCACCGAGGTGCCGACGCCGAGGATGGCGGCGTTGGGGGTGTTGATGATCGGGAGGAACTTCGGGATGCCCATCATGCCGAGGTTGGAGACGCAGAAGGTGCCGCCGGTGAACTGGTCGGGCTTGAGCTTCTTGTCCTTGGCCAGCTTGCCGAGAGCCTTGGCCTCGGCGCTGATCTGGAAGACGGACTTCTCGTGGGCGTCGCGGACGACCGGGGTGATGAGGCCGTCCGGCAGGGCCACGGCGAAGGAGACGTGGGCGGCGCCGAAGTAGCGGATCTGCGAGCCTTCCCAAGCGGCGTTGACCTCGGGGACGCGGCGGAGCGCCTCGGCGCTGGCCTTGAGGATGAGGTCGTTGACCGAGAGTTTGACGCCCTGCTTTTCGAGACCGGCGTTGAGCTGGGCGCGGAGCGCGGCGAGCGGCTCGGCGTCGACCTCGATCTCGAGGTAGAAGTGGGGCGCGGTGGTCTTGGACTCGATGAGGCGCTTGGCGATGACGCCGCGCATGGTGGAGACGGCGACGGCGCGCTCTTCCTGGATCGGGCCCTTGAAGAAGGAGGAGCCGGCGGGGACGGAGCCGGAGGCGCCGGCGGCGGGCTTGGCGCCGACCTTGGCGGTGCCGGCGGCCTCGGCGGCGAGGACGTCGGCGCGAACGACGCGACCGCCGGGGCCGGATCCCTTGATGAGCGCGGGGTCGAGGCCCTTGCTTGCGGCGAGCTTCTTGGCCAGCGGGGAAACTTTCACGCGTTCGCCGGCGGCGCGGGCGGGCGCGGCGGGGGCATGGGCGGCCGGGGCGGGGGGCGGAGCCGGTGCGGGGGCGACGGACTCGGCGGGTTTGGCGGTGGTCGCGGGGGGCGGAGTCTGGGGCGCTTCGGCCTTCTTCTCCTCGGCCTTGGGCGCGGCGGCGGGGGCGCCGGCGGGCGCGTCAGGCGCGGCCTCGCCGGGGGCGCCGACGGCGCAGAGGGGGGCGCCGATGGCGACCTGGCTGCCGGCGGAGGCGTAGATCTTGAGGATGGTGCCGTCCGCGAAGGACTCGAACTCCATGGTCGCCTTGTCGGTCTCGATTTCGGCGAGGAGGTCGCCGAATTTCACGGCGTCGCCTTCTTTTTTGAGCCACTTGACCAGCGTGCCCACCGTCATGGTGTCGCTGAGTTTCGGCATGGTGATGACTTGAGCCATGGGAGGAATCAGAGGGTTAGAGCGTCAGGGGACAGAACGACAGAAGGGCGGAAGGGGGAGGACGGAAGCCCCGACCAGCGGTCGGGGCCACACGGGCGCGGTTTTTAGCGGAGGGCTTTGAGGACGCCTTCGATGACGCGCTCGGGGTTGGGCAGCTGGAACTGCTTCTCGACCGGCGGGGCGTAGATGGCGGGGGCGTCGATGGTGCCGACGCGGAGGATGGGGGCGTCGAGCTCGTCGAAGGCCTCTTCCTGGATGGTGGCGGCGAGCATGGTGCCGACCGAGCAGAAGGGACGCTGTTCCTCGACGATGAGGACGCGGTGGGTCTTGGCGACGGACTTGAGCACGGTGTCGACGTCGAGGGGACGGATGGTGCGCAGGTCGATGACCTCGATGCTGAGACCCTTGTCGGCCTTGAGCTTGTCGGCGGCGGCGAGGGAGTGGAGGACGCAGCGGCCGTAGGTGACGATGGTGAGGTCCTTGCCTTCGCGGGCGACGTTGGCGCGGCCGAAGGGGAGGACGATGTCGCCGTCCGGAACCTCGCCCTCGATGCCGTAGAGGAGGGTGTTCTCGAGGAACATCACGGGGTCGTTGTCGCGGATGGCGGTCTTGAGGAGCGCCTTGGCGTCGGCGGCGTTGGAGGGGACGACGACCTTCAGGCCCGGGTGGTGGGCGAGGATGTTTTCCGGGGTGTGGGAGTGGGTGGCGCCGACGTTGGTGCCGCCGTTGGCGGGGCCGCGGATGACGATCGGGCAGGCGATCTGGCCGCCGGACATGTAGCGGACGTTGGCCGCGTTGTTCACGATCTGGTCGAAGGCGACGGAGTAGAAGGACCAGAACATGAGCTCCATGACGGGGCGGATGCCGAGCATGGAGGCGCCGATGCCCATGCCGATGAAGCCGGCTTCGGAGATCGGGGTGTCGACGATGCGCTTGGGGCCATACTTCGCGAGCATGCCCTCGGTGACCTTGTAGGCGCCGTTGAACTGGGCGACTTCCTCGCCCATGACGACGACGTTCGGGTCGCGTTCGATTTCTTCGGAGAGGGCGGCGCGGATGGCTTCGCGGTAGGTGAGAGTGGCCATGTGGCTGGAGAATCTGAGATTGGAAATTTGAGATTTGAGATCTCGCGGAGCGGAGGCGGGGCGACGGGTTACTTGACGCTGTTGAAGAAGATGCGGCCTTCGCTGGTGCGCTTGGCCTGGTCGGTCTCCCAATAGACGTCCTTCTGGATGTCGTCGGCGGTGGGGAAGGGGGAGGCTTCGGCGAACTCGACGCAGCGCTCGGCCTCGGCGCGGGCGGCGGCGTCGATCTCGGCGATGATGGCCTCGGTGAGGACCTTCTCGTGGAGGAGCTGGTTTTGGAACACCTGGATCGGGTCCTTGGTGTTGCGGTAGTCCTCGATCTCCTTGCGGTCGCGGTAGGTCTTGTCCGGGTCGGCGACGGAGTGGCCGCGATAGCGGTAGGTGTCGATCTCGACGACGGCGGGTTTGTATTCCTCGCGGGCGCGTTTGAGGGCCTCGTCGAGGGTGGCGCGGACCTCGTAGACGTCGTGGCCGCCGCATTGATACCACTTCATGTCGTAGGCCTCGGCGCGCTTGCCGAGCTCGCCGGCGGAGGAGCGCTCCTGGGAGGTGCCCATGGAGTAGCGGTTGTTCTCGATGACGAAGAGGACGGGGAGATCCCAGAGGGCGGCGAGGTTGTAGGCCTCGTGGACGGCGCCCTGGTTGACCGCGCCGTCGCCCATGAAGGCCATGGCGGCGCCTTTTTTGCCCTGATACTTCACGCCGTAGGCGAGGCCGGTGCCGAGCGGGATCTGGCCGCCGACGATGCCGTGGCCGCCCCAGTAGTTGTGCTCGGGGGAGAAGTAGTGCATCGAGCCGCCCTTGCCCTTGGAGCAGCCGGTGACCTTGCCGTAGAGCTCGGCCATGAGGGGCTTGGTCTCCATGCCGACGGCGATGGCGTGGCCGTGGTCGCGGTAGGCGGTGATGACGTGGTCGTCCTTGCCCATGAGGGAGCAGGCGCCGACGGCGACGGCTTCCTGGCCGATGTAGAGGTGGAGGAAGCCGCCGATCTTGCCCTGGTTATACACGGGCAGGCAGCGCTCCTCGAAGCGGCGGATGCGCACCATTTTGCGGTAGAGCTCGATCTTCTGCTCGGCGCTGAGGGCGGCGTTGGCCGGGGCCTTGGCGTGCGGGCTGGGCACGGCGACGGAGAGGGCGCACGGCGTGCTGGTGGCGGCGGGGGCGGAGGTCTGCTTGCTCACGTGGTTGGGCGTGGGTTGAAAGGGAAAAACGTGGGAGTGTTCGCCGGGGGGTGGGGAAATCAAGTGTGATCGCGGCAAGGGGCGGCCAAGGGACGCGTTGCATTAGCGCGGCGAAACGCGGGATCTGGCGGTGTTGAGGGAAACTTATCGGGCGGGCAAAAGGTTTGCGGTCGCGGGCGGGGCGGGCGCCGGGGCGGCTTAGTCGGCGGAGGGGGTGATTTGCTCGATTACGATTTCGAGGGGCTTGTCGGGGGCGCAGTCGGCGCGGAGGGCGACGAAGCGGTCGCGGTGGCGGTCGTAGATCTGCCAGAGCGCGGTGCGGTCGGTCTCGGGGAGGGGCAGGGCCTCGATTTGCGCGCGGGAGAAAAAGCCGAAGCGGCCCTCGTCCATCGCGGCGGGGAGGGTGTCGAGGGTCTTGGTGCAACGGAAGAGGAAGAGGAGCCAGTGCGAGGCGCCCTCGTAGGCCTTCTCCGCGATCATGGCGAAGAGGTGCAGGTCGGCGGGGCTGACGACGTGGCCGGTCTCCTCGCGCGTCTCGCGGACCGCGCACTCGAAGGGGGACTCGCCGAGGGCGGTTTCGAGTTTGCCGCCGATGGGGGACCAGGTGCCGAGGTTGGGGGCTTTGGCGCGAAGCAGGAGCAGGTGTTCGCCGCGCGAGTTCTCGATGAAGACGAGGACGGCGATCTTGTAGCCGAGGAGCGTGGGCGGCGTGGCGGAGAGAGCGGCGGACATTGCAGGGATGGCCGCAACTAGGCGCAGATGGCGCGAAAACAGAAGCCTGCTCTTTGCGCCATGATGGGGAACGTCCGGTGTGAGGTCGGGCGTGCGGGGGGGCGATTTGCCCGCTGACGCGTTTCCGGGTGCGAAGGCGTCAGCGCGGCGCGGCGCGCTTGGGGCGCGTCACGAGGAACAGGGCGACGCCGGCGAGCGAAGCGAGAAACGCGAGCGCGGTGAAGGCGACGAGCGTGAGGTCGCGGGCGGTCTTGTGCGGGATGAAGCTGTATTTGTGGAAGAGGCTGAAAAGATCGGTCTCGAGCTGACGGCCGGCGGCGGTTAGTAGTATTCCACGAGGCGATAGAAGACGCGCGGACGGTCGGCGAGGGCGTCGTCCAGCTCGACGAGCGCGCCGGTGCCGGCGACAAATCGGTGCGCCGGGACCGCGGTCCAGGAGGCCAGATCGGTCGAGACTTGCAGGTCGTAGGTCAGGTCCGCGCGGCTGGCGAAGGAGAGTTTGGCGACTCCGTTTTCGACGCGGATCGCGAGTTGCGGCGTGGCCAGCACCTCGAAAGTGACGGCGTAGGGCAGGCTGGGCGTGCGCGCCGAAGAATCGTCGATGGCGCGAAACACGGCGGTGTAGGCGCCGGGCCGGGTGAAAGCGAGGGCGCGTCCGTGGATGTGCCCGTAGCCGCTGCCGTCCTCGTAGACCACGATGGCGGGACGGTCGCTCGCGGTGGCGGTCCAGCCGGTCGCGCGAGTCCAGGTCGGTGAGGTTGCGCCGACTTCCCAAAACGAAAGCGAGCCGCCTTCGGGGCCGCTCACCGAGAGCAACTCCACGCGGGCGAGGGAACCGTCGGGGTCTTCGGCGCTAAAGGTGAGCTCGCTCGCGTAGTAGCCTCCGGGAAAGCGCGGGAGGTAGCCGCTGAACGGTTCGCCCGGGGGCACGTAGACGGCGCTCGTCGCGGTGGCGCCGCTCATCGCGAGCCGCGAGGGCTGGGCGGCGTCCGGTCCGATGTCGACGTGGACATGCGCGAGGAGCCGTGCTCCGAGAACGAGGAAAAGGCAGCAGAGGGACGCGAGGCAAGAGGCCCGGCGCAGGATCGGAAAGGGCTGGCGGTGGCGAAGGATCATGGGTTCACAAAGGGACTGGGGCGTTGTGCCAAGCGCGCCTGGACCTCGCTCCACGGAACGAGGGCGACGTGCCCGTCGACGAAGAGGTAGTTGGCTCCGGTGCCATGGCACTGGACGTTGACGAGGGTTTTGAAAAACGCCGGGGTGACGCCTCGCGCCGAGCCGGCGAAATGGAGATGCTCCGCGGTCTGGTCGGCGGCGATCTCGGCGGCCATGAGCGTGGAGGAGGGCGTCGTGGCGGAAACGAAGGGGATGCCTTCGCCGGCGGCGGTCACGAGCAGGTCGTTCCAGCCGTAGGTGATTTTTGCGGGGTGCTCGGGCTGCGCCGGGCAACGTCCGAGAAAACCGACGCCGAGGTAACGCTCGAGCGTGCGGGTCCAGGAAAGCGATCCGCCGTTCTCGTCGCGGGCGTGGCTGATGGAGGGCAGCCGGTTTTTGTTTTCCGCGACATGGAGCAGCGCGGCGGCGCCGACCTGCCTGAGATTGCCCAGGCAGGCGGCGCTTTGCATGCGCTTGCGGGCCGCCGCGCCGGCGGCGAAGACGAGGGCTCCGAGCACGCCGAGGATGGCGATGGAGACCAGGAGCTCGATGAGGGTGAAGGCGCGACGGCGTGGCATGGGGCGTGGTCGAAACGTGGTCGATCAGGCCCGGCGGCGACGTGAGGCCGAGAGGGCGAGGACGCCCAGGCCGGCCAGCGCCGCGGCGGAGGCGGGCTCGGGGATGGCGGTCACCGACACCGAGATGCCGTAGGCGGGGTAGGCGGTGCCCGTCGTGCCGAAGGTGGCGGTCTCGGTGTTTTGGGCGTCGTAGCCGGCGCCGCCGACCACGATGAAATATTCGCCGGCGACGAGGTTGGTGAATGTGCCGGTCACGAAGCCGTCGGCGAATCCGTCGCCGTTGATGCCGCCGGCGAAGCCGTAGTTGGCCGAGCCGCCGTCCGCGGCGTTGCCGACGTAGCGGAAGTCGCCCTCGTCGCCGGCGTCGTTGTAGATTTTCCAGTCTCCGAGGGCGTTGAACGATCCCTCCTTGGCGACGCCGCCGAGCCCGGCGAGGTAGGCGAGCGAGGAGACGGAGGTGTCATGCGTGGAGGCCGGCATGACACCGGCGCCGATCCGGTAGAGGGAGAAGGCGGGCAGAAGCACGCCGGCCGCGCCGGTTTGTGAGCCGGCGGTCAGGCCGCTGGGGTCGACGGTCTTGTCGTTGCGGGCGACCGAGATCGACACGCCGGCTCCGTCGCCGACGACGAAGCGGAAGAAGGTGTTGCGATGGCTGTCGCCGAAGTCGGCGTCGGTGCCGTCGGCCCAGCCGAAGGAGCCGCTTACGGTGCGGCTGGTGGCGGTTTCGGCGACTCCGACCACGAGTGTGTCGAAGTTGCGGTCTCCGCTGAAGCCGATGTGGGCCCGGGCGTTCGAGGCGGCGACGAGGCCGGCGATGGCGAGGGCGAAAATGGAATAAGTGCGCATGGTCTTGTCCTGATCGTGATGCGCGTCCTGCGAGGGCTCCTTGGATAGGGACGGAGCCTCGGGAAAAGGTGTTCGGCCGGGTCGTGGACGCGGGAGACGCGGGCCGATGGGAGCTCGCCGGGCGGACGGACGCGCGCGGCGAAAAAACACGCTCCGGGGCGTGCCCGGGCGGGATCGTGTCGGGTTTGTTTTCGATCAGGCCGCGCGCGGCGGCTCGGTCGGCGGAGCGGGACGCGCGCAGGCGTCGGGCAGGAAGTTTTCCCTCGGCCAACTAGGCGCGGGCAGAACTTGGAAAACGAACAGGTGCTCGGGCGCGGGCGCGAGCGGGGCCTTGGCCTTGGCGACGGAGGAGGCGGGCGTCTGGCCGGCGGTTCCCCCGTCGTCGTGGGAACGGGCTTTGGCCTCGGCGACAAAAATGCACACGTCGCACAGGTTCTCCGGCGTGAAGGTGAGCCGGACCGCCTCGTGCAGCGGCATCGTGCGGCTGTAGTTCGCGATCATGCGGCCCCAGGCGAAGCCTTGCAGCAGGTCCCACTGCGCGCCGCTGGCGAGCAGCCAGGCGAAGAGCACGGTGAGGGTGAAAAACCTGCGCATGGGCGACGCGCACCCAAGGCCGTGCCGAGGCGGGCTGGCAAGCCCGGACTCGTCCTCGCGTTCCGGCGCCAGATTGGGCTGGGCAAGCGTCGGGGAAGCTGGGATTTCCTCAGGCGCTTTTTCGCAAACCTACGCACCCCCGCATCTATGGCCCTTTGGGAATATAAAGTGATCACCAGCGGCAAAGGCGGCTTCGCCTCCGCCACCATGCTCGAGAGCTTCCTGAACCAGCTCGGCAAGGACGAATGGGAGATCATCGACTTTCGCACCGATCCGAACAACTCGCTCGTCTTCCACGGGCTCGCGCGTCGTCCGACGCAACGCGAGTGGACCTTGGAGGCGGCGGTGGCCGCGGCCGCCAAGGCCGAGGCCGACAAGCTCCGCGCCGAGCTGATGCAGAAGCAGCACGCCGGCGACGTGTCCGCGTCGGCGGACACCCCCGCCGGCTCCACCGCGGGCGACAAGGCCGCCGGTCCCGACAGCCTGCGCCAGCTGCGCGACACCGACCGCGACGGCGACCCCGAGGCCTTGGCCGAGGAGGCCTCCCAGACCGACAACTGGGAAAACCTCGACAACTTCGAGGACGATCTCCCGACCTTTTTCGACGCGATCAAGCCGCACCTGCGCAAGAATCAGAACGCGCCCGGCCAATCCGTCGCGCTCAACTACCTGGCCAAGCGCTGGGAGCAGCCCGAGGCCGATCTCAACGGCGCGCTTGTCGAGTGCGGCTTTGTCATCCCTGAAAACGACACGGACGCGCCCGTCTACGTCGAATACGAGGGCGATCTCTATTGGGTGGAGAAAAACAACCGCGGCCAGTTCTTCCTGAACACGCGGGAGAAGCCGCGCCCGAAGTTCCGTATCGCGCAGGGCAAGCCGCTCGATCCTTCCGATCCCGCCTATCAGGCGCTCGCCGAGGAACAGGCCGCGCTCGAGGCGGAGCGCGCCAAGCGCGCCG
>JACCDY010326226.1_pt1 | contig 22941 bp, 14 predicted proteins | sample 7446391 | NCBI WGS metagenome assembly JACCDY01 (sample SAMN15323451, study PRJNA562643) | freshwater metagenome | isolation source: river surface water | place: USA:Blue River Watershed | collected 2017-08-18 | reverse complement strand
TTGCCTTTGAGGTCGACAGTGTGGAAACCCTGGAGGCCACCAAAGCCAAACTGGAAGCGGCCGGCATTCCTGTGCTGGGCGTGACCGACCACACCATTTTCAAATCCATCTACTTTTTTGACCCGAATGGCCACCGCCTGGAGTTGGCGTGCAACACCGGCACGCCCGAGATGTACAAAAAGCTGGACGAGGTGAAGTGGGACATGCTGGAGGAGTGGAGCCAGACCAAACGGGCGCCCAAGCATGCGGCCTGGATGCATGAGAAAGAGCTTCAGTCCTGAAGTTTTTTCAGCCCCCCGAAAAAGCCCATAAGCGTACTTATGGGCTTTTCTTTTTTTTTAAAAGAATACCTTAGGGGGGAGGTATTCATCATTAGCGCTTTCATATTTTGTAATTAACAATTAGTATTCAATCTATATTGTAAAAGTTACAAAAGTATTCATTTCAGAGATAGAATGCGCTGAGTGGCGACTGAAATGCCCTTTGTTCGGCAGGCGTTCACTTTCAAAAAAATGACTTCTTTGCGATTGTGCTTCGGTATTGGTAAGGATGTATCCACACATTGTTTGTTCGCGACCTGCTTTTTTAAGCGCACTCTTCGGGTGCTTATGCATGGGACACACTGTCTTGGCCCAAACCAATCTTCGTCTCCCTGATGCCGGCGCACTGCAACTGCAAATAGAACGCGGTCGATCCGCGCCATGGGTGCCGCGCAGTGGGTTGAAGGGCGCCGACAGCGTGTCGCGCATCCCCGACGCCCAAGACAACACAACGGTTTTTGTTCGCCGCTTCCTCTTTCAAGGCAATACCTTGCTCTCGAGCGAAGTGCTGACGCAATTGCTCCAAGACCGCAGCTTGCAAAATTTGAGCACCGCTCAACTTTATGCGGTCGCAGACAAAGTCAGACAAGCCTATGCCGACGCCGGCTGGATGGCCGATGTCTCCCTGCCTGAGCAAGATGTCACCGAAGGCGATGTCCTTTTGCAAATTGTCGAGGCCACCCTGGGGGAGCTGGTCTTGCTGGGCGACCCTCAGCAGCGTCGCAACCAAGACCACATTCGGCAAATTTTCGAGGCTCACCATGCACAGGGCGCAGCCTTGCGCATTCAAGCCCTCGATCGCGCGTTGCTCTTGGTCAAAGATCTGCCCGGGGTGCGCATCGAAGGAGGCCTGGCTGAGTGGACCGCCGAAAAACCCTCGCGCGATGTGGTGTTACAGGTGACCAGCCAGGCCATGAAAACCGCTGACATCCTTTTGGACAACGCAGGTGCGCGCTCCACGGGGCGCGAGCGAGCCTTGGCCAACTTCAGGTTGAGCAACCTCACGGGCCGTGGTGACCAGTCCACCCTCACTGCTCTGAGAACAGATGGCAGCACCTATTTGCGCGGCGAAGTCAGTTGGCCCTTGGGTTACCGCGGCTGGCGCTTGAGCCTGTACGACGCCCATCTGAGCTATCGCCTGGCGGCGCCCGAGTTTGTGGCCTCGAATGCTCAGGGCACCGCCAACACCTTGGGCCTGTCCGCCAGTTACCCGGTGTTGCGCTCCCCTTTGCAAAACCTTTTTGCCAACTTTCAAGTGGAGCGCAAAGGCTTTGACAACCAGGCGAATGGCGCCAACGAAAGCCAATACAAAAGCACCTTGATGGGCGCGGGCCTGTCTGCCAACGCCAACGACGCATGGGCGGGCTTCAGCACGGCCAGCCTGCAATGGGTGCGAGGCCAGTTGAACTTGAACGGCTCGCCTACGCAAAGCCGGGATGCGGCAGGCGCGCAAACCGCGGGCCGCTTTGGCAAAGCGCAGTATTCAGTGACCCGCGTGCAGCCCATCGCTTCGCGCTGGGAGGCCTACGCGGCGTTCAATGGCCAGTGGGCCAGCAAAAACCTGGACTCTTCCGAGAAGTTCACCTTGGGGGGCGAGAACGGCGTTCGGGCCTACCCCGGCAGTGAAGGGGTGGGTGCCCAAGGGCAAGTGGCCAACCTTGAACTGCGCTGGCGTGCCACCCCCACTGACACCTTGCTGGGCTTTTATGACTGGGGCCAGGTGACCTTGCTGCGTGACCACGCGTCTGCCACCGCCCTCAACACCTATGCGCTCAAAGGCGCTGGCTTGGGTTGGAGCATGCAGTTGCCAGGCCATGCGCGCATCAAGTTCAGTTGGGCGCGCCGCATTGGCAACAACCCCAACCCGTCCAACACGGGCACCGACCAGGATGGCAGCCTGATCCGAAACCGCTACTGGCTGTCAGCCAGTGTGCCCTTCGCGTTGTGATGGGGCCGGTCAGGTGAACAAGCAGTACCGCATCGTCTGGCAGGAGGCCACCCAGCAATGGGTGGTGGTCTCCGAGCTGGCCCAGTCGCATGGCTCTAGCACCTCGGTGGTGGGTGGCACGTTGCGCTCGGTGCTGCTGGCTTTTGTGCTGACACCCATGGCTTGGGCAGTGGCTCCCGTGCCCACCCAATTGCCCACGGGCGGACAAGTGGTCGCGGGTCAAGTGGCCATCAGCCAAAGCGCCGCCGTGATGAATGTTGACCAAACAAGCCAGCGTGCGGCCATCGACTGGCAAAGCTTCAACGTGGGGTCGGCCGCACAAGTCAATTTCAACCAGCCCAACAGCAGCAGCGTCACGCTGAACCGCGTGCTGGACAACAACCCCAGCCAAATTTTTGGGCGCATCACCGCACCGGGGCAAGTGTTTCTGGTCAACCCTGCAGGGGCTTACTTTGCCCCCAGTGCCAGCGTGGAAGTGGGCGGCCTCATGGCCACCACCCACAGCCTGAGCAATGAAGACTTCATGGCCGGGCGCAACACCCTGGTGCGTAACGGCGCCACCGGCCGCATTGTGAACGAAGGGCAACTCAAGGCCAGTTTTGGCGGCTACATTGCGCTGCTGGCCCCCGAGGTGCGCAACAACGGCGTGGTGGTGGCGCAAATGGGCACAGTGGCACTGGCTGCCGGCGAAGCGTACACCTTGCAGTTCGATGGCAAGGGGCTGCTGTCCAATGTGGTGGTGACGCCTGCCACCATGAAGGCCTTGGTGGAAAACGGCAACGCGGTCCAGGCGCCTGGCGGGCTGATCATTTTGTCGGCCCAGGCGGCCAGCCGTTTGCAAGGCGGCATTGTGAACAACACAGGCAGCTTGCAAGCCAGTGGCTTGGTGAAAGAGGGCGGGCGCATCCTGCTGCGCGCATCCGACCAGATCAGCCACAGTGGCAGCATGCAAGCCGATGCCGCGCCTGGCAGCGCGGGGCAGGGCGGCCACATCACACTGATTGCGGATTTGAACAACCCTGAGAGCGTGACGCGGGTGAGCAGCAGCATCAGTGCGAAGGGGGGGGTGTTGGGGGGGGATGGGGGGTTTATTGAGACTTCGGCATCCCATTTGGGTGTGTGCGAGACTGCCAAGATAAGTACTGCCGCACCAAATGGGAAAGGCGGTGAATGGTTGTTAGATCCTGCGAATGTCGAAATCACTTCCACTGATTTGGATGCAACCTACAACGCTGGCACCTATGCGCCCAATTCAAATGTCTCAAGCTCTACTACGGTCATGGCTTCCACCATTGTTGGGGCGCTCAATCTGGGCACCAGCGTGACTGTGACTACCACCAACGCAGGTGCGGCAGGATCGGGTGCGGGCAACATCACCGTCAGCTCGCCGATTGCAAAAACATCCATCACACCTGCGTTGTTAACCCTGACGGCTGACAGTAACATCATTGTCAATGCCGCGATCAGTTCGTCCTCGAGCGTACTGAACGTCACACTGAATGCCAACGGGGGCAATATCAGCGGTAACGCCTCAGGCGCGATCAGCACAAATGGTGGCTTGCTGACGCTCAATACGGCTTCAGGAAGCGGAATCCTTGCAGGCGTCATCAGCGGTGGTTCCAGTAGCGCAGTTTCTGGCTCAGGGGGTCTGACCAAAACAGGTGCAGGTACCGTTGTTTTGTCGGCTTCCAATACCTACAGCGGACCTACACAGGTGACAAAAGGAACGCTCACGGCAGGCAACATTTCAGCGTTCGGAAGTAACTCGGCTGTGACAATGGCCGATGACGCTACTGCTGCATTGAGCCTAGGGGGTTATCGCGTTGCGATTGGTTCTTTGGCTGGCGGAGGATCTGCAGGTGGCAATGTTGTGCTCGGCGCTTCGGGATTTTTAACTGCTGGTAGTAACAACTCAACGACAACTTATGCCGGTGTCATTTCTGGTGGAGCGCCGTTGGCGCTGACCGATTCCAGCGCTTCAACGACCAATTTAAGGACGGCAACTGCAATTGGCAGCAACGCAATCTCTGGTATCGATAAGGTAGGAACTGGTAATTGGACTTTGCCAGGATTAAATACTTACCAAGGCTTGACAAGAGTAACTGGAGGCACGCTCACTGCAGGAGTCGGCTCAAATGGCGCGTTAACAGCGAGTGCATTGGGAAATGCCTCAAACGTCGTTGTTTGGAACAGCGCCGTTCTCAACCTTAATAATTTCAGCACAGAAATTGGATTGTTGAGGATGGAGACGGGTACGTCGTCATTGACTCTAGGAACCGCAACGCTCACTGTGAATACCTTTGCAACAAATGAAGAAGGTGACACACGTAGCACGCGATTCAATGGAAAAATTTCTGGGACTGGTGGTAATCTGGTTGTCAAAGGTTCAGGCACTCTCTTTTTCATCAGTGTTGGAAATGGCGCTTCTGCCTATACGGGTACGACGACTATCGAAAAAAATGCCAGGGTCCAAATTGGAAGCAGTAGCGCTAACGCTAACGAAGCTTTCAAAGGATCTGGAGAATTTATAAACAATGGGTTAATCACTTATATAGAGACTGGTTACAGCAGAGTCTTCGCAAATAAGATATCCGGCGAAGGCAAGGTTGCGATTAATTTCTCAGGCAACATCACTGCCACCTTGTCAGGCGCCAATACCTATACCGGTGGCACTACGGTCAGCGGCGCTACGCTGAAAGCCGGATCAAGCTCAGCTTTCGGCGCCAATGCACCCATGACTGTGAGCGCTGGCGCCACCCTTGACCTTGGAGGTAATTCAAACAGCATTGGTTCACTGGATGGCGGCGGCATCATTACCAACACTGGCGCTTCAGCCACGCTGACGGTCACATCTTCAACAAACACAACTTTCTCAGGCGTTATCAAAGACGGAAGTGCTAGCAATCTGCTTTCGCTGACCAAAGCTGGAGCCGGCACCCTGACTCTGTCGGGAACAAACACCTTCACAGGCGTCACCACCCTTACTGCGGGGACGCTAAGTGTTGCGACGATCAACGCAGGCGGGGTAGCTGGGAATCTTGGACAGGCTTCAGCTGACGCCGGCAACTTGGTTTTAAATGGTGGTACCTTGCAGTACACAGCCACGGGGACCACAGCATCGACTAACAGGGCTTTCACGCTGATGCCAGGCACCATGTCAACAATAGAGGTGACAAGTGCGTCTTCCGTGCTCACCATGAGTGGAGCCAGTGCCTCAACAACGGGCAGTCTCACCAAATCGGGGAGTGGCACGCTGATGTTGAGTGGCGCCAACAGTTTCAGCGGAACGACCAACATCACCGGGGGCTCGCTGATCTTGGCCAATCCCCTGGCTTTGCAATACAGCACGCTGAATTTGACCAACAGTGGTTTTTCATTTGGAGGGTTGACGGAAGCGACACTGGGCGGATTGTCTGGAAGCAGCGCGCTTTCGCTGACCAACAGTGCAACCCCCTCTGCTGGGGTTGTTTTGAGGGTTGGCAATAACGACTCAAATACCCATTACGCAGGAATTTTGAGTGGCGTAGCCGGTTCGCTGATGAAGGTGGGCGCAGGGACCTTCATGCTCAGTGGTGACAATACATACGGTGGGGGTACCACCATCAGTGGCGGAACTTTACAAGTAGGAAGCGGTGGTTCGACCGGAGCTTTAGGTTCTGGGTGGGTCACCAATCACTCAAGTCTGATTTTCAACCGAACGGCAAACACCACCATTGCGAATGTTGTCAGCGGATCGGGTTCGGTGCTGGCGACCATCACTGGCAACTTGACGCTCAGTGCCGGCGCCTCTGTGAGCAGTACAGCAAACGATATTGTTTTATCGGCTAGCGGAAATTTCACTAACAACGCTGGAAACACTGCATTAAGTGCAACTGGAAACGGAAAGCGGTGGGTTATTTACAGCGCAGACCCTTCGTCAAATACATTTAATGGCCTGATCAGTGGTTCTAAAGCACTTTGGGGGAGTACTTATTTAAGCCTGCCACCCATCAGTGTTAGCGCGGGTAACCGATACGTGTTCAGTGTCAGCGGCGGAACTGTGACAGCTTCAACTACGGCTGCCAGTAAAACTTATGGTGATCCTGCCATTAGCCTGTCGGGTCAAATTTCATACAGCTTGACTGGACCTGCCTTTGGTAGCGGAAATAGCTATGGGGTTTATGCAAGCAATGAATCCAATGATTCAATGAGTACCATACCGAGCATAGCCTCATCGGGGAACACACTGGCCGCGGGTGTTGGAACTTATGCCTATACATTTGCCACGTTAGGCGTTGCCAGCGGAGGATTTAGCTATACGTCGCTGAATAACGGGAGTTTTACAGTAGCGCCCAAGACGGTGACCTATGTTGGCAGCACAACCAACGTCACGTACAACGCGAGCCCACAGAGTGCGAACAACACTTACCATTTGACGGGTGTGATTTCGAGTGACTTAAGCAACGTGAGTCTGAGCGCCTTCACCGCAGCTAGTGGTACGGACGCGGGAACTTACCTAGATACGGTGACCAACTTGAGTGGCACCGCCTCGGGCAATTACCAACTGGCAAGTGGCGGAAATAAGCTGGGTAGCCTGGTGATAGCGGCAAAGCCGCTGACCTACATTGGTAGTACAACGAATGTGACCTATAACGCAAGCCCGCAGAGTGCGAACAACACGTACCAGTTGACGGGGGTCATCGCGAGCGATGTTGGCAATGTGAGTCTGAGCGTATCTACCGCAGCTAGTGGTAGGAACGCGGGAACTTACCTAGATACGGTGACCAACTTGAGTGGCACCGCCTCGGGCAATTACCAACTGGCAAGTGGCGGAAATACGCTGGGTAGCCTGGTGATAGCGGCAAAGCCGCTGACCTACATTGGTAGTACAACGAATGTGACCTATAACGCAAGCCCGCAGAGTGCGAACAACACTTACCAGTTGACAGGGGTCATCGCGAGCGATGTTGGCAATGTGATTTTGAGTGCATCTACATCTGCAAGCGGCACGAACGTTGGAACTTACCTAGATACGGTGACCAACTTGAGCGGCACCGCCTCAGGAAACTACCAACTGGCCAGCAACGGAAATACGCTGGGCAGCTTGGTGATAGCAGCAAAGCCGCTGACTTACATCGGGAGTACGGCGAATGTGACCTACAACGCGAGCCCGCAGAGTGCGAACAACACGTACCAGTTGACGGGGGTAATCGCAAGCGATGTCGGTAACGTGAGCCTAAGTGCATCTACTTCTGCAAGTGGTACGAATACCGGGACTTATCAAGATACTGTGACCAACTTGAGTGGCACGGCCTCAGGAAACTACCAACTGGCCAGCAGCGGAAACACGCTAGGCAGCCTGGTGATAGCGGCAAAGCCGCTGACCTACATTGGTAGTACAACGAATGTGACCTATAACGCAAGCCCGCAGAGTGCGAACAACACCTACCAGTTGACAGGGGTCATCGCGAGCGATGTTGGTAATGTGAGTCTGAGCGCCTTCACCGCAGCTAGCGGTACGAATGCAGGGACATACTACGACACAGTGAGCAACCTGAGTGGCACAGCCTCAGGAAATTACCAATTGGCCAGCAACGGAAATACACCTGGGAGCTTGGCGATAGCGGCCAAGCCGCTGAATTACATTGGCAGCACAACCAACGTCACGTACAACGCGAGCCCGCAGAGCGCAAACAACACGTACCAGCTGACGGGGGTAATCGCAAGCGATATTGGTAACGTGAGTCTAAGTGCAGCTACTCCTGCCATTGGTACGAATGCAGGCACTTATCTAGATGCGGTGACCAACTTGAGAGGCACGGCCTCAGGGAACTACCAACTGGCAAGCAGCGGAAACACCCTCGGCAGCCTGGTGATAGGAGCAAAGCCGCTGACCTACATCGGTAGTACAACGAATGTGATCTACAACGCGAGCCCGCAGAGTGCGAACAACACGTACCAGTTGACGGGCGTGATTGCGAGTGACTTAAGCAACGTGAGTTTGACTGCATCTGCTTCTGCAAGCGGTACGAACGCGGGAACTTACCTAGATACTGTGACCAGCTTGAGCGGCACAGCCTCAAGGAACTACCAATTGGCAATTAGCGGAAACACGCTAGGCAGCCTGGTGATTGCGGCCAAGTCGCTAAATTACATTGGCAGCACAACCAACGTCACGTACAACGCGAGCCCACAGAGTGCGAACAACACTTACACCTTAAAAGGCGTGATCGCAAGCGATATAGGCAACGTAAGCCTGAGTGCAGCAACTCCTGCCAGCGGCACGAATGCCGGAACTTACCTAGATACGTTGAACAGCCTAAGCGGAGCAGCTTCAGGAAACTACCAACTGGTCAGCGGCGGAAGCACAATGGGTAGCCTGGTGATAGCAGCCAAGACGCTGACATTGAGCAGCTTGACCGCCAACAACAAGGTGTACGACGCCACCACGACCGCAACCATCACCAGCTATGGCACTTTAATAGGCGATGCACGTTCAAGCAACGACAACAGATATTACGCTGGAGATACCGTCGAGCTGGTGAAATCAAACGCCACTGCCAACTTCTCAGATCCGAACGTAGGCACCGGTAAAACTGTCACAGTGACAGGCTTGGCATTGAGCAACAGCAATTACACCCTTGTCAATCCAACCACGACTGCAAACATCACGGCCCAAGCACTCAACTTGCTGGCCATCACAGGATCACGCCGCTACAACGGTACAACCCTTTTCACCTACCAAGACTTTAACGTGACCGGCGCATTGAATAATGAAGTGGTGAGTTTGACTGCCGGCTCGGCCAACACGCCATCGCCCAATGTGGGGGTCTATGGCAATCGACCTCTGAGCGGATTGGCTATCTCCGTGACCAATGGCAGCGCTGACAACTACACCTTGCCAACAACGGCTAATTTGACCATCACCAAAGCACCTTTGACGATCAGCGCCACAACGGACAGTCGGGCCTACAACGGAACCCCTGTTTCTAATGCATTGCCAAACTACAGCAAGCTGTTTGAAAACGACACACTGACTGGTTTGAGCCAATCGTTTGCCAGCAAAGATGCAAAAGGGACGGGTGCAAGCACATTGAACGTCAACAGCGGGTTTGTGCTGAACGACGGCAATGATGGTGGCAACTATGAAGTCACACGGGTGCCAGCAACGGGCACCATCACGCCGGCCAAGTTAATCGTTGCAGGTGTGACAGCAGCCAGCAAAGTCTACGATGGCACGCGCTTTGCGCTGCTCAGCGGTGGGGGCATCGAGGTGTTGGGCCGTGACAGCGTGACGCTGGTGAAAACAGATGCCGTCGGAAGCTTTGATTCAAAAGACGTGGGCACGGCCAAGCCTGTGACCGCAACAGGTTATGCCTTGAGCGGCGCAGATGCTGGCAATTACAGCCTGATTCAACCCGCAGGCTTGCTGGCAGACATCACCCCCAAGGCTTTGCGCATCGTTGCAAACAATGACACACGGACCTATGACGGCATGGCTTACAACGGTGGCAATGGCGTGACCTACATTGGTTTTGTGGCGGGTGAGTCGCAAGCAATGCTGGCTGGGATTTTGTCTTACGGTGGAACCAGCCAAGGGGCCGTGAATGTTGGCACCTACACCCTTCAACCCAAGGGTTTGGCGGCAAGAAACTACAGTCTGAGCTTGGAGTCTGGGCAATTGAGCATTTTGGCTGCGCCGCCCGTTGTGCCGTTGATTGCGCAATGGGCACAAGCGTATGTGCCTCTGGAACCCAAGCCAAATGCAGTCCCTGTGCTTGCATCTGCCCCAAGCATCGTCACGCAAGGGCGATTGACCATCATTGCGCCACCTCAAGCAAACACCGTGGGTGTGGCCACGCTGGCGGTCAACCAAACTTTGCCAGCAGCAGGGCAATCCATTCAAATTCCAATGCCTCGTGAACTGTTGGGCCTGAACAGGGCCACGGTGAATGTCTCCGGATTGCCGTCTTGGCTGAGTTTTGACCCGTTAGATCAAGTGTTCATTGTCCGTGCCGTGCCTTTCGGTGTGGAAACCATCCAAATCACCGTGCAGGTCGATGGAAAAATTTGGAACTTGACGCTCGACTTTAGAAGCAACTGAGGAAGGAATCGAAATGAGGGTTCATCAAAAGGTATGGCAGTGGTGGGTTTGTTCAGCAGGGGTGGCGGTTTGCCTGGGGGCAAGCGCGCAATCCAATGTGGGAATCGTCAATGGTGTGCCGGTTCCAGCGGCCTTGCTGGAGCAAGTCGTGAAGAACAACACGCGACAAGACATTCAAGACACTGTCGAGTTGCGACAAGCGATTCGAAATGAATTGTTGATTCGCGAGGTGTTGGCGCAAGAGGCTGTCAAGCGCGGGTTGGATCGGTCTGAAGAAGCTAGAAATCAATTGTTGTTGCTGCGACAAAATTTTCTGGCCGAATTGCTTCTGGCAGATCACATGGAAAAGAATCCCATCAGCACAGATGATGTTCGCAAGGAGTATGAGCGCCAGGTCCGGCTGCTGGCGGGTGCTCAGCAGTACAAAATCAGTGACATTGTTTTGGCCACCGAGGCAGATGCCAAAGCGGCCATGGCACGCTTGAAGAAGGGGGAGCGCTTCGAAGGGGTTGCCCGTGACATGTCGCTGGACCCCAGTAAACAGCAAGGCGGTGACATGGGGTGGTTGTTGGCCGAACAAATCGTGCCATTGATTTCGAATGTGGTGGTCAATTTATCCAAAGGCGCAATTGCTGCGGCACCGATTCAGACGTCCAGCGGCTGGCATGTGATTCGACTGAACGACACGCGTCCTTATGCCGCGCCTAATTTCGAGGAAGCCAAAGAGCGTGTCAGGCAAGGCTTGATGCAACTGCAACGCGCAACCTTCATCAACAAATTGCAAAATGACGCCAAGATTGTGACATCCTCATGAAATCAATTCTGGCTTTGTCTGTTTTTTTAAAGCCAAGAAGTGGATTTGTCAGTCGCTGCTGGTTCAAGGGCATAGGCTTGCTGTAGCGCTTGCAATGTGGCCTGGATGGTGAGATCAAGTTCTGCCATGTCCTGAGCCTGCGGTAGGAGCGGCGGTGTTTGGCGCAGTCCTTCCTCCAAACTGTGCAGGGCAGAAAACAGCTTGTCGCAACCCAAGCTTCCCAGCGTGCCTTTGAGGCGATGCGCCAGACGGCGTGCCTCGTCCCATTTTTTTTCGGCGATGCACCCAAGCAAAGCAGGTGCTTGTTGGTGCAACTTTTGATGTGCTTCATCCATGAATCCAATGAATTCATCGGTATTCATGAACGTTTTCAATTCTCTGAGGACAGACGCATTCAGTGTTTCCATGGAGAAATTTTGACAGTTTCGCGCACGCAAGTACCGACTGTAAATTACTAAAAAAGTGAAATTTGAGACTATTCTCAAAATGATGTTGAGCATGGCCCTGAATTCATTTTGCATCTGACAGTCTTTGATAATCTTCGCTGGCTTCGTTGGGTGCATGCCAGTATTTTGGCAGTGGGCGCTGCGCTCTGCCTGGTCATGGCATGGCAGCAATCGTCTGGGGCATGGCTGACTGGGGCCGCACTCTGGATGGGGGTGCAGTTTGTGTCCTGGAGCCTGCAGCGCTGGCAGTGGCGTTGCCATGACCACGCACTGGCGGCAGAGATTCATCACAGAGTGACGGGCAAGCCCAGTGAGATGGCCAGGCCACTGTCCGTTGTGCAAGGCGATGTGGCTTTGCCGGCCCTGGCACAGGCACTGAATGGCTTGCTGCGCAAAATGGATGCGCGCGAGCGTGTCCTGGCCCATGCCTTTGACGAGTTGCGCCAGAACTTGACGGGCTTGACCAAGAGCTTCCCCGGCATTTTGTTTCGCCTGGAGTTGATGCGCGACAACCGCTACGGCTTCACCTACCTGACACCGTCGGCGACCCACTACCTGGGCTTGGACTTGTCGCACATGCCTTTGCCCGCAGAGGCATTTTTTGAGCGATTGCATCCAGAAGATCGGCAAGCCAAAGGGCAAGAAATTTGGCGCCAGGTGAATGAGCAATCGATGCTGGATGTGGTGTTCCAGGTGCAAGGGGAGGATGGTGTGCAGCGTCACATGCGGGCCAACGGCCATGCGCGGCTGCAAGCCAACGGTCGCAAGACCTGGGAGGGCGTGGCGGTGGATGTGTCGGACTTGGTGCTGGCCAAGCAACAGGCCAAGATGGCCGACAAAGCCAAGTCGCAGTTTCTGGCCACCATGAGCCATGAAATCCGCACGCCCTTGAATGGCATTTTGGGCTTCACCCAAAACCTGTACGAAGAATTGACCGATGCAGGCCACAAGGCAGATGTGCGCAAGATCATGGAGACGGCGCAGACCCTTACGCGCATCTTGAACGATATTCTGGATTTTTCCAAAATCGAGGTGGGCAAGATTCAGATCGAGGTGCGCCCCTTCAGCCTCGGTGAGTTGATCGAGTCCAGTGTCTCGCTCTACCATGTGGAGGCACGGCAGCGCGGGATCGATTTTCGGGTGGCGGTGGATGCCGATGAGGGCTTTCAAATTCTGGGCGACCCGACCCGCTTGCGACAGGTGTTGCATAACCTGTTGTCGAATGCCATGAAATTCGCGCCGCAAGGGGCGGTGGCTTTGTCGGTCAAGCTCAAGCGGCTTGAGGGCAATCAAGCCAGCTTGTGGGTCGAGGTCAAAGACAACGGGATTGGCATGTCAGCGCAAGCGCTTGGCAAACTTTTCCAGCGCTTTGAGCAATTGGACCCGGGGGTGTATCGGCGCTTTGGCGGCAGCGGGCTGGGTCTGGCCATCGTGAAAGGCTTGCTGGATGCGATGCACGGCCAGGTGCGTGTGGCCTCCACGCTGGGCGAAGGAACGCGCTTTGAAATCGATGTGAATTTCCCCCGTGTGGACTTGCCCTCAGGCACGGTCAGCCACGAGGTGGCCGCGTTTGTGCGGCCCCTGCGCTTGCTGGTGGTGGACGATGTGGACATGAACCGGCAAATGATTTTGCGTGCGTTGCACAAAGAGGGGCACCAGATGCAAGAAGCTGCCGATGGCCAGGCGGCTTTGCAGTTGGCTTTGGCACAGCCGTTTGACGTCATCTTGATGGATGTGGACATGCCGGTGATGTCCGGGCTGGAAGCCGCACAAGCCATTCGAGCGCAAGCGGGCCCCAGTCAACACGCCGTGATGATTGCCCTCAGTGGTTATGCCTTTGACAAAGACATTGAGGCAGCCATGCAAAGTGGCATGAACGATTACATGGCCAAACCGATTTCTTTTTCCAAACTTCGATCGTTGTTGTCCCAATGGTCGAAACCATCCGTTCAAGAGCACGCGAAGTGAAAACAAATTTTAATTTTTTAGCGGTGGACGACGACAGCACCGTGCTGAAAATTGCCGAGGTGGCCTGTCGGCCGTTCGATCTGCACATCAAGTTTTACCAAGCCGCCAGCGTTCACACGGCCATCGACCTGTCCAAGCGGGTGGCCTTTGACTTGATTTTGCTGGACCACGACATTGGTGGTGTTCAAGGTTGGGAGTTGCTGGATTATCTGCGCCCCAGCTTGTTGATCAAGCCCATTGTGTTGGTGTATTCGGGGCATGTGGATGACCTCTCGCGAGCGGCTTACAAAGAGCGTGCAGTCCACGATATTTTGCAAAAGCCGCTGAACATTTCTTCCTTGGGGTTTTCCATTCGCAGGGCTTTGCAAATCTGATGGCCAGGCTTTCAAGCCTTCGCTGGTGGCAAGCTTGGCGTCGCGCTGTGGGCCGCGCCAAGGATGAATCGCTGAACCTGAGTTTGCAGAAAGATTTTTTGACGGCGATTTCGCCACAGTTGAGAACGCCACTGAACGACATCATCGGCTACTCGGAATACATTTACCACAACGCCACGGAGCCCATGATTCGGTTTCCGTCACAAATCATTTTTGAGAGCGGCAACCAGTTGCTGGACTTGGTCAACGCCTGGCTGGACTGGAGCCAATTGGAGGCGGGGCAGGTGGTGCACATGCCCACACATTTTTCGCTCACGGAGTGGCTGTTGGACATGCTGGTGCAGCACCGCGCGCAAGCGGCGGCCCTGGATGTGCGTCTGGTGCCGCAACCCCATGCCAACCTGCCGCCATCGGTTTGGCTGGACCGCAATCACTTGAGCAAGGTGATGAAGCAGTTGCTGCACAACGCCATCAAGTTCAGTCGCGAGGGGGGAGTGGTGAAAGTGGCCATTGAATACCGCGCGCCTTTTCACAGCCTGGTTTTTTCTGTGCAGGATACGGGCGTGGGGATTCCTTTGGACAAGCACAGCTCCGTTTTCCAGCGTTTCTGGCAGAACGAGGATTACATTCGCACCCCCTATGCCGGCGCCGGCCTGGGCCTTGCGCTGGCCAAAAAATGGGTGGAATTCATGGGCGGCGAAATGGGCTTCAATTCATCGCCCAATGTGGGCAGCATTTTCTTTTTCAGCTTGCCCTTGCCTGGCCAGGGGGAGGGGGCAGCATGACACGCCATGTCTTGATTGTGGACGACGTGATGACAAACCGCATGCTGCCAGGCATGATCCTGCGCGCCCTCGGCGATGTCATTCACGAATGCAGCAATGGCGAGGAAGCGATGGCGCTGATGGCCCAAGAGCCCATCACCCATGTGCTGCTGGACATTTCTTTGCCCAAGGTCAGCGGCGTGGACATCTGTCGCCAGATTCGCCAAACGCCCACATGGGCCCAAGTGCGCCTGATTGCCTACACTGCCCACGGTATGGAGCAACAAACCCACGAGTTTCTGGCGGCAGGCTTTGACGATGTGCTGGTCAAGCCGATTCGTCGCGATGATTTGCTGAAGGCGCTGGCCTGAGCCGAAGCGTGTAGTATTCAGGGCAAGGAGAAACCGCCATGTCCCTGATTGAAATCCGTAAACGCAGCCTGACCATCGAGACCACCTACCATGAGGGTGGGCCTGCGGTGGCCGAGCCCCTCAAAATGGCCGCAGCCTGCGCCGTCATTCGCAACCCTTACGCCGGACGTTACGAGCCGGACCTGCTGCCCTTCATGGCAGAGTTGCGTTCCTTAGGAACCACCTTGGCGCAAGAGCTGGTCGACACCCTGGGCCGTGACAACGTCGAGGTGTACAGCAAGGCCGCCATTGTGGGCGTGGACGGTGAAATGGAGCATGGTGCGGTGTGGCACGAAGCGGGTGGCTGGGCCATGCGATCGGTGCTGGGCGACCCCAAGGCCATTGTGCCGGCCGCCAAAGCCGTGGCGGGCACGGGTTACCGTTTGATGGTGCCTGTGCATTACATCCATGCCTGCTATGTGCGCAGCCATTTCAACAGCATCGAGGTGGGCATTCAGGATGCACCGCGTCCCAAAGAAATTTTGTTTGCCTTGGTCATGGGCACCGGCGGACGTGTGCACTCGCGCCTGGGTGGCTTGACCAAAGACAAGGTGTCGGTCCACGACGGCCAGCGCTGAGCATGATGCCATCGGAGCCTGTGGCGCCGGTTACCTTTCGCGAGGCGCTGGCGTTCTGGTTCAAGCTGGGCTTCATCAGCTTTGGGGGGCCTGCGGGTCAAATCGCCCTGCTGCATCAAGAACTGGTCGAGCGGCGCCGCTGGATTTCAGAAAAACGCTTCCTGCATGCGCTGAACTATTGCATGGTGTTGCCAGGGCCGGAGGCACAGCAACTGGTGACCTACATCGGTTGGTTGATGCACCGCAGCTGGGGCGGGGTGGTGGCGGGTAGCCTGTTTGTCTTGCCATCGCTGGCGATGCTCATCGGTTTGTCGTGGGTCTATGTGGTGTGGGGCAACCTGCCTTGGGTTGCGGGGCTGTTTGCTGGCATCAAGCCTGCCGTGGCCGCCATCGTGTTGCAGGCGGCATATCGCATCGGCAGTCGCACTTTGCGCAACCCGGCCTTGATGCTGGTGGCCTTGTTGTCGTTTCTGGCAACCTCGGTGGCGGAAATTCCATTTCCATGGGTGGTGCTTGGCGCCGCATTGACGGGTTGGGGCTTGGCCTGGTGGCGCCCTCAGGATGTGCGCGGTTCTGCACCCCAAGCAAGCGCCCAAACCCAAGCACACGCGCCGGCTTGGGTTGACGACCAAACCCCACCACCTTTGCATGCGCGCTTTTCCTGGCAGGGCTTGGTGCGCGTGCTGGGATGGGGTGCATTGCTGTGGTTGCTGCCCATGGCAGGGTTGGCCATGTCTTGGGGTTGGGAGCACACGCTCACTCAGATGGGCTGGTTTTTCACCAAGGCCGCCTGGTTGACCTTTGGCGGAGCCTATGCGGTGCTGCCTTATGTGGTTCAGGGGGCAGTGGACCAGTATGCATGGCTGACGGCGCCGCAAATGATGGACGGTTTGGCCCTGGGCGAAAGCACGCCGGGGCCACTCATCATGGTGGTTGCCTTTGTCGGTTTTTTAGGCGGTGTTTCGAAAGAGGTTCTGGGCCCAGACACGCTGGTGGCCTCGGGAGCCTTGGCGGCTTGCGTGGTGACCTGGTTTACTTTTTTGCCGTCCTTTATTCTGATTTTGGCGGGCGGTCCCTGGATTGAAAGCACGCAGGGTCAATTGAAATTCACCGCGCCGCTCACCGCCATCACGGCGGCGGTGGTCGGGGTGGTGTTGAACTTGGCTTTGTTTTTTCTAAGCCATGTGGGCTGGCCAGAGGGCTTTGCAGGGCGTTTGGATGTGCCATCCCTGGTGCTGTTTGCTGCGGCGACAGTGGCCTTGTTGTATTTCAAGCGGGGCGTGCTGGAAGTGATGGCGATCTCTGCGGCGTTGGGATGGGCATGGACTTGGCTGGGCTAAAGCACGCCCGCCAGTGTTTACCCTGATGTACCGAGACTCACACTAATTGATATAAATGCGGCATAGTCATTTTTACCAATTACGGAAGAATGCTCGCCAAACACAGCGACACGCCGCACGCCCTGTTCGCCAAGCGACTGCTTTCCACTCTGGTGAGTGCGGGTTTGTCGACCAGCCCCAAAATCATCCGACATGAGTTGCTGCGCGCCAACCCGAACTTGCGCATCACAGAGGCCTCGGTCAGCCATTGGTTGACTGGGCGGTCGATGCCTCGATCGCACAACATTCAAGCCTTGGCTGCCTGGTTGAATGTTCCGCCATCGTTTTTGGTTTTTGGAGAAAACGACCCCAAGCTCAGCGGCGTCGCATGGGGTGAGTCCGATTTGACCTTGGAGGCGTCTCGTTTGCTGGCGGCCTACATGGCCTTGCGTCCTCAGCATCGTCATTCGGTGCTGGAAGTGATCAAGGCATTGGTATACCTGCAGCAGGCCGAGCAGCTCAGAGACACGCCGCCGTCCTGAGCCCTCCAAAATCCCGTCATCGCGAGTCAAGCGTGGCGATCTGCCAGCGACAAAAGATTGCCGCGGCCCCTGCGGGGCCTCGCAATGACGGTGTGGATCAGTATTGTTTGTAGGGCAGAAATTTGCCAGACAAGACCACGTTGACGCGATCGCCTTTGGGGTCGGGTTGGCGCACGATGTCCATGGAGAAGTCAATCGCGCTCATGATGCCGTCACCGAACTCTTCGTGGATCAGTTCCTTGATGGTGGTGCCATACACGCTGACGATTTCGTACCAGCGGTAAATCAGCGGATCGGTCGGCACAGCGGTGGGCAGGGAGCCTTTGTAGGGCACCACTTGCAGCCACTTTTGCTCTTCTGCATTGAGGCCAAAAATCTTGCCGATGATTTTGGCTTGCTTAGCGTCCAGTGTCATTTGACCCAGGCAAGCGGCCGTGGTCCATTCTTTGGAAAGGCCGACCTTCTGGGCGACTTCTTCCCATTTGATGCCCTTGGACACCTTGGTGCTGATGATTTTTTCGGTGACGTCCATGCGGTTCATGTGTGCTCCTGTGAGTTTGGTTGAGGTTGTGAAAAAGGGGTTCAATGCGCTGTTGCCCGCGTGACCAGGAAGTCCACGATGTGGTTGCGCAAGGGGTAGTAGTCGTCCAGGTGGTGCAGGCCTGAGCGCGTGCGGTTGCGCGGCAAAGGGTTGTTGACCACTTCGGCAATGCCACCGGGCTTGTAGCCATCAGGCGTATCGGCACCGTTGTTCATCAGCAGGATGCGGTCGGCCAGCAAAATGGCTTCGTCCACATCGTGGGTGATCATGAAGACGGTCTGCTGCGTGTCGCGCACGATGTGCATCAGTTCGTCTTGAATGGTGCCGCGGGTCAAAGCATCGAGTGCGCCAAAGGGCTCGTCGAGCAGCAGCATCTTGGGCTGGATGGAGAAGGCGCGGGCAATGCCCACGCGCTGCTTCATGCCACCCGACAACTGGCTGGGTTTTTTGTCGATGGCGTGGCTCAGGCCCACCATGCCCACGAACTTCTCCACATGCGCGTTGACCTTGGGGGTGGGCATGTCGGGCCAACGCGATTTGACCGCGAAGGCAATGTTTTGACGCACGGTCAGCCAGGGCATCAGGGCGTGGCCCTGAAACACCACGCCGCGCTCCAGGCTCGGCCCGGACACTTCCCGGCCGTCCATGAACACATGACCCGACGTGGCTTCGTCCAGACCCGCCAGCACATTCAGGATGGTGGTCTTGCCACAACCCGAATGGCCAATGATGCAGACAAATTCACCGCGCTCCAGGGTGAAAGAAACGTCTGAAAACACAGGGCGGCTTGCGCTGTAAGCCTTGCTGAGTTTTTCAATCTTGAGAAAGCCTGTCATGGCGCGAGACTCCTGCTTTGATGCAACGATGTCAGATTGCAAACGGCTGTCATTCCACATAAGTCACCACGCGTTGAAGTTGGCCAAACATCAGGTCAAGCAGCATGCCGACCACGCCAATGACCAAGATCGCAAAGATCACATTGGTCAGCGACAAGTTGTTCCATTCGTTCCACACAAAGTAGCCAATGCCGGTGCCACCGACCAGCATTTCAGCGGCCACGATCACCAGCCAGGCGATGCCCATGCTGATGCGCATGCCCGTGAGGATGGTGGGCGCTGCCGCGGGCAGGATCACCAGGAAAGCTTTGCGCAGGGGATTGACCTCGAGGGTGGCGGCCACATTGAGCCAGTCTTTTTTCACCGAGGCCACGCCAAACGCGGTGTTCACCAGCATCGGCCAAATCGAGCAAATGAAGATCACAAAGATGCCCGAAATGGCGGAGTCCTTGATGGTGTACAAAGCCAGCGGCATCCAGGCCAAGGGCGAGATCGGCTTGAGCACCTGAATGAACGGGTCTAGGGCGCGGCGCAACAGCGGCGACATGCCAATCATGAAGCCCAAGGGAATCGCGGCCAGACACGCCAGGCCAAAGCCCAGGGCCACGCGACCCAGCGAATGCGCCAACTGGATGGCAATGCCTTTGTCGTTGGGGCCGTTGTCGTAGAAAGGGTTGGACAAATGGCCCCAGACCGTGCCGCCCATTTGACCCAGGGTGGGAAAGCCGTTGGACTTGCTGGCCCCCGGGTCTTTGCCCATCATCTTGGCGTACTCGATTTGCTCGGCAGTCATGCCAGCCAGCGAGGCGCCGGGACCGCTGTTGGCGGTGGCGGCATACCAGATGCCCAGCAGGGCCACGAAGATCAGCGTCGACAGGACCGCGGCCCTGAATTGCAAGCTGTGCAAGTTGGGCATCTTCAGGCTCCCTTGCTGATGGGGAAGCTCTTGGCGTATTCGGCCGCTTTGCCCGGGTCAAACTCGCGGCCCATGATCTTGAACTTGGGATAAGCGCCTTCGGGCACCTTCTGGTCCAGTTCCTTCATGCGCTTTTTCGCGTCGGTCAGCAAAAAGACTTTTTCGGCAATTTGCTTGTAGTTCACATCGCCCTTGATGTAACCCCAGCGCTGCATTTGGGTCAGCATCCACACGGCCATGCTCTGCCAGGGCATGGGGTCAAAGTCGGCGCGGTCAGGCACGTTTTTGATGTTGCCCAGGCCATCGGCGAACTTGCCAGTCAACACCTGGGTCAGCACGATTTCGGGCTGGTTCAGGTAAGCCTGCGGCGCGATCACCTTGGCAATCAGTTCGCGGTTCTTGGGGTCGCGCGCCATGGCCGCGGCCGTCAGGACCGAGCGGTACAGGGCGGCAAAGGTGTTGGGGTTCTTCTGGATGAACTCGGTGCTGGTGCCGAAGGCGCAGCAGGGGTGGCCTTCCCACAGGTCTTTGGTCAGCAAGTGGATGAAGCCGACTTCGTCGTACACCGCGCGCTGGTTGAAAGGATCCGGGCCGAGGTAGCCATCAATATTCCCTGCGCGCAGGTTGGCCACCATTTCGGGCGGCGGCACCACACGGATTTGCACATCGGTGTCGGGGTTCAAGCCGGCTTCGGCCAGGTAGTAGCGCAACAGGAAATTGTGCATCGAGTAATCGAAGGGAACCGCCAGCTTGAAGCCTTTCCAGTTTTTCGGGTCGCGGTTGTCCTTGTGCTTCATGGCCAGGGTGATGGCCTGGCCGTTCACGTTCTGGATGGTGGCCACGTTCATCGGCGTGGGGTTGGAGCCCAACCCCATGCTGATGGCCAAGGGCATGGGTGACAAGAAATGCGTCGCGTCGTATTCCTTGTTGAGCATCTTGTCGCGAATCAGGGCCCAGCCAGCGGTTTTCGTGACTTCCACATTCAGGCCTTGCTGACGGTAAAAGCCCAGGGGATGCGCCATGATCAGAGGCGTGGCGCAGGTGATGGGGATGAAGCCGACCTTCAGGTCTTTTTTCTCGAGCGAGCCTTTCTCTTGCGCCATGGCTTGCAAGCTGGCGATAGGCAGCACGCTGGAAATGGCGGCCATGGCCGTGCCTTTGCCGACCGCGCGCAGAAAGCGGCGGCGCACATTGTCCTCAGGGAACAAGGCCTTGACCAGGCTGGCTTCAATGAACTCGTTGCTGTAAGCCTCGAACTCCGAGGTCATGCTGCGCGCGCGCAGCACTTTGGCGGCATCGGCGGCATTCGCTTCCACAGCGTGTTCTGATGCACTGTGGTCGCGACCACATGAGCATTTCAGTTGCAATGGGCGATCGGCATCGTAGGGCGAGAAAAACTCAGACATGCGGCAACTCCTTTAATCAAACTGACAGTGACTACGCAATAGGCGCGCCAGTTCTCGTTGCCCCACAGTGGACGTTGCGGCGCACATGAATGGTGAATATGAGAACTTAAGAAACAGATCAACCCAGTCGGAATCTGTGAAATACGCGCCAAATAAAAGCATCCAGCCTCTTCTTGGTGCGTCGTCATTGCGAGGTCCCTGAGGGGCTGCGACAACCCCTTTTCGCAGGGAGATCCCCGCGCTGCGCTCGCGATGCCGGGTAGAGACGTGGGGGAAATGGGGTAGTCTTACACTTGTTCACACTGACAAGTACAAGGAGACAACCATGGCCCAGCAACTGTCCCAAGCCGAGATGGCCCTGCGCGATGCCGCACGCGAGTACCACCGCTTGCCCACACGCGGCAAGATTTCGGTCACGCCGACCAAGGCCTTGTCCAACCAGCGCGATTTGTCCCTGGCCTATTCACCGGGCGTGGCTTATCCGTGTCTGGACATTCAGGCTGACCCCTCTTTGGCGGCCGAGTACACCTCGCGGGGCAACCTGGTGGGTGTGATCACCAACGGCACGGCCGTGCTGGGTCTGGGCGACATTGGTCCTCTGGCCGGCAAGCCGGTGATGGAGGGCAAGGGCTGCCTGTTCAAGAAATTTGCCGGTGTGGACGTGTTCGACATCGAGTTGGCAGAAAAAGACCCGGACAAGCTGGTGGAAATCATCGCCGCCCTGGAGCCGACCTTGGGGGGCATCAACCTCGAGGACATCAAGGCGCCGGAGTGCTTCTATATTGAGCGCAAGCTGCGCGAGCGCTTGAACATTCCCGTGTTCCACGACGACCAGCACGGCACCGCCATCATTTCAGCCGCAGCCTTGCTGAACGGCCTGGAGCTGGTCAACAAAAAGATCGATCAGGTGAAGATGGCCGTCTCGGGCGCAGGCGCGGCCGCCATTGCCTGTCTGGATGTCATGGTTGGCCTGGGCGTTCGCCTGGAAAACATTTTTGTCTGTGATTCCAAAGGCGTCATCTACCAGGGCCGCCCCGGCGGGTACGACGAGAGCAAGGCCAAATACGCGCAAAAAACCGAGGCCCGGACCTTGGCCGATGCGGTCAAGGACGCCGATGTGTTTTTGGGCTGCTCCGCCCCTGGCGTGTTGACGCAAGACATGGTCAAGAGCATGGGTACGCAGCCCATCATCCTGGCGCTGGCCAACCCCGAGCCTGAAATTCGACCCGAGCTGGCCAAGGCCGTGCGTCCCGACTGCATCATCGCCACCGGCCGTTCGGACTATCCGAACCAGGTCAACAACGTGCTGTGCTTCCCGTACATCTTCCGCGGTGCGCTGGATTGCGGTGCCACCAAAATCACCGAGGCCATGAAACTGGCCTGTGTGCGCCAAATCGCCGACCTGGCCAAGGCCGACATCAGCGAAGAGGTGGCGACCGCCTATGCCGGCAAGGAGTTGTCGTTTGGGCCGGACTACCTGATCCCCACGCCGTTTGATTCGCGCCTGATTTTGCGCATTGCTCCGGCCGTGGCCAAGGCGGCGGCCGAATCGGGCGTGGCCCAGCGCCCCATCACCGATTTCGATGCCTACCAGCAAAGCCTCTCACGCTTTGTGTACCAGACCGGCATGATCATGCGTCCGGTGTTCCAGGCCGCCAAATCGGCCAAGGGCAAGC
>JACCDY010820166.1_pt1 | contig 22943 bp, 15 predicted proteins | sample 7446391 | NCBI WGS metagenome assembly JACCDY01 (sample SAMN15323451, study PRJNA562643) | freshwater metagenome | isolation source: river surface water | place: USA:Blue River Watershed | collected 2017-08-18 | reverse complement strand
TAACACAATTTCAGCTGTCCACCCCTCCATCCTCTACTTTGTTCGCTCATAGTTCTGCATCCTCGCTGCTTCCTCGTTTCGCCGTAGAGCGAATCCCGCGTCGGGCCTTCCGTGTGGCGCGTGCCTTGGTGCCCTTGGAGCCGGCCATTGCAGCATGCGCCTCCTCAATTGTACCCGTAATCCCAGGAATCGGCAGCGATGGTATGACGCCTTTCTTCGCCTTCGCTGTCTCCTCTGCCAGATTAAAATCAATCTTCTTGTAGTAATCCCGTGTATCCTTCTCAATGCAATCCTCCAACTTCTCGCGGAAATAGCAGACGAAGCTGATGCGCTGGAAGCGCTCCTGACTGCCAATGACACCAGTCGCTGCATCGCGTGTGCGGATATCGGGGATACTCATGTTGAAGGCTGCATCCTCCTTTGTCTCGTGAATCGGCGCATTACAGTGCCACTCGTGCACATCCATCGCCACGAAGTCACCTGTGCGAAGATTGAAGGCCGCATTGAAGCGTGGGAACAGTGTCTCACCGCCGTGATACTTTCCCCACTCAATAACCGACAGATTGCCGAAGCCCTGACTGTAGTCACCCGCATCCTTGTGCATTGCAGTCCGGAAGTTCATATTCACAGTCAGCGTACTGAAGGCCGTGTCACTGATTTGGTACATCGGCTTCTTGGACACCTCTGCCAGCTGCTTCTTGTGCGAGTCGGGTACGAGCTCCTTGAACTTGCGGTCAATCGCCTCCAGATAGGGAATGCCGTGGAGATACTGTTTGAGACCGCGGCGGGTGTAGCCGGTCATGCGGCACGGCTGCCCCAGAAACGGTGTGCGCTCGTAATTACCAATCACGCCACTTGCCACCACATTGTTCACACGCATCTTGGAAACCTTTCCGTTCTGCATATAGCGGGTGGACCAGCCAGTGGTCTCCACGGGCTTGCGCCGGCTCCAGTATACACCCTTGAGGTCAATTGGGCCCGCAGCAGCACCGCGATTGCGGCTCGGGATAGCAAGGAGACGGAATGCATCCCAGCCCACCTGCACCTGCTCGGGCTTGAATACATTCTTGCGGAACTTTGCCAGCAGTTTACGGCGGGGTGCGCCTGCAGCTACATCCTCATCTGTCTGGATTGCATACACATCCACGTCCTCATTGAATACAGTAACCTCTGGTGTTACCTCGAAGAACTTGCCCTCGTTCTTGGCGAACTCGGCATCGGATGCCACCGCTTTAAGCTCCACAACCTTGACCTTTTTTGTCATTCCTTGATTATTGCGGGTATTTAAGGCATGGCGCCACTTGAGACCCAAGTAATGCCTGCACATCGCACGATTGACCTACGATTCATTCGGCGTTCAGAAACGGGGCAGATACAACATGATGCAAATCTGGATGACATTCTGAAGATATCTAAACTTGGAGAAAATCAGGTCCGTTGTGTCTATACAGAACGCAGCTCGGATGGTTCAATTGTAGATGTTAGCACGCTCACATACCAGCAGTGCCTGGTCTATATTTATCGGATTTTCAACCTGCTAACACTGGATGAAGACCCGTTTGAGTCGGTGCAGCTCTTTCTGCCTGGATACCCCACAGTTCTAATGCGTGTGGAAATACTCCGAACAAACATTCCGTGGCTGCTAGAGGCAATTGCGTCAACATGCACGCAGTGGCCGGCTGTCGGTAGACTGCAACCGCAGCAGTCTACTACTTAGATTTATAGGAGGCCCACAGAAGGCCACCGACCGCCCCTAGTACGATGAGTGTACCAACAGCATGTGTTGCTCCCCGCGTATACGCAGATTGCACAGCTGCATCCGAAATCTCAGCAGTCGGGTTTGCAGGTGGAATGGGCAGACCGCGCTCTGCCATCTTTGTATATGCCTCTAGATACTCCGCCATGGTGACCTCACGTTTGTTGAGACGACGGTTGACGTGATTGTGAGCCATCCACACCCACTCGGTCAGCGACTTCCGATTATCCAACCAAGTCTCCACCGGAATTGCCTGCAGAATCTCGGCGAAATGGTCGCGACATACCGGGCACGGTAGCACGTACGGCAGTGCATTATAGAAATCCTTTGCCGCACGCTTCTCTGCATATGATGGTTGGTCGGGATACGCCAGCGAAACAATATGCAGTGTGGACCAGAACATCGGGCCCCATATCTCCGGTGGTATATGCATACTGCTTCTCTGATGATAGCAGCGTTTCTCTGAGTTCGGGTCTAAACGGCCTTTTGGTTTGCCATTGTAAGGGACCCACATGTCATCAACGTGTAGCAACTGTGGACGCAAAGGACATTTCTTTCGTGAGTGCACGGAACCAATTACATCACTGGGCATTATTGCATTCAAACGGCATCCGGAAACGGGTGGTGTCAAATGGTTACTTATTCGCCGTCGTGTTAGCATAGGGTATATTGAAATAATGCGCGGAAAGTATGACCCGCGGTCTGTTACTGACATTCAGGCGCTTGTGGACCAGGCAACTATGACCGAAAGACAGCGACTACTTACTGGTGTATTCCCAACACTATGGCGAGAACTATGGAATGGGCCAGTAACGAAGCGCTATTCGCAAGAATATGAACAGGCGCGGGTGAAGTTTGAGTCCATTAAGAGTCGCGGGACTATCGCAGCCTGTTGCGAGGCATCTACTACCACATGGGTTGAACCAGAATGGGGATTTCCGAAAGGTCGCCGCAGCACTACTGAAACGGAGATGGAATGTGCACTGCGTGAAACGGAGGAAGAGGCCGGTGTCAAACAGTCGCTTCTGCGAATTATAGACCCGACCAGTATTGTGGAAGAGTATCGGGGGTCAAATGGAATTCGCTATCGTCATCGATATTGGTTAGCAGAGGCACCGTCAACCCTCGATGTATCTATGGACCCTGACAATGTAGACCAGGCGCGCGAAATCAGTGACGTACGCTGGTGCACAATAGAGGAAGCCCTAGCACTGATTCGCCCATATTGTGTGGAAAAGCAGGCGGCACTCAGAACAGCCGCGCACCGCTTAGAAGCGAAAATTGCTGCTACTCAACAGAGGAGATGAGTACTGCTGGTGGTACGGACTGGAAGCAGTTGTATGATACAATGAGAACCAGAGAGCTTGCAACAGAAGCCTGGGCTACACAGGCTGATATGCGAGGCCGTGATGCGCTGCTTGAGTCGCTCATGACCCGTGAGCGTATTCCTAGACCCGACGATGGAGGTGCTGATGCAGCCTGGCCTTCTGCTGCCGTTGCCGCACGTGATGAGATGGCGGGGCTGTACCCGGACCCAGCGGACCCTGACTTCGCTGCACGCATATACGGAAAGCGCGAATTCTACGAGGCGCGGGCGATTGCAGCGGGTGTTGCAGCCGGTGACATCGATCCTTGCAGCAGCAGTGCGGCTGCCGCCGTATTTGAACTGACACCGGTTCAGCGGATTGTATCGCGCTTTCTGCACCCGATGACACCGTACAACGGTGCACTTCTGTTTCATGGTGTTGGTGTCGGTAAGACCTGTACGGCAGTGACAGTGGCAGAGCAGTTTCTTGAGGCGGCTCCGCAGTCGAAGGTGATTGTTCTGGTTCCGCAGGCACTAAAGGATAACTTCAAGGCGACGGTGTTTGACCCTGCCAAGATTCAATGGGACGAGGCGGCTGGTGAGTGGACTTCTCACCAGTGTACAGGTACAGCATATCTGGAGCGCCTGGGTCTAATGCAGGAGCGTGACCTGAAGAAGGTTACATTTAAGGTGGAGGAGAGTCGCCGTGCTCGCTACGTGGTAACGGGTTATCAGGCATTCGCGAACTGGCTAGAGCGTACAATCAGCAAACAGATGCCAGGTCTGTCATCGCTATCGCCCGAAGCACGTAGAGCGGCGGAAGATGAGTTTCTGCGTCGCGAGTTCTCGGACCACCTGATTATTATCGATGAGGCACATAATCTGCGTGATACAGCGGCAGAGGCAGATGTTGGTTCTAAGGATTCTACTACTACGGGTGAGGCCGCGGAGAATGCGGGCGGAAAGGCACTGAATCCATGGTTGAAGCGTATTGTTCTGAATGCAGAGGGTCTGCGTCTGCTACTTATGACGGCCACACCGATGTACAACTCCGCACCTGAAATTGTGCTCTTGCTAAACTATCTCATGATGAATGACACAAAATCAGAAAAGATTGTGTTAAAGGTCGACGCGCTATTTACAAAGAATGGTGCCCTGAAACCTGGACCTGCTACTCGCATGCTGGAGAAAGTGGCGCGACGCTATGTCAGCTATATGCGTGGTGAGAACCCGTATACCTTCCCTCTGCGTATGCGCCCCGTTGATGCACCCGCGTCGCCGGTGGATGAGTGGCCAGAAGTATCTGCCACTAAGCGCCCTGTAGAGTTCGTGGAAGGTGAGCGGGAAGCATTGAATGCACTACCGCTCATATTTACGGAGCCTATTCCTGGGTCTCCGCCTGAGCAGTTGCTGCGTGCGGGTACATCTCGTGCTCAGGCCCCTGTCCTAATCGAAGAAGGTGACATTCCTCCCCCTGAAGAGGATGAGCAGTTAGAGGAAGTGGGGAAGGTATCAGACGCAATGTTGGACCAGCGCATGCAGATGGCAAACATCAGCTATCCTAATATGCTGTATGGTGGTGCGGGATGGGATACATATTTCAATAGTGTGAAGGTCAGCGGCGGCAAGAATAAGTTGCGCATGTTCGGGCCTAAGCCACAGGAGGGCGGCCCATTTGCTGTAGATACGGTGTTTGCAGGTGAGGGGCTACGTACACACGGGCCAAAGCTGCATCGCGTAGTAGAGTCCATCAAGAAGGCACAGGGCATCTGTTTTGCCTACAGTCGTTACATCAAGGGTGGTGCACTTCCGCTGGCAATTGCTCTCGAGCGTGCGGGATTCCAGCGTCGACTAGCCGATGGGACACTAGTGCCTCTGTTGGTCAATGCTCAGCCACCGGTGGCTCCTATCTGTGCACTCTGTGGTGAGCGCGATGGTGCTGGTCACGGTTCTGCTGGCCCTCCGGGTCATCCATTCCGCGCTGCATGCTACGTTCTGCTGACATCTGAGGATGAGCTGTCGCCAAACTTCAAGGGGCTTGTGCGTCAGGCGGCGACCTGGGATGAGGACCCTGAATGGGGCCCTCTGGGTGCACGTGTAAAGGCGGTCATCGGCTCACAGGTGGCATCTGAAGGCCTCGATTTGAAGTGTGTGCGCGAGATGCACGTGATTGATGCCTGGTATCACTTGAATCGCACAGAGCAGATTATCGGTCGCGCGATTCGCTATTGTTCGCATACAGCACTGCGACCCATTGAAGAACGCCTGGGCCTGCCACGGATGTCCATGAATAACACCCTCATCTATCTGCATGCTATGCGCGTCGGTGCTGGAACTGCTGGTGAGCCGGCATTTGAGACGGCGGATATGTATGCCTATCGCCTTGCGATTCAGAAGGCACTCATGGTTGGCTATGTCCAGCGTCTGTTGAAGAAACATGCATGGGATTGCAATCTAGAGTTAGAAGCCATTACATTTACGGGTCTGCCTTTGCGACCACAAGTAGATGCACAGGGGAATGAGCGGCGGGAGCGCAATGAGGCAGGTGAGTATATGGAGGGCTATTCCATAAATGACCGTGATTTCACTACGTATTGTGACTACATGGCTTGCGAGCATCAATGTGCTCGTATCGTTGCTCGCACAGTTGAAGAAGGCTTACATCTGGATTCCAGTACATTCACCGTATCTGATGCACGTCGCCTGATTCTGTCAAAACAGGAGATAGTGCGTCGTCTCTTTGAGGACCAGGTGATGGTACCAGAGACTGTTGTGCAGGATATATTCTCGGACCTGCCGTGGGAAATTGCGGAGGAGGCACTGATGGAGCTGATTGATGGGCGGCGATTCCGTGTAAAGCGTCCAGATGGCGTGGAGGGTTTCTTGGTTAAGAAGGCAGGGTATCTGGTATTCCAGCCGGCTCTTGTTGCGGATACTGATATACCATTGGCTATGCGTTATGCTCGGGCCTTCCAGCTACGCCGACGGTTCATGGACTCTAGTCTACCGGTACTCGCGCGGGCAGAAGAATACGAGGGGGCGGTTGCAGTTCAGAAGAAGGCAACTGCAACGGGGCCCGTCCTTGTTCCTACTACCGCAGGCGGGGCAGGTGGGTATCCAAAGATAATCAGTGCATGGACAAATTGGTATTCCTATGTTCGTGGAAACGGTGCAGCCGGACCTGCGTCTCTGCCTGTACCTCATCGCCTCTGGGCCTGGTTGCTGAATCGCTATGCGGCAGTACCTGAGATGCAGGCGGTTGCACTCCGTTGGTGGGTTGATCATCAGGATTATGCAAGTCAGCGTGCACTCCTAGAATTCGCCACAACTACGACGGAAACAACAGAAGAGATTACTGCATTACAACAGACATTGAAGCGTGATATATTTGCGACGAAGCAGATGAATGCATACCGCATCTATAACCCTTCAACGATGGCAATCGAGCTATTTTGTCAGTCTGCTGGTGGTGACTGGGGGTCCTGTCCTTCTAATATATCGGCTTTGGTAGACAAACAGCTGGGAAATAAGCCGGTGACCTACCCAGCAGAAACGGGGCCACTATTTGGCTTCTTGTCAGCCAAAGGTGAGAAAATCTTCTTCAAAACGCTCGATACTACAAAGGGAAAGAAATCCAGTACGGTGGGCGCCGGCTGCATCAATGTCTCAAACCTCGGTGAACACCAGCCACGCGTGCGTCTCCTGCATGCTGCTGCACGTGAATTGGACCCAGCCATTGCACCGCTTATGCTCCCCGATGATGATGCAGCGGGCACTGCCGATAAGACTGCAGCACTAACACCGACGCATCTGGAGGATATGACACTCCAGCCACTCTGTCTGTATATGGAGGTGCTCTGTCGGCTCCTGGACGCGCGCGCCCTGGGCGGCCGACGCTGGGTCTTGGATGCAGTTGCCGCGGCACACTCAGGGCTTAAAGGGCGGAAGTAACGGCGGACACAAAAGGTGAGCCCCGATTAGTGAATGGCAGCAAAGGCGCTAACGATGTCTCTGTTCAAACCTGTATACCTTGACCGGCGTATTCCGGTTGCACCCACAGAGCTGCGTGATGCCGCAGCGAATATTGATGAGTTCCTCGTGAAGAAGATTCGTAAGGAGCTCGAGGGAGTATGCTGCACACACGGATATGTGCGCCCCGGCTCGACGCAGATTCTGGCACGCTCCATGGGTCAGGCCGAGCATGGGCGTTTTACAGGCGATTTCTTGTATCACTGTAAAGTGAAGGTCGCCTGCTTGCTACCCCATGCGAATCAGCTGGTAGATGCACGTGTACTCAAGGTAAATAAGCTCGGTGCCTATGCACTGATTGTGGACCAGGGGCGTGTGCGCGAGGCGATGCGCATCCTTGTACCCCGCGACCTGCATCTGGGGAATGAGGAGTTCGACCAGCTTCAGGTAGGTCAGGGAATCCGCGTGAAGATTCTGCGCTCGCGCTTCCAGAATAATGATGCCTTCATCCAGGCCGTAGGCACCTATGAGGGGCTGGTCCCTTCAGCTGATGCAAAGGCAGAGGGTGAGGCGACCGTGAGCCTGCGCCCTGCAGTACCAGAGACGGAGGCTGGTACTGCTACTGCTACTGCTGTTGCTGAAGTGCAACCGGTCGCTGCATCGATGCTGTCCGCAATCCCTGAAGCTGAAGAGGGTGAAGAGGTAACAGAATCAAAGGCAGAAGAATAGGGGATATGAGTTGGGCTGTTTTAGCAGGCATAATAATAGCTATACTCCATGCATTACTAGTACTATTTGTAGTTATTACACCATTTATCACAAGTAGTCTGCCATTACTACTCGCCGTTTTTTTGATAGATTTGTTTACGGTCGTACTATGGGTCGTCTTTAATAACAGGTGTTTTTTGACGATAATAGAAACAAAGCTTCTCGGTGATGAGACAAAGACATACGAGCAGATGAATATGGCATATTTCAATAAACTTCTTAGTAGATGGTTCTCACCGAATGATGTTGCAATGTTTAATACACTGCGCCCATACTGTATGATGTTCTTCACTGGTTGCAAGATGTTACCGCTCCTTGCAGTTGCGGCAACATAAGGCCGAAAATATACAGGTGCAAGCTAAGGAATGTCTGATGCACTTGCTATTGACCTCTTCATTCAGGACTTTGTTAACACGAACAAACTCCTGAATCAACGTGTAGACTGGGATTTATTAGTGAATCGACGCTTTGCCGAATCCGGTACTACCCGCGTCTTCTCTTTTGAATCCGCTGGTGCCACACATTACGCGATTGGGCGCATGTTGGTTCTCCCGGAATCAGAATGGCTACGCATTGAACTCACACAGGCAATCCCCGATATTGCAGAGACCGAACACCGATTTGATTGTCTGCGCATGCTCTCTTCACGTACACATACCGACCTCCGTGCCGAGCGGGACGCAACTGGTGCATTGATTGTCCGCCTGATGACACGGCACCGCGGGCTCATGAATCTGGTGTTTGTTATTCGTAGTGCTGGTGCATTACCGAACCCCTTCCTTGTATGATGAGCGGGGGGGGGTCGCGGTATACCATGAATACTGGAATGGCCGTTGAGCATAAGATGACTCCCGAGGAGTATGCCGAACGCAGCGACTTTGTAGAAGCTATGAAGAAGATGAGTAAGTCGGAGTTTATTGAGATTGCGCGGATTTTGCGCCGGTTCAATGTGGCAATTTCAGAGAATCGGAGCGGAATGTTTTTTGATATGCGCGAGATTCCCGACGATGCTTTCAAGGCACTTCTTGAGTTTCAACAGTTTGTTGCTCAGAATAACGAGGCGCTTGCACAGAGTCGGGTCACAACGGCTTAAGGCAATCGTGCACCTAACATGACAATAATGAATACGCCACGCGAAGTTGTCTCTTGGTCAGACCTCTCTTCTGCGATTCAGACAAATCCGAATCGCACTCGCAGGCCCGCACTCAAACAGGGTATCTCAATACCCACCCTGGCATCACTTTCGTGGCTGCCATCTTGGTCAGAGGATACGACATGTACCGTTCCGGATGTTGTATCGTTTGTCTTATGGGCACGTGACCCCCTGTATCGCGCTACAACCGCTTCTGGTCGACGCACTATGGAGATGGAAGAGGCGCAGGCACTGCTTCTGACACTAGAGGCTTCATGGAAGTCACACAATGGGCGCGCACGTGGATGGGTGCGCAAGCATATTGAGGAGGACCTGCGTGGGCGTGCGGGTGGCGGTGAGCCAGTTGCTGATTTCTGGTCCACGGGGCGTGAGAAAAAGCGCGCGGCACTTCTGATAGACTATGTCTGCATTGTACGTAACCTGCGCGTTGCCGTGTGGTGGCCTGCTAGCAACTCAGTGACCATTTTCCCGATGACGGGAGGGCAGGGTGATGTGTGGCAGCTCAATGGCGACTCTGGGCGGATGTTAGTCAGTGACCGCAAGTTCAATGTGTCGGCAGCTGCAGCGAGCACCCTCCTGATGAGCGGTGTTGGAATCTCATGGGTTCCACCTGCTTCTGTATCATCTACGCAGACTATGGCAGAATTGACTACCGCTCTTGCACAGTATGGTGTGAGCTGCCCTAAGGGCAAGGCGGATGCATGGCGTTCTCTGCAGTGGCAGCGTCTTCTTGCTTCTTTGAATGGTGCAACCAATGGCGTCTATGCGGAAGATGAGGCGCAGGCGTAAACTTGACTGTAGGGGCATTCGCCGCCCCCTATAGAGTACGATGGACCTACGACGCAGTGATCAGGAAGGGCTTACCCGTTTGGGGGAGCTCTGGACAACCACGCCAGGTGCCGAGTTTGAGGCCGCCCTTACGGGAATGGACCTCACGGCATGGCAGGATGTAATTCAATATCTCCGGAGTCTTGGCATGCGCGAGAATCCGCAGCTTGTCAAGCTCAATATCTGTCTGAGCAACGATATCCGTATCACACTTGAGGGTGCGGGTGTTGTGCAGGCCTACTGTCGCGATAACCGGATTGGTAACAAGCCGTTCACCGCGATGCTGAAGGAAAACATTGAGGGTGCAGAGCCCGTGCAGCTCGGTAGCTACGCAGTAAAGGCGAAGCTCAAGCGGGAGGTGCCCCTTGCTACGGATGATGAGCGTGTGAAGGAGACGTTGGGTCGATGGGACCAGATTGGCAAACACTTCCGAATGATTCAGCGCTTTGAGTTTGTAGCACCCGGTGGTGTACCCATCCGCTTCGACCTCTCAATGGTGCGCGAGAATGCGGGTGGTCGCCCTGCACGCACCTTTCAGGAGGCACGTGTAACTACGGCACCTGCGCGCTACGAGGCAGAGATTGAGTTGACCGCAAGGCGTGAAGGTATGGCTGCGGATCTCGCCGTGCGCAACGTGCTCCGCGGTATCTCGTGGCTGCTCCAGGGCCGCCAGCGCTCCTATGTGCTTGTGAGCAATGCTGGTGCCGATGGCGTACGTGATGCAGTGTCGGCTATCTTCGGAAATTCTTCTGGCGCTGCTGCTGGCGGTGGTGGTCGCAATCGCGGCTCTAACGGTAGAAACCGCACAGGCCCTTCTCCATTCCGATTCCCCGGTCCACAGCCAGCCACATTAGAGCGTCGTCATATTACCGTGGATACTGAGCCTGGTAGCCCAAATGTTCGCTCGATGCCAGGTGGCTACAATGTGACTGACAAGGCCGATGGTCTCCGCTGCTTGCTCTATGTAAACGAGGCAGGGCGCGTGTTCCTGATTGACGGCGGTGGACGTGTGTATGCCACGGGCAAGGAGACAGAGAAGAGCCTCGCGGGTACAGTGCTCGATGGTGAGTGGATTCGTCGCGATAAGACTGGGAAGGCCACGTCGCACTACTATGCATTCGATATCCTGGCTGCACGTGGTGACACGTCGGTGGCTGCTCAGCCGTTCATGATCGCCGGTCAGATGCTCGGCTCTGCGGCGTCGGCTACTACTCGCCAGGCCGCGATGTCCGCAGCGGTGGCGACTCTGGCTTCTGCTAAGCAGACTGTGCGCGGTGTTCCTGTCTCACATGACCTCCAGGTCGGCATGAAGACCTTCCGCACTGCTACCGGACTGGACCTCTTCCGTGATGCAGCGGCTGCTACACTCAGCAGCGCCAAGTCCGCCCCTTACAATACAGATGGCCTCATCTTCACGCCAAATTCTGCACCCCTGCCTCTGAACAAGGGCACATGGCACGAACAGCTCAAGTGGAAGCCGCCTCACGAGAATACCATCGACTTCCTTGTAATTGTAGACCGTGAGCGCGATAAGAATGGGAAGCCGGTGGGCCCTGATGCAGTCGGTTCCAAGTATCGCGATGATGCGGGGCACACTGTGCGCTACAAGACGCTGCGGCTCTTCGTCGGCAGTAATCGCGATGTAGCATTTGCGGACCCACGGCGCACGGTGCTCAGTGGTGAGGCGCTTCCCTCCTCTCTGGATGAGGGTGAGTGGCGTGAGGTGGAGTTCCGGCCTACGGACCCGCGCGACCCTATGGCAGCTATCTGCTATGTCGCGATTGGCGAGGGTGCAGCGGACCCTGCAGCAGCCACACAGGCGGCTAATGCACTGGATACCGACAGTGATGCGATTCGCTGCACTCGCTCAGGCGACATCATTCAGAGTGACATGATTGTGGAGATGGCATATCATCCTGAGCGTGCACCTGGATGGCGCTGGGAGCCCGTGCGTGTACGCCATGATAAGACGGAGCGATGGCTCGCGCAGCAGGCCGGTGTCGGTCGCAAGGGTGGCACGATGAATGCGGATTGGGTGGCAAACTCTATCTGGAATTCGATTCACAATCCTGTCACGACCGATATGATTCAGAGCGGTAACATTGTGCACTGTGCGGCACCGGATGCGATTGTTGCACCAGTGGGCTACTCCATGCGTCGTGCACCGGCTCGCGACCTGATGAAAGTGCAGTGTATGCGCAACTTCCACAATGATTTCATCAAGCGTACTCTCTTGTTGCGCCCTGTTCTGACACCTGGTGCCACTATCTGTGACCTCGCAATGGGTCGCGGCGAGGATATCAGCAAGTGGATGTCTATTCCTGTTGGATTTGCATTCGGATGTGATGTCACTGCGGCTGCACTGAACGATCCTGCTGATGGTGCTTACCGTAAGCTGTTAGACAAGATGATTGCCCTCGGCGGTCGTGATTCCATTCCGCGCATGGCGTTTGCACAGGCAGACATGGCTCGCCGCCTGCGCTCTGGTGAGGCCGGTGCAACAGCGGAGGACCAGGAGCTGTTGCGGATGGTGTTTGACGCAGCGGGCGGGCCTGGTTCTGCGGGCTTCGACGTGGTCTCCTGTATGTTTGCAACGCACTACATGTGCCGTGACCAGAATACACTGTCGGGGTTCCTGATGAATATCGCTGACAATCTGAAGGTCGGCGGGTACTTCGTGGGCTGCGGCTTTGATGGCGATGCGATTGCCCGTGCTGTTTCTGCACAGGGGTCTGCAGTAGGTCGTGATGGGGAGACAGATGCCTGGGTTATGACGAAGCGCTATGGTACGGGTGTTGGCTCTTCTGTACCACCATCGGCTGCCGGTCTCGGGCTTGCAGTGGATGTGGACTTCATCAGCCTCGGTGAGAGTCACACTGAGTATCTGATGTCGTGGCCCTATCTGCAGAGCCAGTTGGCCACGGTTGGCCTTGAGCTGCTGACACCGGATGAGTATCGCGCGCTCGGTCTGCCTGCTTCGACGCAGATGTTCAATGAGTCGTGGGATGCGGCGGCTGCGGCTGGTGAGGCCTACAACATGTCGGATGCTCTGCGTCGTCTCTCCTTCATGAACCGTTGGTGGGTGCTGAAGCGTCGTGCAGACTTGCGCCCTGTGCCTCCGATGGAGACGCCGGCTCCCCCTACAGCATTGACTGAGCAGATGCCATTTGGTACGGAAGCTGCGGGTCACGCAGGGATTAAGCCCAGTGCAGAGGCTATCATGGGCCTACCTGCACCAGAGGATGTAATTCAGCTACCTGAGGGTTCTGCAGCCCCTGCATCAAAGGACTTCGTTATCAATCCTGCGAACCACACCCCAGATATGCGCTTGGGTGGCTCGCTGTCAGATTGGCCACGCTACATGTCGCTTGGTACGCTTGTGGAGCTCACGGATATGCACAACCCCGCAGTCAAGTACCCCAGTATAGAGGCGGCTCTTGCAGCTGCAAAGTATCAGCTGGCAACGGACAAGCCTGATCTCGGCCCCACCATCTATTCTGTGACTGGTCAGGTGCACGCCAAATGGGACAAGGAGCGTGAGAAGATTATGGCTACAATGCCGACTGGCGAGGAGCGCGAGCGTGCTATGGAGAAGACAGTGGATGACCAGGTCGCGATGAGTCGTGTCTTGGCTGGTGTCAACAAGATGAAGACCTACAAGGCAACGTACAACCCCGATGCATGGACTGCGCAGCGCGAGGCGGCGTACCGCGCGTATCTACAGCAGCGGTTTGAGAAGGATGAGCGCTTCCGTGAGATGGTGCTTGCGATTCGTGCTCTGGGTGGTCAGATTCTGTTCGCAAATGGCACGGAGAAGTCGGAGCTCGGTGTAGGTGTTCTTCTGGATGGAACAGTGGTCGGGGGTGAAAACAAGGTTGGTCGCTGGATGATGGAGCTTGCCTAAGGGGTGACTTAGATAGAGTAATATGAGAGTAAAACATTGGCTCAGACAACAGACTTACATCTTTTGTTTGAACTATCGGGGATTTCTAGTTACTGGCACTCTGCTTACGGGATATGGCCTCGGGATTCTGTATTATACTAGCACGATGCATGAGGAACATATAGAACACATGCGAACGACGCCAGATGCATTGCTAGAGGACGCTGTGCGACAGTGGTATCCGTATGTATTCTTGGCCGCAGGTATCACTATATTTCTAGCCGCGGCGGTTCACTTCTGTTACTCTTCCATGAGGTGGCAGAAACGGTCGGCGACGGCGGGCCGAACGTTGGCGTTGATGCCAGAGAGTTGGATCGCGACAGCGAATTCTGTCTAGAACGTAGGCCATATTGATGACGCGTATAGACTTTTCGGTCTCCATCGGTAACTGACAATACAAATCCCTGACTCTCATACCAGCGAATGACACGAGGATCGTTCACGGGTGTGAGATGAAGTGCAGGAGTTTTTTGTATGACGGCTTGGAGAAGCTGTGTTCCAAGACCAGAACCGCGGGCGGCGGGGCTTACACAGATATATTCCAGAGTGATGTCGCGGACAATGGCGGCGCCAAGCAGACAGCCGCGATGCCAATACCCGAGACTGGCGGCCTCGTTGCGTTTCTTCCACGCTGGATTAAGATATTTATCCTCTGATAGGTCAAACGAGGCGTGAAACAGCTGTTTCACTACGTGGTAATCCGTCTGTTTGAGGGGCTTCAACATTTCCTAATCATTGAGTAGAAAATGAACGGCGGTGCGTTAATTGTTGCCCTTGCAGCTATTGTTGGGCTGTTTGTTATCTTGATGTGGCCTCGTCGCCCTCAGGAAGAGGAGAAAACCTATGTTGTGCGCGATGATGAGGATTGGTGGTGGGGACCTTGGGTATGGTGGGGTTGGAATGGTGGTAGCGGTGGTGCATGGTATCCGCATGGAGGGTGGTGGCCGCGCCGTCATGATGGGCCGCGTCCTCATCACGGTCCTCGCCCCGGCCCTCGGCCTGGTCCTGGTCACCCTCCTCTTGGGCCTGGTGGTACGCGCCATATGTTAGGCCCTGGTTTTGGTGGTGCCACTCGTCCTTCTGGTGGTGGTCCTTCTGGTGGTCACCGCCGTTAAAGGTGACACCGTTGTGTACAATGTTCACCCAATAGTACGATGGCTACACTTACAGAGATTATCAATGCAAGGCGAGAAGCTGTTATCACAGCCTACAATGCTGCAAAGGCTGAAAATCGGCAACGCTTCCTTGAGGGAGATGTAAAAGCAACAGAAGAATATATTTTCCCAAATCAACGTGCAGATGCGCAGGCGATTGCCGATAAATTCTATAAAGATGGTCGCTATGTAATTAGTGTTCAGAAGAAGACAAAGGTAGGTGCGGATGGTTTAATGATTGAAATTGCAACACTTCTGACAACCCATCCTGATGATAACTTCGTGTTTGATCCGACAAATCTTCGAATCATTACGGGGATGAGCAATGCTGGCTGGGAAAAGGATATGATTGATAAAGCGCCAACCTGCTTTAAGGGGAAAATCTTTCACCACGGTAAACTATCAAAAGCAGATTTAGTGGGTCTCAAAAATTCACTCACAATCATTGACGAGATAGATACCGGTGATAAAGAATATCAGATCCTTCACAATACTCTCAAAGAGGCAGGTGTACTAGACATAGAGCATATGAAGAAGAATAATAATCGGTTTGTATTCATTAGCGCTACAATGATCAAAGAGTTGTATGATCTATACAGATGGGGCTCTCTACATGAGCTTTACAAGATGACTATCCCCGATACATATATTGGTCACAAGGATTTTCTCGAGCGGGGTATTATTAAGGACTTCTTCAGCCTAGATAACGATGAAAGTGCAGAGAAGTGGGTACATGAGGATATCCTTGAACACTATGGTACAGATTATAGAGTACATCTCGTGCGTGTAAATCCGAAAACAGTCAATGTTGTACAGAATGCGTGCATCCGCAAGGGTGTAATATTCAAGAATCATACATCCACTGATCGTCTTTCTCCAGAAGAGATTACAGAGTTGTTCAAGGAGCCGCTAACAGGTCACATTGTTCTAGGCGTTAAGGGGTTCTTTCGTCGAGCCAATCTCAGTCCAAATGCGTGGAAGATGCTGATTGGAGCAACCCATGAATTGTATACGAAAAAGGTGGATAATAATGTGCAGATTCAAGGTTTGGCCGGTCGAATGACAGGGTATTGGCGGCACATTATTGATAGTGGTCATAAGACGGGGCCTTATAGAACTTCGATCAAAGCAATTAAGGAGTACGAAAATGTGTATGAAGACCCGTTCGGCCCAAATACATATAAGACGTCGGGATTCCAGAAGAAGGCAGGTAGAGTACACGCCAGTAATACAATGCTCTCCACTAGGAATATTAAGCACCTGGTCTCGGTGCCACTGCCAGATACAGCATCCACTGTTGTAGATAGCAACAAGTACAGGGTGTATGATGACGAGGATATTGTGAGAAATGTTTGTAATTTCCTGGGTTACACATACACACCCACTAAGGCAAATGCGGATGGGTTCAAAGAGACGTCACTAAATTCAAAGAAAGGGGTTGCATTATTGTCAGATGCCATCAAAAAGGTTCATACCGCGTATGGTACAAACAATGGAACGATCACACACAGAACATATTACCCATGTTATGTTGACGTAACAGATGCATCCACCCTTCGCTACGTTGTCATTCTACGTTCAAAGACAGACCCTGCTAAGATTACAGAGTGTGATGAAACGTACCCATCTATTATTATTATGTAAGAGAGTCTAGATACACATGCAAAAGGTGACGCACTATTTTTGGCTTACTGAGTATGTAAGACACATATAATGCCACTTTCTATTACCGACGGAGCTCTCGCCTGGCAGCGCCTGGCTGTTCTCAACAAACACCCCCGTGATGACCGCATTCAATTCGAGGAAGAGTCACATACATATACAATCGATGGAACCCGCGCAGGTTGGACCTCCTGTACGGGTTTCCTCCATAATTTCTTCGGTCACTTCGATGCAGATGCCTGTATTGCGAAGATGATGAAGTCACCCAAATGGTACGAATCCAAATACTTCGGTCTCACCGCCGAGCAAATCAAACAGCAGTGGGCCGATAAGGGAAAAGCCTCCTCAGAGGCCGGTACACGGATGCACTTGGATATCGAACACTTCTACAATGCCATGCCACACATGCTGGTCAAAGACTGCGAACGCACCAAAGAGCCAGAGACGGAGTGCACATGGTCCATGACCGATGGCTGGGATGGTATGTCGGTTGATGCATGGACACCCGCCGCTGGTGCAGAATGGGAGTACTATCTGGATTACCAGAAGAAGCACGGCTCCAAGTTTACACCCTTCCGTACAGAGTGGCTCGTCTTTGATGAGGAGCACAAGGTTGCGGGCTCCATTGATATGGTTTACAAGAAGCCAGATGGAACACTGGCCATTTATGACTGGAAGCGGATTGAGGAGCTCAAAACGGAAAACAAGTATCAATCTGGTCTCGGCCCTGTCTCACATCTACCTGACACGAACTACTGGCATTATTCGTTGCAGCTAAATGTCTATCGCTATATTCTGCAGAAGCATTACGGATATACTGTATCGGAGTTGGCACTGGTTGTTCTGCATCCAAATAACTCGAGTTGGCGTGTGGCGAAGCTCAATTTCATGGATGAAGAGGTGGAAGGGATGATGGCCGCACGTGCACGGGCACTGGCTATTCCTGGGAATGACGGGTCAAAGCCGCTTGTCGTGTTTGAAGAGGCAGAGACAGAAAATGAAGAGGAAGAGGAGCCAGTACCCACTAAACCGATGTTCGGGCGTCGACGTTAATTATCCTCTTCTTCTTCTGCCACCTCCTCGTCGCCAACCACTTCTTCATTTTCGGCATTAACAAGAACAGGCCCACCGGCACCCCCACCTGTAATACCGCTTGGCGCTTCAATCTCGGACTCATCCTCACCCTCAATCATACCAGAGCGCGCCACATCATCAGGCACGGGGCTGGCCGCATCAAGTGCAGCTAACAGGTCAGCGGGCAGGTCTTTCGAGCTGAAGCGATATACACCAGCCCGTACAGAAACCAACAGCTGTTCGGCTCCCCAGAAAATCATATAGAGTGGTTGACCCATTTTGACGCCGGCTGGCTGGACCCAGCGCTTTATACGAATACCGCTCTCTGTTGGTTCTACAAACAGAATATTACTCATTGTCATGATTGCAATCATATAGAAATCCTGTAGAGACCACTGGAACGGGCGCTCGGGGTCACCAGGTAGCCCCAGTTTTGCACGGCGTACCTTCAGCAACTTCTCCCATTCATCGATATCGCGACCGGTCCCCGCTGCGAATGCGAGACGATTTGCATCTTCCAGGCCAGGAGTAGGTGTTGGCACCTGGAGACCTTTCTCACGCCATGATGCAGGTAGTTGTGGGCCCGCAACCACACCATCCTGTGTTGGTTGTGCCATAGGCATATTTGGCTCCTCCTCTAATCCCTCAAATTGCAACAGCTCTTCAGGGAACTGTTGTGCAGTAGCTCCTGTGAAACCGAGTCGCTGCAGAAGTGTCGCGGCACTCGTCTTTGGTGGCACCGGTATATACAGCTCGTTGCCTACAGGTACTGGCCCACGTGGTGTGCGAATAGTCATGACATTATCATCAAATAGTTCCTTTCGGCGAATCGAGTACCGCATAATCTCATCACTGAGACGTGCAGCAAAGATACGCGCAGGGTCCATTCCAGATTCACGCACTGGTGCATGCACGAGACAACCACGGCTTCCCGCCCACTGACATGCACCAGAGCAACTCTCCTGTGGCAGCGCTAGACAGTCTACACGTAGTAGCGACATGGTGCGACGCTTATCCGTTTCCTCCACATTGATAAATGAGCGCACTACCGGCTCCAGTAAAATATCTGCACGCTTACGCTTTTCATAGAGAGGCATTACAGGTTTCTGCAAGAGTGATATCAAGTCCTTCTTGAGTGCTGCACCAGCCTGCTCACGGATGAACCACCGACTCAGCGACAGGCGAACATGCTGATATGCTTCTGCCAACTGCTCCTCTACTGATGCAGAGCTCTCCATGCTAGCGGAGATTGTTGGTGCATTCGGTGCACGCAGGATAAGAGCATCACGCTCCCATGGGAACATATCTACTTGCTGTTTTGGCAGGGCTGATGCATAATCCATAGAAACCGGTGCCGTCGGAATCATCGTACCTGCCTCCACGCTGAAGCCGATAATCTGGCTATCGCGCCACAATAATCGCGATGGTGTTAGTGCAGGATAATCCGCGGCCAGTTCTCCATAGAATCGTAGAGCAGCATCTAGTGCGAAACCCTGGATTGCCTCTGCCTCGAATACACGCGGTATGGTATCCGCCAGAATACCATCATCCAGGCAGGGAACAAACACGGAGCTAGCTGCACCTGCTGGCATACAAACAACACCAGCTAGACGATTTGACCGGTCACGAACCAATGCAGAAATAGTGAATTGTCGTCTACGAGATAGCATGTTATAAAGACGGGGCAGCAGACGAGTGTCACGCTCTGGTGTCCATACATGCGGAGGTGCGGTGGGGCGCCCGCAGCCCGAAGAAGAGGACCGCCATTCACGAATCCATTGATTAATGGAAGCCTGAAGAGGGCGTGCTATAGAGGCCGAGCGCTCACCGAACTGCAGTACTGCATCCTTCGTGCCATTATAGAGAACAATTGGCTCCCAACTGTTATCGCGCCGGTCATGCCACATGAAGGCAACGGGCACATCACCGAAGATAGAGGCCTGTGGGATACCGAATGATGGGCACGCTACCTGAATTCTGCCACCCACCTGCTCGAGAACAACAAGCAGCAAGCCGCGAGGTGCTATAACACCGGGTTGCGCTAACAGGTGTTCCAGATGCCGCAGTTGTTTGGGCTCTCTGACATCAGCAAGATACTTCAGATATGCAGTCCACGCCTTGTATAGGCGTGCCACATGAGCACGGTTAATATCCAGTTTATACTTGAATTCGTCGGCGAAACCGGCAAGGGAGCCCGAAATCTCATCCGTTGTCAGCGTAGACCGCGCAGCAAATTCTGAGATGAGTGTACCATAATTTGCGGATTCAAATGCACGTACCATGCGACGCTGGATAATGTCACGCATTGTTGCTTCTGCAGAATCAAACCCAAGGAGCGGCGCAAGGCCGGCAAACAGATTCAGACCAGGGGTACGACTGCGATTGTCTACACCCATGCGAACGAACAGTGTTGCGCCCTCTGCGAATGTGGGGCGGATACCCTTGGATACTAGAGAGCGGGGGCCGTGTTGACCAAAGAAGGTATCGAGTGCCGGTGGCAGTAACCCGATTTTACCCGCTTCAAGTGCTTTGTCGCCACCGAGAATATACTGTGTATGCATAGCACCCAGGCGCTGGCGATAATCTATACCGGCACCCTCTGGTGCAGTAACTGTGTCTAATTCCAGCTCCGCAGCCGGCTCTGCAATCTCATCGCCAGCACCACCGCCCTCTGCATCTTCCTCCTCTGAGCCAATCTCCTTTCCTAGCACTAATCTGCCGGTAAATGCAGCCTCCAGATATTTCTTAAGAAGGCGCGGCCCCGTGTCACAACAGGGTAGGGAATGCCCAGCAGGATGCTTGTTAAAGCGAATGATGCCAATAAACTGATGTAGTTTGCCAGTACTCTCCTTCGGTTGACGAACAATCACCGACTCGCCTGGCTGTGGGTTATCCAGATTAAGGATGGGGCCACCACCACAGAAAGGGCAGGTATCTTTATCTTTTGTAAACCCGCGACCCTGTAATCCCTCAAACTCTTCGCGGAGAATAGGCAGATTGTCACGCGCACACCAGAGCTCTGCGCACATCAGATAGGAATATGCACCAGGGCGCGACTTATTCTCGTAATTGTATACCGACCACATAGGCAGACCGGATTCGGGGTCCGTTAACCAGTAATCATCCTCGTACTTTTTGCCAGGGATGTACGCAGGGTCATGAGGTAGGTCGGTGATTTTCCGAGGTGGGAGATCCACAAATCGTACACGACCTTCATAGCAGCGGCGAACACGACTGTACTCAGCAAGTGACATAATCGTGGGCTGGCGACCATCACGGCGCTGACAGGATTTACTATAGAGCTTGGAGCGCTTTGCCTTATCGGGGCTGAACCCGAACATCACCTTGTCGTTCGCCTTGAGGCGCGCCATATACCAGTCGGACTGAACACGCAGAGCGGGCTCACCTGGCTGCCAGCGACGCCCCTGGCACTCTTCCTCAACTGCGGCGACGGCTGCATCTAGGTCTGGTGCCGGTGCTTCGACTGCTGCTGCTACTGCCGCTGCAGCTACTTCTTCCTCTTGTATAAGAAGTGCCGGTGCTTCTCCCTCTGCATCTACCTCTGGCTCTTCTTCCTCCTCTGCACCCATCATAGAACCAAAACCGAGGTCTGCCATGAGCGCAGCCATAGCAGGGTCCATCTCACCGAAATCCGGTGCATCAGTGGCTGCCTCTTCTGGCATAACAGCGGCCCCCTCTGCGGGTGGTACCGTATCCTGCACGGTTGCAGCAGCTGTAGCAATCTCAATGATGGGTGGAGGAGCCTGAATAGTGAGTTCCGATGTAGATGCACCAAGAAGAACACCAAGGACACTCAGAATGCGCTGGAGTTCCATATAGGACTCACAACCCTGAATCTCAATGCTGTATTCGGGGTGTGATCCAAACAGTGTAATCTGTGTACCCGTAGAGTGACGTGCCACAGCTAATGGACCAGCGACCGGTCCCGCAGCGGGTGCCACTGCGCGGGCACGGCGCTCATACCAGCTCTCAAGCAACTCCTCGGCCGTCTCTGCACCAACACCGAACTCGCTCACAATCGCGGCAATATAGCGCGCACGTGCATCTGCAGGGTTCTCATCCGTAGTCTTGTCGGCCAATATCGTGCGTGTGATAAAAGCAAACTGGGCTGACTCTGCCTCATAATTGGAGACTGCACGCCATTTGAAAGAGGCAATCTCGGTACCTGTAGGCGCATCAGTGCTCATGTCGAGGAAAGGCGTCAGTGCTGCAACACGGCTGCGAATACGTGCAGTGGACATGGCCTGTGATGCCTTCGGGTTCGGATGATTCCATTTGTAAGTGGCATGAATCTCACGGAGCATAGGGACAGCCTCAGGTGAGAATCCAATCGTAGTCATCAGGTCCGCCAAGAGTCGTTGCGCATCTGCTGCAACCGCTGCGATATAGGTTGCACCACGCTGTGGTACCTCAAACGTCACATCAGATGAGCCATCCTCAAACATATAGAGCGTAAATGCCGCGCCAGGCTCTGCATATGTCGATTTTAGAGGTGCACGTGCCATTATGATACCGCCGCGCATAGGGGGCACTGTCTGATTCAGATAGGATGCAAATATTCTCTCATTCTCGAGAACAGGCTGGCCTGTTGGTTTCATTGCCAGCTTCAGAATAGGTGTGGCTGCACCCTGGGGTGGAAAGTAGCGGATAAAAGGCAGCTGCTCAGTGGCCTGGAGACCATAGAACACTTTCTCTAGTGATTCGGGTTTTGACGAAGGTACTGGTAGGGTCCAACGAATACGCACCATTGTACTTAGACTTGCTTCTGTGCCACCTACGCGTGCAGCAAGGGCGCGCTGTACTACTTGGATACGCCCTGTACGATTCTCCATATAAGGGACAACGGCGGCATACGCCTTGCGCATTTGCTGTGTGGGTGTAGCTGCGCCGGCATCCAGTACCTGGGCGGGAGCTGTTAGCCAGGGAAAGTAAAGCTGATAGAACCCATTAAACAGCGGCATGGTCATAGCTTCAGGGGACTCTGGCATTAGTTGATAGAGAGGGATGGCAGTTATAGTCGGTATTGCACCGGTTGCCTGAATCTCGGGGCTTAGTGCTACCTCCAAAATAAGACCGCCTACCATCGTTGCACCTACACGCGGATTCCGCTCCCCTGTCTCCAGAATGATTGCAGAGTTTGGTACACGGTTTTCGAGTGTCAGGGGGTCAAGCAGATCAACACCACCGTTGCTCACAGCAGTTGGCCAATGGAACTCTACTGGGCGCAGGCCGCCACCACCAGGTCCACGCACACCCAGAAATACACGCTCGGGTGCCCACCGGGGGTCACCGCCCTTATGAATCCACAG
>JACCDY010923394.1_pt1 | contig 22994 bp, 20 predicted proteins | sample 7446391 | NCBI WGS metagenome assembly JACCDY01 (sample SAMN15323451, study PRJNA562643) | freshwater metagenome | isolation source: river surface water | place: USA:Blue River Watershed | collected 2017-08-18 | reverse complement strand
GAAGAAGGTATGGAAGGTATGGAAGGTATGGAAGGCATGGAAGGCATGGAAGGAACAGAGGAGGGTGTACATGGCGCCGATTCCGACCCTGCCGCGGCGATGCCCGATTCTGATCCGGCGGTGGATTTGTACCTTGCGTCAAATGCAAAGAAAAGCAAAGGGGAAGGCAAAGGGGAAGGCAAAGGGGAAGGCAAAGGGGAAGGCAAAGGGGAAGGCAAAGGGGAAGCTGAAGACCAAGACAACGCATTGCATGCCGCCAAAGCCAAAGCCATTCGAGAAATGTTGTTGGGCATAGGCAAACGCCGCGGTGGTGGTGGTGGGTCCGCTGCTTCTGGCATTCATCCACCCTACGAGGAAAGCACGAAACGCAATCCGTTTGCAAATGTGTTGTTGACAGACATCTTGGATCGCCCGGACCGAGAAGCAGCGGGCCCCGCCTTCGATCTTGCGCGCAAGGAACAAATCACGCGCAACGTCAAGCGCGCCGTGCAAGCGATGAATCCAAGCATTCATGGCGCGAGCAAGCAACTTTTCGGTGGGTTGTGGGAACAGTTTGAGCTGGATCAATCGAATCGCGCCTTTTACTCCACCGCCAACACGCGCGTGGGAGACGACGGGAATGCCTTTGCACTGTTCTTGTTCGGCAACATGCCTTCTGCCAAGGAATCCACGCCCGAAGGCAACATGCAGCGCATTGCAGACAACATGCGTTACGTTCTTATTTAATCCCACATTTCAGTGTGTGCTTCCTCCCCCTCCCCCTTTCTCACCTTCTCCATCTTTCGCCCAATTTAAAGCGATGGATAACGCAAAGACGTTATCTTTTTGCGCGCGCGAAAGCAGTGAGTGCATGTGTGCGTGTATTTTGAATTTCACTCCATCATGACGTCCAAGTTTTCCCTGGAATGGTCGGATGGGCGCGAATCGTTGGTGCAGCGCGCCATCCTGCTTCGGATGGATCGGGAAGTGGAAGCCGCACGCGCACGATGGGACACTCGCTTGCGACGCAGACTATTCGAGTCCTCCTTTGCCGACAATATCTCCTTCGAGGCATTGGTGGACGTCACAGACCAGAACACCGTTGGCGCGCGGTCGCACATTGCGCATCCGTACGTGCGGTGGTTTGTGCACAAGGATGACGAAGTTCGCTACCGCGCATCCAGACGACACCATTCTTCCGAACACGGCAGCGGCGACAGTGCAGATGGCGGAAACAATCCACTTGCCTCCGATCCCATCGTCATCTATCAATTTGCACCAACTTCTTGCCATGGATGGCGGTGGTCAAGATCAGAATGGAAGTGAATATTCGCCAAAAACGGCCCGCCACCCGTTTTTTCAATTGAGAGGGTGGAGATGGAGTGCCGCATTTAAACAGTGCAAAAAAGTGTTGGAGACATTCAAGCAACAAACGAACAAACCCAAACAAACAAACCCAACCGATTCATTCCGACCAATGAACACGTTCGACGCTGTGATCGTTACGCAGTTGCCGCCGAAGAACAACGACGACGACGCGATTCGACCCTGTTTCTTGTGTCGATATCATCCGTCGGAAACCAACGGAAAGGTGACTTGTGCACGCACGACGCGACAGAAGGCGCTGCGTCTCCAACAATCGTTGCTGAAGTCATCTCCGGACACACAAGTGCGCATCATTCCCATTTGTCCATATTTGAGGAGGAGCGACATTGGAAAGTTTGCTTTCGTGGAGCGCGTCTACATCGATTGGCGCCTGCGGCAAATGCGATGGCCATCGTAGAGTTGTTGGTGGCTTGTTCGCAGTTAGTAGTTAGTAGTAGGTAGTAGCTTGTAGTTGGTAGTGCATGGTAATGGATAATTGCGTCACTCATCTGCTTTCTTTTTTTCTTCTTCATCTTCATCAACATCAACACCATTTTGTCTCTGCATCTTCCGCGTGTTGTTCTTTCTTTTTCCCTTTCTTTGTATTGCCGCGGACATGTCCACCTCGTACACCTTTGACAACATTTCGCGCATCGGCGACGACCGATGTTTCATTGACCAGAACACCATTCAGAATGTCGCCTCCTGCAGTTACATGACCCAAAACTACTTTGGCGCCGACTGTTCGATGCGCAATCCCATCGCTTTAGCCACCAGTCAACCGGGTGTCATGTACAAGGGCGGCCACCTGCTCGGCAGCGGCGGATGCAACGTTGACCAGTCCACGCAACTCATGTACGGATCGGAATGGACGCGATGGAAGGGACACATCGATCTGTACCAGCGCCCTTTTGCCACCGTTCCTTTCTTGGGGCGCGGGGCAGTAAACCCGGTGGTCGAGTCGCAGATGCTTCAAGGCGAACAGATCTTCCAGCGCAAAAGCACCGATCCCACCAGCGAACACTCCTTCTTGACCTACCAAACCATCCCGCTGTTGCCGGAGATAGAGCATCACCTCACCAACCCTGCAAACTACGTCGAAGGCGTTGCACACGAAGGATGGATTCGAGGTGGACTGCCTTCCCGCGAAGTCACTCGTGATGGACGTCGATAAGTCTCGTCGATAAGTCTCGTCGCTTTCCGCACAGCATGGGCACCGTGAGCACCGTAAATTGAAACTTGATCGACACACACACACACACACACCAGACGGACTGACACACCATCGTCGAGGGGAAAGGGACATAAAGTCTTTTCCCTCGACATTTTGGTACACGCGTGTACCACTGTTTGTTTCCCACCCTAAACCCGCGACAAACCACGATGCAGGAAGACGGAATGAACCCAGGAGGAATGAACCCAGGAGGAATGAACCCAGGAGGAATGAACCCAGAAAAAGAAACAACTGCGGAGATGGTCGTGCGCCATTTGTTTGCGGCGGCGGAATGTAGGTACCATCGCGTCACGGAGCAGTGGACGGACGAAATGTTGCACGAACTGTACCAAGCCGACTTTTTGCGCTTCTTCGGATTGTCGGAATACATCGACGAGGAAGTGGAAACGCGCATTTGTGCCTGGTACAACCAACTGATCGCCATGCCGGGGGTGCGCGCGACGCTGGTGGCGCTTGGCTACTACTGGCACACCGACGACCCCGCCATCGGCATGGCGATGTTGTTTTCCTTCCCGTACCTCCATCGCACCTTCCGCCTATTGACGGTGTGGAAGCGCAGCGGCCGATGGCCTGCGGAAGAATGGTCTGCGTTCCACGAAGATGTCGTCGAAGCCACCCGCGAACGAGGTGAACACGAAGATCTCCCGTCATGCATCGATGCGCGCGGCATCTTGCGCGACGTCGACCTTCCGGCAGAACACGAACATGATGACGATGATGATGATGACGATGATGATGAACACAAAGAAGAAGTTGCAGAAGAAGACAAAGAAGGCAAAGAAACGAGGACATGACTGGACGTGGTGTGTTGCTTCTGTTCCCCGTGGTTTGTTGCTTCTGTCATTACGCCACGCTGGACAAAGATTGGGTGTACGGATTCGCGCGGAACGCATCCAACAATCCAGGGTCGAGACGATGGTCTTGCGTAGTTTCCGCGATCTGGCGTTTTCCATGCGAGGCTCCCAATAGTTGCGAGGTGGGGGGCACGGCGCCGGCGGTGGAGAAGGCGGGGTTGACGCGCCCATCGAAGCGGTCTACATCGCTGCGCAAGTTGGTGACATTCATGGAGGGATTGAACAACTGGGTGCCGCCGCCCGCGGTGCGGTTGTAAATGGTCTGCGATTTGATGTCGTTGTTGCGCTGTTGATATGCCGCAAAGTAATTGGTGGCGCCGTAGGTGGTGGCGCTGCCGCCCGCGGATTGGAAGTATTCCGTGCTGGTGCTGTCGCGCTGGGTCGCGTCGGGACGTTGTTGGTTGTTCAAGTACGCGGAGCCTCCGTTCGGCTGGTTGACGTGGAAGGCGGGCGCGTACAGGGTGGTTTCCTTCACCGTGGTGGGCGCCACGTCCAACGGATTCACCACGTAGCCTTGCGGCACGCTGCTGCCGAGGTCGCCATACATGCGCCCGTTTTGCGCTGTTTCCGCCTTGCGGGTCGGACGCATCATGTCCATGATGGGCGCTACCACCGCGCCAATGGCGGCACTGAATCCGCTGCCGAAACTGTCCGTGGGACGAGTCGTGCTGCGGTGGTTCTCGTAGGAGACATAACTTTGGTGGTGGTTCTCCAAGCCGCCATGGTCGCCGCGGCCGACAGCATGGCCCGCGTTGACCATGCCTTCGATCGCCTCGTGTCGCTTGGCGGGCTCGAAGTTCTGTGGAGCGTAAAGGGCCTTGCTGTCGCTCGCGGGACCGACGTAATCCACGGCGCCATCTTCTCGGCGAATGATGCCGGTTTCTTGCGCGGCGTGGGCCATGGGACCTTTCAGGGCACCCGTCGTCGTGAACCAGCGGTCGGGGGTGTTTTCGTACACAGTGTCGGGGCGCTGCTTTTCCACGCGCCCTTGGGTCTCCACGGTCGGCGCATTGCGGATGAAGGAGTAGGCCGGACCTTCGTGGTTCGCCAGTTCGTATTCAATCTTGGGGTTGGTTAGCACGCGCTGTTCGTTGATGGTTTTCGGCATCCACAATTCGCGCGATTCCATGCCGGAGTTGTACCCGTTGCTGCCTTGGTTGCCATACCCTTGGTTCAACCCTGGCGCCACCTGCATGCTCTCGAAGGGCTTGACATTGTTGTTGCGCAGACTGGGGTTCACGCGGGACTGCATGAAGTCTGTCTGGGTAGGCATGCCGTAGGTCCAATTCACATTCTCCTCCGGACGAAAGAGCGGCGCGCGTTCGCGCTTCTGGATGATCTGGCTGCCGGTGCCGACCATGTTGTCCAGCACTGACTCCGCCATGCCGTCTTTGTACACGTGACCGCGCACTTTGCCGCCATTGAAGGGCGTCATGTTGCTGTGCGTGAATTGCTCGGCGCCGAGTGTTTGGCCACTCATCGACGGAAACTGAAAAGAGCCAACGTCGGTGGGGCGCTGAAGTGCATTGTCTTTGTACTGCTCTTGGGCATGGTAGGTGCGCGTCGCATCCGCGGCACTGCCGAAGGTGCCATATCCCGGATCCATCGACTGAAGGGACAGAAAGCTCGGCGCACCTCCATCACTTGTGTCCGCCGCTGCCGTCCCGGAGAGAGTCGTGGCATTCGCAGGCACCGACGCGAGTTTCCCACCGCTGCCGCCTCCTCCAGCGCCAGAAGACGTTGTGGTGTTGGTGGTGGGTGCGAGTGCGGAAGAGGATGCAGAAGGAGATGAAGGGGAAGAAGTAGACGTGGCTGAGCGAAAGGATTCACGCGGGTGGCGTTGGGCAATGACAAACATGCCACCCAACGCAAGGAGAGGCAACGCGAGTTCCATCTGCGCAAGAAAAAATCACCGTGGTCGATGTGCGAAGAGGGTGCGTGTCTGAATGTTGGAGAGGAAGAGGTATACAAAGGTGGCAGAAAAATTCCACAGGTGCCACAGCGCGCAAACTTGCACAGCCACGACAAGCAACCCAAAAAAACGGAACAGAAAAAAACAAACAACAACAATTCCGAACAAGAACTTGTCAGACAAGGTCGGTGTATCGGTCGGAATTGTTTCGAACGAAGAAAAAAAACGCGACACTTAATCAATTAGGAGGGAAACACAGATTACATGCATAGAAAAAGCACATGCACAAAAATACACGACATGCAAACCAACCACCTTTCGCGCGCGCGATTCTTCATCCTGAACCTTGGTAGTAAGGAGCCAATGCATGCAATCGTCGCCCGGTGAATTCATTGTTGACGACGATGCGAGTGCTGGTGTTGTTTTCGAAGGGAAGACACACGTTGGCTTGTGGGTCCCAAAACAGGGGGAACCGGTGTTCTTGTCCGAGATCGCGGTACATCCAGGCGGGGTGCGTGGCGCGACTCTGGTCGGTCGTCAATTGTCGATTTTCAGCGGAGGAGCGAATGGCGGCGCTGGCGACGTCGAAGCGCTGGTATTCGTCTTTCCCTAAACAGTCGCGGGACAGAGTCCGATTGTATCCCTTCAGGGCAGCTTCTACCGACACCATGTTGGTGGACGTATTGCCAGCCCACTTTTGCAACAGGATATGCGAATCGGCCATGAAATCGGGAGCCAATCCGTTGCCTGGCACATCCAAGATCCACCGACCGGGATCCGTGGATTGTTGCAAGGCTTTGACCGTGCGCGCATCGTCGTATTTGAATCGGGTGTTGGCCATGGTTCTCTCTTTGTTTTCCTTGTTTTTTTTCCTTGTTTCTTCTCTCCGGTCTTCCACTTGCTTCTATCGCTCACCTCCGTCTTTCGTTTGTTTCCGTCGTTCTATCTTCTACCTCTATCTTTTTTTTTCCGCTGTTTGTGTTTGGAACCTGACTGCTGCCACCACCCGCCAAAATACTTGGTACACCGGTGTACCCAGTATTTGCGATCATCCGGAGGATGGCAAGGGTGCGAGACACAGTTTGATTTCGCCGAGACTGGCTACGTTGTACTTGACCACCAGCGGAAGGTCGTTTTCGAGGTAGATTTCGATTTGCTGGCAGAGGTTGGTGCACTTGATGAAGTAGTTGAGGTTTTTCATTGGGAAGACGCCTTGGATGATTTTGGAGGAATCTTGTTTCAACAAGAAGCCCATGCTGCCGTTGGATTCGGCGCGCGTGATTTCCACGTCGGCGAAGTGGCCGGAACACTTGAAGATGAGTTCGTTGCCGACAGATTTGATTTCCAACTTGTCCGAGATGCACGACAAGTCGCGGATGATTTTCTGGAAGTCCACCGAGGGAAGGTTGATGATGGACGAGAACTTGACGTCGGGATACATCAGCTCTTCGTCGTCCGGCTCGATCAAGCGCAGCTTCTGTGTCTTGCACTGTTTGATCTCCCCGTTTTCGAATTTGAGTCCGAGATGGGTCACAATGCCGTCGGCGAAGTCGGCGTTTTCGATGTACATGGTGAGGGTGTCGTCGTTGTCAATCGAGTTGATGAGCTTGAACAGCTGAAACATATTCACGCCAATGGTGATGTTCTCCTTCTTGCACTCATAGAACTCAAAGTTTTGCGCGGCGAGGTACAAGTGGGCCAAAATGGTGTGCGTCTTGTCCATGTTGATGATGCGGATGCCGTCGGGACTAAACGTGATGTTGGTTTCCACCAAAATGTCCTTCAGTGCCGTCATCAAGGTGCGAAACGGCGCGATCTGCACCGTTTTGATCGTGAGTACATTGTCGCTTGTATCCGTCTCACAAGGTGCCACAATTTCCATATTGTACTCAATATCGGCAGGGAAATGGGGATGGGGGGGGGGCGGAAGTGGGAGAGAGGAGGATAAACAACACAACGACAACGAGGATACCGCGGGTTAGACACCGCAACCTCGTCGCATCTTTAAGTGTTTTTGAAAAAGAGTGCATGTGTGTGTGCACGTGTGAAAGGGCTGAGGGAGAAAATGCGGTCTATCACGACTTTCGCCGCGTGGATCTCGAATGTCTTTTTGTTTTTCTTTTGCGACTTGTTTGTCTTCGGGTCGTCGGTGAAAATACCATGGAGGTGGCATGGTTGCATCCGCGACGAAGCAACGCAGCGTCCACCGCGGCAGCTTTTCCACGGGTCAATGCGCTGGCCAGACGCGCGATGGCCCAGGATTCTGCCGATTGGTTTGGTCGCGAGCCCGACGAATAAAAGGCGCCGCGGCCCTTGTGCAGAATGCCGCGCAAGGTGGCCAACGAACAGTGGGATGCGCGCGCCAAGGCAGGTGTGGCGCCGATGGTGTCCACCTTGTACCACCGTTTCGCCTTCGCGACATGCGCGGACGGTCGACCGTGAAAGCTCGACAACGGAGTGCGCGACAGGTACTTGCCCCGGCGGTAGGCGCGACGAGACGCCAACAATTGTTGCCTTTGTTTGCGCCTATCGCGGCGAGTCAGCGACAACGGTAGATATTTCCGCGGAATGGGAGATGAAGTCATCTTTGCCAACAAAACACGGGGTGGGTGGGTGGGTGGGTGTGGGGGGAAGAGGAAGAAATGGAAGCAACGGAAGCAACGACCGAGAGAGAGAAGAAAGAGGAGGAAGAGAAGAATGAGCAACTGATTGTTTTTAGCCGCGGTGTGTTTTCGCCCAAAAAAATCGTGTACAATGGTATACCGTGCAGAAAAATCTCTGTTGTTGTTCGAAGTTCGCTAGATTGCTTGTTTTGTTTGAAGACTCATTGTTGTGCGATACCATCCAATCATGTTTGGCATCTCGTTCGCTTCCTTGAAAAACATGGATTGGTTTTCGTGGCTTCTCGCCGCCGGACTCTTGGTTGCCATCGTTTTATTGACGTTCGTGATGTGGAATTTCGACATTCTGAGCCAAGTAATGTGGGTGGAAAGCATGAACAACATGCGCGGCGGTGGCAGCGGCACTGCCGGAGAAGCTCAAGGCGCTTCTGCTGCGGGGGGCGGTGGTGGTGCTCCGAAAACCGCGGAACTGATGTTGTTTTTTGCAACGTGGTGTCCGCATTGCAAGACCACCATGCCCATCTGGAAGGATTTGAAGTCGGAGATGGATGGCGAATTGTTCCACGGATACAAATTGGTGTTCACCGAGCATGATTGCACCAACGCTGATGGCGACAACTCGGATACGTCATCGGCACAGCATCTGATGATGGACAAGTACGGCGTGGAAGCTTTCCCGACCATCAAGTTGCTGAAAGGCGACGAATTGATTGAATACGACGCGGAACTCAGCAAAGACACCCTACTCACCTTCCTCGACAAAACCCTTGGCTGAATCCAGCGGAGGTGGTGAAGCAGCGGCAGGAGGAGCAAGTGAAATGGAGGGGAGGAGAGGAAGAGGAAGGCGAAGGAGGAAGGCGTTGACCACCTGAGGGGATGCAATCCACCGCGCGGCGCATGCTTCTCCCCGCGCAAACCAGTGGCGTCGCAATCGTTCGCTGTGCGCAATGTCATGCCACGCCTTCATGTCCACCGGCATGGGGTCACATTCGATGCGGAGAATGTCGGGGGAAAGAGGCTGGTCTGCGTCCGCGCGGGATGGCGCAAACAACGCGCGCGACAAAAAGGTGGTCACCAATTCCACCAGGGTCGCATCAGGCCCGAGGATGTCCGATGCTGCGGGAGTTGCGGTGGTGGTGGCAGCAGCAGCGGCGGCGGCGGCAGCGACATCCAAACACAATACGTCGGACACCGCGTGTCCATCTTGTATGCAATGGCGAATAGGGCAATTGCATACAAATCCGCCATCGACGAACCATTCTCCGTGCCAAAACACGGGGGAAAACAGAACCGGGATGGCAGAGCTCATGTGAAGGGCAGTGAGCAGCGGCATGTCGGGGCAGGTGTCTGCGCACACATTTCGGACGGTGTGTGTTCCCAGCGCCAAAGCAAAGACGTGCAAGTCCACACCCGTGGCTGTCCGAAACGCGGAGAGATGGATGTCGATGGGCAGCTTGCGGCTTTTCAGCACCGGCTTGAAGACTTTCAGAAAGATGTCTTCTCCGAACAGCCCTCGTTGTTCCCACAGCGACAGCCAATGCTCGGGGCGTGGTGACCACACTTCTTGCCAGGGTCGCTGGAAAATGTACTCCAGCACTTCGCTCCAGTCCATGCGCAAGGCGAGGAGCGCGCCCACCATGGCCCCCGCGGAGGTTCCGTAGATGGATTCGACGTTGGACAAGGAGAACACGTCGCGGTGATGCACATCCAAATGATGCAATGCACCAAGCTGTTGCAACAGAATCGGGCCACCACCTGCCAACACCAAATGTCGAATGGTTCGTCGGTGCTGGTTGTTGTTCTGGTCGTTGTTGTGGTCGTTGTCGTCGCGCATCGCGGAATTGATGTTTGGAGGTTGAAAGGGACGGAAGGGGAGGGGGGCTGAGGCGACCAATAAGCGGTCGTTTCTGCGACTGTTTAAATGGTGTGGATGAATTCCCAGTTCAGGTCGCGACAAATCTGTTTCCACACGCAATCTTGTTCCATGATTTTTTCGCGGTCTTTCAAGAGTTGGATGTGTGGCAGATAGCGCGTTTCGCCCAGCAGTTCGCACAATTTGTACAAGGTGTAACAGTAGTGCAAGAAATTGGTTCGGTTGTCGGGACAGTGGCGCGAGTACGGGGATTGGAGTTCCGCGAAGAGGCTGAAGAGGGTTTCTTCAAGTTCGGGACTCATGATGGGCGGCGGGATACCGAGTTTGTGTTTGATGAAGGGTAGGTGTTCGTAGTAGCGTGCGTATCCCAACTTTTTCAAGATTTCGCGGCTTTGTTCGTGCGTCATTTGCTCGAGGTTGATGCGTTCTTTGCGGATTTGATGCTTGATGGTCTCGATCACTTCGGCGGGGATTTGCGTGGTTTCTTTGCCCTGGAACTGCGCGATGATTTCCTTGAAGTGATTGATGCGCTTGTACGCGTAGAAACACACTTCTTTCGGCGGTTCTTTGTAGGACGGTTTTTCGTTCTCGATGAGGTACGGCGCGCTGTGAGCACAATGGCCACAGATTTGCAACCCTTCGTCTTCCAACACCGTCCACTCTCCGACGCCGCAGAATTCGCATTGGTCCGCCGCGTAGGTGAATCCCTGCAGATCCAAACTACCGTCGTCCACGTTGCTCAAATACTTCTGTACCACATTGTGTCCCCCGTGGCTTAGTCCATGTCCATGGTGGGCCGCCGCGACACCTTCCTCGGTACCCAGTCGATCTCCGTCCGCTGCGGCGGCGGCGGCACCACCTCCATTCGCAGTTGGCGAAAAGACGGATGATTTGCTGGAGGATGAGGGTGACGGAGACGACGACGCGACCTTGAAGAGGGATTGAATGCGCTGGTTTTTGGTGGTGGTTGCGGTGTTTGCGGTGGCCACCTTGATGCCGTTGGTGAGATTCTTCTTCTGTTCGAAGTAATCAAAGATGTACCTCGCATTGTCGACGAAGTATGCCCGTTCGCGGCGCACGAGGTTGCCAATGTCGCGAGTCAATTCGCGCACTCGATCTTCTGCATCCAGTCTGTCCTCCAGTGCCATCGACGACGATGGAAGGCGCTGCAACTGATGTATCAGGCGCCGTTTCTCCAATTTCAAGGCAGGAATCACTTCTTCGCGATTGCGCTGCAACTCCGCGAGAATTTCGCGGTGCTTGCCGTCAAGTGTCACGGACACTTTTTTGGCGCACTTGTACTTCTTGCTGTTTTTCGGCTTGAAGGATGGCATCGCTGTCAGGATAGACAAAAAAAACGGGGGTGGGGCAAGGGGGACAGAAGTAGGGGGGGTGTGGATGAACAAGAGAAAGAGTGTCGGCGGCAAACAAGACAGACCTCGTAGTTGGTGCCAAGAAAATAAATTCAGACAAACAGACACTGATCAAAGCGACAGCCACCTCGCGAATGATGGTGAGTGGTGGGAGGAGAAGGAGGATGGGGGGGGGGAGGGGGAAAGAAACCAGAAGGGAAGGGAAGGGAAAAGGTGGCGCGACAGACACAAGTGGATGTCAAAAAACAGTTTGCGATGTGTTTAATTGCGGAAAGCAGGGGCTGGGTGGGAAGGTAAAAAAAGGAAAGGTAAGGAGGAGTTCAAATGCGCCAAATCCTTTTCTGTCGCAAACAATACACGAAAAGTGCGCTGCTGTCTTGTAACTTGATTGCTCCAGACCACCAACCACACGGCCTGCCTGTTTTTTTTTGTTTTATTTTACCACTCGTCAACCCATCCAAGCAAATGGAAACATCGCTGACGCACAACATTCCACTGCCACCCAAGGGAAGCAATATTCCGCTGGACCGCATCACTTTCCAGAAGATGGTGTTGCTGTTCAACACGTTGGAAGATGGATGGACTGTGCGCAAACGAGGAACAGTGTACATTTTCACCAAACAACACGAAGGAAAGCGTGAAGTGTTTGAGGAATCCTACCTCCAGCGCTTTTTGGAACAACACAGTCAGATGGATCACTTGCCATCTCTCCGTTGAATTGATATTCTTCGCACATCCCCACACCACAATATGGTGTGGGATGTGTATCCATCGTGGTTGTTTTTTTTGCACAGCGTTTTTGACGTTGTCCAATGGTGCGAAAAAGAGGGGATAAAGGGAAACAAAACGAGGAAATGAACGAACAAGAAGGAACGGAGGAACGAACGAACGAAGAGTTGGCGTTTTCGGCCGAAAAAAAAATCTTTAGCGATACTATAACCAGCCTTTTTTCCACGACCTTCCCCTCCCTCCTTTCACCTTTTTTATCACATCCTCAACCGCAACAATGAACGGTGGTGCCCTGATGCAACTTGTGGCCTACGGTGCCCAAGATATCTATCTTACCGGAAACCCACAAATCACTTTCTGGAAGGTAACTTACCGCAGATACACCAACTTCTCCATTGAATCCATTGAACAAACCTTCAATGGCCAAGCTGATTTTGGTCGTCGTGTTACCTGCACCATTGCCCGCAACGGCGATCTTGCACACCGCACCTATCTGCAAGTCACCCTTCCTGAAATCAACCAAATGATGGGTGTTACCTCCTATGGCAGTACCCAGCCATCCGGAGTCTATGCCCGCTGGTTGGACTACATCGGCGAACAATTGATTGCGCAAGTGGAAGTGGAAATCGGTGGCCAACGCATTGATCGTCAATATGGTGACTGGATGCACATCTGGAACCAATTGACCATGACCGCCGAGCAACAACGCAACTACTTCAAGATGATCGGCAACACCACCCAACTCACCTTCATCACCGACCCATCCTTCGCCGACGTCGAATCCCCTTGTGACGCTGCTGCTCCTCGCCAAGTCTGCGCCCCTCGCAATGCCCTCCCAGAAACCACCTTGTACATCCCACTTCAATTTTGGTTTTGCACCAACCCAGGCCTTGCCTTGCCATTGATCGCCTTGCAATACCACGAAGTCAAGATCAACTTGGACATTCGCCCAATTGACGAGTGCTTGTGGGCCGTCACCACCTTGTCTTGCGACGCCTCCAGCAACCAAGCCGGTCGCCCAGTCCCAGCCTCCATCGCCTACAACCAATCCTTGGTCGCCGCCTCCATCTACGTCGACTACGTCTTCTTGGACACCGACGAACGTCGCAGAATGGCCCAAAACCCACACGAATACCTCATCACCCAACTCCAATTCACTGGTGACGAATCCGTCGGTTCCTCTTCCAACAAGATCAAGTTGAACTTCAACCATCCTGTCAAGGAACTCATCTGGGTTGTCCAACCAGATCAAAACGTTGATTACTGCTCTGCCTTGACCTGCGACTCCTTGTTGTACAAGGTCTTGGGTGCCCAGCCATTCAACTACACCGACGCAATCGATGCCTTGCCAAACGCCGTCCACGCCTTCGGCAGTCCAGCCGGCATCGCCGCCGACAGTAGGGCTTACATCGACGAACGCGGTCTCTTCAACGACGCCGGCGCCTTGGACTACAGCAACCCAAGTGGCTACTGGAACGGTCCAAGTAACTCCTACCACGGTCCAAACTTCGGTCCAGATCTTTCCGACCCAGCTGCCCAATCCATGGTCAACTCCGGGGTTTCCGACGCCGGCACTTTCGTCCTTGCCGAAACCTCCTTGGACATGCACTGCTGGGGCCAAAACCCAGTCGTCACCGCCAAGTTGCAACTCAACGGCCAAGATCGCTTCTCTGAACGTGAAGGTTCCTACTTCTCTTGGGTCCAACCTTTCCAAGCACACACCCGTGCTCCAGATGAAGGCATCAACGTCTACTCCTTCGCCCTCCGCGCCGAAGAACACCAGCCATCTGGTACCTGCAACTTCTCCCGTATCGACAATGCCACCTTGCAACTTGTCCTCTCCAACGCCACCGTGGAAGGAACCAAGACCGCCAAGGTGCGTGTCTACGCCGTCAACTACAACGTCCTCCGCATCATGAGTGGAATGGGTGGCTTGGCTTACAGCAATTAGCCCCTAGAAATCGACAGTTTGACATACAAATGTACGTCTTCGTGTTGAAGACGACCAAACAGAAACAATGGAAAGAGAAAACCACAAACAGTTGAATCTATTCGCCAACATTTCGAGCACTTGACGACATTCCCCCGCTTTCGTTGTGATGTTTTTTTTGTTTGTTCGTGCGGATGTTTTTTTGGCAACATCTGCACGAATGTCACGTTTTTTGTCTTGCAATCTTTGTTTTTTTTTCACATTTTTTTGTTTCAAGTTCTGATGTGTTTCGGTTTTTTTGCACATCGGAAGTTTCGTTTGACCATTTTCACCATTTTTTTTCGCCGGTGTTTACTCTGCACACCGTGTGCGAGCAGTTCGCTGCACACCACGCTGTTTGTTTCTTTTCTGTTTTTTTTTCTCATAATTTTATTTTTTTCCCTGCAGGTTGATTGGTAGAGAAAGTGTGTGCGCGTGTGCGTGTGTGCGTGTTTTGAGTGAGAGATGGACGAATTTGAAGGCAGAGAGATCCGCGACACGGACGGTGCAGTGCGGTGCAAAAATTGCAAATGTTGGCGAGAGAAAGAGATGTTTCGTGGCGCAAGGGGGAAAGTCGTGGCTGCTTGCAGCAAATGTCGCGCGAAAGATGCGCGACAAAAACAAAAACCGTACATTGTCCAATCCCGCAACGAACGTCAGCGAGAGAAGAAATACTACGTGGCCTATCGCAACAAGAAACGATCGCAGGATGAAGAAGGCTATCTTCGTCACAATGCCGACCGTATGAAGGAGTGGCGCGACAATCACACAGATCAATTGAAAGATTGGAAAAACAAAAGTGTGCATTACAACTTGGTCGCCATCCGACAACAAGCGAAAGTCAAAGGCATCCCGTGGCGACTTTCCGACGCGGATGCAACCACCATGATGTCTTCCCCCTGTTTCTATTGCAATCGGTTGGATGACGCGCGCGTGAACGGGCTGGATCGCATGTGCAATCATCAACCATACGACACACAAAACGTTGTGGCATGTTGTCGTTTCTGCAACATGATGAAAATTGCGCTCGATGCGCGCACGTTCGTCGAGCGCTGTCGACACTTGGCCAACGTAGAAAACAACGAATTCGCATGGCCGTCGCGAAATGCGTTGTTGCACGGCACTCCCTTTCGCGATTATCAACAGCGAGCACGCAAGAAGGACCTCGCCTTCGACTTCACGCCCACCACGTTTCTGGAGCACCGCAACCAACCTTGCCATTACTGTCGCCTCGTGGGAGGCGGCATTGATCGACTGGACAACCGACAGGGGTACACTGTCGCGAATTGTGTTCCCTGCTGCTCCGAATGCAATTATATGAAGGGAGGGTTTTCCGAAGCGGACTTTCGCGACACTTGTGCGCGGGTTGCCGCACATTGTCCCTTGGACAGCATCCCTGCAATGCCGCGCACTTTTTTCGCCTTGGAGAAACGTGCGTTGAAAGTGGATGTGGAAGCGAACGTGAACGTGGAAGCAGAAGTGGAAGAATCACTTGCTTCCGACCCAATCTTGTCGTGAGTGCGTATTTGTTCGTATTTGTATCGTGTTTGTTTGTCGTATCGTGTTGTAACAAGTAATTCGGTCAGTCGTCATTTTCCCCAGGCTCTTCTTCATCCTCATCACTTTGTCTTTCTTCTCCATCTTCTTCATCTTGTTCTTCTTCCGCTTCGCCAACAATGTCCCCATCGTCAAAGGCGTGATCGCCATCGTCATCGGGATGTGCAGTGGTATAGTCCACTTGCGGATCTTCGAACTCACGACACTCGTACCATTCGTCTTCCGTGAGGTCATCGCTGACACGAATGGCTTTGTAGGGCCCGTACTCATCGTAGTCCGGCGGAAGAACGTGGTACACGGCGGCGCGAAACATGCGGTAAAATTGCCGCTGCGCGCGGGGGTTGTCATCGGATGGGCGAAGCACGTTGAATGCCGTGTAGTCGAGGAGAGGGCATGCCGCAAACATGCCACGCCACATGAAGTGATCGATCGATGCGGGAATGACGAGGTTTTCAAAGGATTGATTCAGTGCAGTGCAGCCGTAAAACATAAATTCGCAACAGCCTTCGTCGTCTACTAACGGAAGTTTCCACGACGGCAGCGGTTGGTTGAACGAGCGACAATGTGCAAACATGGAACGGGTGTCCGATGCAGACGCACAAATGTTCCATCCATCTAGCGGTTGGTTGAAGGCAACACAGCCGACGAACATTTTGCTGAAACAATCAATGCCTGAGACATCCCACTGTTCAAGCGGTTGATTGAACTGCTGGCATCCCAGAAACATGTCGCAGACGCTGGTGACGCGCTCCATGTTCCAGCAATTCAATGGCTGATTGAAGGCATCGCACTTGTAAAACATGGAGTTTGTCCAAATCAAACTGGATGTGTTCCAGTTGTTCAAGGGTTGATTGAAGCATCGGCAGAAGCTGAACATGTCAGACATATCCTCAACCTTGGAAACATCCCATTTGTCGAGCTTGCCATTGAAGGATTTGTTTCCAGCAAACATGCTTCCCATTGTGGTCACGTTCCCCGTGTCCCAATGTTGCACGTCGGGAAATGGAATGGACGGAGGCACGTGTGCGAGCGCATTTCTCATGTCCGTGACTCGCGAAGTGTCCCATTCTTCCGGGAATCCGAAGCGAAACTGCACTTGTGGATTGCGGATGCGACCTTCGATGTCGTAAAAGCGAGTCAACACGGAACCGCGTCCAAGATGCTTAAACATTCCTGCGACGGATTCCACCTTGGTAAACGACCACACATGGTCCAGAATATAGTCCGCTTGCACGAAGTGTTGTTCTAGCCACCGCACCTGAATGGCGCGGCGCATGAGTTCGTTTGGATGACGGGACATGCGATACACTCAGAAAAAAAACAACTAGGTAATACAATCACGCGCACAAATCACACTGCAATTCGATGCACGACGTTGCAATATTTAAGTGCAAACAATGGGGGGATGCGACATTGTCCAAATCGAAAATTATGCGAAAAAGAGATGGTCCGGCGGCCGCACGTTAAAACCAGCCGTTCCACTCCAATTGTTTGTCGTGGGGACTGGACATCACGGGAGGGGCCAGAGGGACAACGAGGGTGCTGGCGTCGCTGACGTAGCGCATGTATCCTTGCGCCTCTCCGTAGATTTGGTGTGCACAGTAGTCGACGACCAATTGGTTGAGTTCGGCAATTTGGGTGCGCACGGGCGTTGGCGCATTCTTGGCGTACTGAAGGAAGATGCTGCGCATCACGACTTTCAAGGTGTCGCAGTCCTGTTCGCCGACGATGTACTGTTTGTTGGAACGCGTGTACACCCCTGCGCGGATTCCATTTTGGATGATTTGGATGTTTTCGCGCGAAAAATACGCATTGGAGAGTGGGGTGTTTTCCCAAATGCCCTCCGTGGCGTTGCGAAGGGTGGTGCATTGCCGCGCAGGAATTGGATCGTACATGCGGAACAGCGCCGATGTGTCAGGGGACTTGATGTCCACTCGACCATTGTAGACTGTCGAAGAAGACGCAGTGGAAGATGAGGCGGTAGAAGACGCGGAATGCAGCATGGGGAGGGGCGGGGGGAGGAGAAGAAAACGGGGAGTGAAAAAGAGAACAGACAAAGACGGAGGATGGCGAGAAGCAATGTGCGCACACTATACATGGCGACTCAGAAAAAAAAAGAAATTATCTGTGCGCAATGTAACTCATCCCCCCCCCCGCAAGCGCGTGTTCGTCTGTTTTTATTCTTGCATCAGTTGGTTGGTTTGTTTGTCTCCCTCAAATCATGGACTTGGCATCCGTCACCAAAATCGCGCTGTATGCGGCAATCATCGTACTGATCGTGGTCATGGGGTTCTTGGGAGTGTCGCTGCGCAATGCCAAAGATGTAGAGGTGGAGCGCGTGTACGCGGATTGCCCCGACTACTGGAAGATCGATGCCTCCGGCAACTGCGCCGCGCAAGCAGATCCAACCAAGGCGCGATCGTACCTGAACACGGGAACCCTAGATGCCGGCGAATTCATCAAATCCTTTCAGGACGAAGTGTTCAAAGGCAGCAACGGACTGTGTCAAAAACGCAAGTGGGCCTTGGCCAGCGAAGTGCAATGGGATGGATTAACGTACGGCAGCACCCTCAAATGCTAATTGGTGTCACTTTTACCACCATCACTCCCACCACCACTCCCACCATGGAAGAGACGGCAGCAGCAGATACCAGCAACAGAAGGAGATATAGATACATACCTCGAAACCTACTGCAACCACCGCAACCACGGTAGTCGCAGTGCACACCCATACACTACAATACTACAACACTCAACACACACGCTCGCGCGGAACACACATTGCCACGAAAATCCGAAAATCCGAAAACGACGACAATGACGGCGACGCTGATGATGGATTTGAACAGTTGGTTGGAACGTGAAGATCAAGTGCGCGAGTTGAGCGAATGTTTGCGGCGCTTCGAACAAGACAAACACAATCAGATGGCGAAGAAGGGTATCTACGTGTACGGCAGCCCCGGCACGGGCAAGACGGTCTTCGTCAAGCAGTTGTTGCAGACCTTGCAGTATGATGTGATCAGTTACGACGCTGGCGATGTACGCAACGCGAGTGTCATGGAAGACATCACGAAACATTCCATGTCCGACGTGAACGTGATGAGTCTCTTCGAGCGCAAGGTGCGGCGCATCGCGATTTTGATGGACGAAATGGACGGCATGAACAATGGCGACAAAGGCGGGATGAGTGCGCTGATCAAACTCATCCGGCCGAAGAAGACGAAGAAGCAAAAGGAGCAGGCGTCCATTTCGGTGCCAGTGATTTGCATCGCGAGTTACAAGAGCGACAAGAAGATCAAAGAATTGATGAAGGTGTGTCATGTCGTCGAATTGTTGCCGCCGACATTGCCGCAGATGCAGCGCTTGGTGGCGCACGCGATGCCCACCTTGTCCGAGTCGTGTCGCGACTCCATGGCACGCTTCATGCAGGGGGACTTGCGCAAATTCTTCGACTGGAAGCGCATCCACGATGCACATCCGTCCTTTTTGTCCGACCCCGCCCTGCACCGCATCTTGCAGACCAAGTGCTACAACGACGATACCAAACAGGTGACCCACCGCTTGTTGCAACAATCCCACCCCATCGACTTGCACAGTCGCATCTTGAACGACACCGATCGCACCTCCGTGGGATTGTTGTGGCACGAAAATGTGGTGGATCGCATCGATGCGGTGTTTTCGCGCGACAAACTGGGAGCCATTCGCGCCTACCGACAACAACTGGACAACATCTGTTTCGCCGATTACATCGACCGCATCACCTTCCAAAAACAGATTTGGCAGTTCAATGAACTCAGCTCCCTCATGAAAACCTTCCGCAACCACACCCTCTTCCATCAACTGAAACCGCCATCGCATTCACCATCCTGCAACAGCACCATCTTCCCGTCCGCGTCGCCATCACCACTTGCGCCAACCATCCCCTGTGGCAGCAAGCGCACGCGTCGCGCCGCTGTCGATGGACGACCCTCTTCTTCATCTCTCTCGTCTTCTTGCGCTACCAAGACTGCTGCTAGTGCTGGCGCCGAAGTCACCGCGTTGCAGCATTCATCGTGGGACGCAGCGACCTCGAAAGATCGGGAGGTGGTGGAGGCGCAGGTGCGTTTTACAAAGGTGTTGACCAAATACTCGACAGAGTACAACAACCATCTGTTTTTGCAGCGGTTGTGTCAGAAGATGGGGCGCGACAAGAAGGATTTGATTGCCTACTTCGGCATGTTGCGACATCAACCAGGCGACATCCCATTCGCAGAATTGGAAAACATGGAGGTCAGCAAACTGGACGTGCAGCGCATTTTCCGATACATCGAAAAATACTTGACCCCCCACGCATCGGGGTTGACATTGACGGAGGCGTGTGTCGACGTGCTGGACGTGACGGACGATGGTAGCGCGGACAGCGACATATGATCCATGTGGCAACAATTGAACCAAACGAAGAAACAAGGAAACAACGCAATGTTGCTCGAAGAGTGGTGCGCGACTTTTTTTAACCAGCTTACAACGTTCGATACACGTACATTCACACACACACAAACACACGCACGGTACCTACAAACTACACCTTTACACATACACACATACACGCATTCCTTCCTGTTTGTTTGTTTCCTTGCACGTGTTCATGGTTGGTCCAGATGCGCGCGAAATTGGTCTTCGTGGATTTGTTTCAGAACCGTGCGATCGAATTTGGAAGCGTGCCACCGATCCCAATCTTCTCCCAACCCTTCGCGCGTGATCAACTCGTAAAATCGGCGGGTGCTTTCAGCGCGCAATGCTCGGTATTCGCGCACTTCGCACTTGTTCTGAAAGACTTCGCCGGCCGCCATCCCGACAGCTATGGAGAAACCTGCGCCCGCGGCAACCACCGACGCAATCCGGGGAATGTGAAAGCACTTAAGGAAGGCAAGCATGCTGCGCGCGAAACTAAACCAAAACATTATGATTGCATGATGCGCGAATGGAACTTGGACATGCAACCACAACCGATGGTGGAGTGTGGCAACTTGCGAGCGTGTTGGCCGCGGAACAACAATCGGTTTTCGTAAAAATCTTCGAAGAGCACACATTGGTTTCGAAGCCGACGTTCTTCTTCGTCCACATCCCGTCGCGCCTGTTCAATCCACGGTGCCGTGGCGGCAGCGGTGCAACATCCCACGAGCAGCATCCATCCCGCTGGCGCCAACAAAAACGTTCCGCGACTCATCCAGCGCACCACTGGATCGGTTGCAGGTCCCATGATCGGTGTTGACAATTCAGTGAAAACAAACAAACAAAAAAAGACGATTTGGAATAAAAGTATGCTGCGAGTGGTGGTGTCGTCGTCGCCGCCGCCGCCGCTTTCGGAGGCCTTACAGAGGCCCCAACCAGTTGGGTCGAATTCTTTTTTTTACCGCAGCAATGGGCTGCGACTGTGATGAACCTGGTGTGGCGGAGGGAGGAGAAGATGCATCGATGCGCACTGTCTGCGATGTTGACAAATAGTGTCTGCGCCACTTGCGTGTACTGTCATCATACACATCTTCGTAGGAACCATGACGCGCCTTTGATGTTGCCTTGGCGTGCGTCACTTGTTTGATACATGTAGTAGTAGCAGTGTTGTTGTCGCGCATGATAATGATGATTGTAATCCTGCAATGGGGGAAATGTAAATGTAAAATTATGCGAACCGACTGAAAAAGTTTCTGTGCAGAAAGAATAACACCAACTTCATTCTCACGACATACCCACCACCTCTTTTTTTTTCGTGTTTGTTTTTTTTGTCAGTGATTGTAGATTTGCCTGATTGCCTAATTGCCTGCCTGCGATGAAGACGGACAACGTGCTTGGAGCCGACGGACGGATTCACTTGACCAACGCGAATGCGCGCGATGTGGTGGAATTATATGTGCTGGACAAGGACTCTTTCCGCAAGATGTTTGGCGGCGACCATCCCATTGGAAAGTGGGATGTGTCGGCGGTGACGGATATGGCGGGTCTCTTTCGGGGATTGGATAGCTTCAATGAACCGCTCGAACAGTGGGACGTGTCCAACGTGACCGACATGAGCTCCATGTTTGCAGGTTGCGAAACATTCAACCAATCCCTGAATGGATGGAATGTGTCCAACGTGCGCGCCATGGACAGCATGTTTGCCGGATGCGTCAACTTCAAAAAGCCTCTGGACCGCTGGGACGTGTCGCGCGTGGAAACCATGGACAACATGTTTTCGCAGTGCTGTATGCACAGCGTGCATCCATCTGTGCTCAATTGGAAATTGCCTGCCCTGAAATCGGCGGACCATGTGTATGGATCCAACGTCTCCAAACTGATGCGCGACAGCGAGGATTACGTGCGCCGCGTATTGGAGGAAAATCGTCAGCGGCGAAGAGCAAATGGCGCCACCACCTCCGTGCAAGGCGGACGTCGTTCTCGTCGACGCACGAAGCGCACCCGACGATATGCATGCAAGAATTCCAGCAGGCATCGCAGTCGATGTGGTCACCGACGCGGAACAGGAAGAGGACGAGGAAGAGGAAGAACCGCAACCAGGCGAACAATGCGTCGATGAAGATGTGACATATTTTGCCGAATTGGGAGGGAAAATGTACAATGCACGACGACAGGTGAGTTTCCCATGATTCACATGCGACAATGCCGGCGAAGATATTCTCGTCGGCATCGTCTTTTTTTTTCTCGAAGTGCGCATGGTTCGTGCAGAATGACAATAGGTGTGTAGGTCTGAACACGGCGCCTGTCTATCGTCGATGTTTGCGAGTGTGACGGCGTCGTCTGCTTCCGCCGCCAACTTTGTTGGTGTACGAAGAAGAGGAAAACGATGCGGATGGATTGGAGTGGAACAAGGTTGAGTACGAGGATGGGGTAGAAGAGGATGATGACGATGTGAGCGCGCTGCTGTTCGTGCCCGAAACGGAAGACACTGCGCGCGATGCACGTTCTTTCAATGTGTTCCAGCCAGAGGCAATCGAGTCCAAAATGCCTCCACCACGTTGTGTGCGGCGATGATGGCGAAGGCGGCGACGGTGACTGCGGTTGTGGCGGCGGCGAACTGGCATGGTGAAATGGTGCTGTGGGGGGGGCAATGAGGTGGCTGTGGTGTTGGTGTTCCGAGAGATTAAAAAAAACAGAATGGGCATCGGCGGACTGAACGCACAGCAAACCTAGGAGCCTAGGAGCCTAGGACGCAGGCGCGTTCAGAAATTTGCGGAAAGAATACCAAGCAAACAGTGCGCCAAGCATCTGCACGGCGACCAAGGGGATGACGTCGTTGCGGGAAACGCGGCCCAGATTGTAGTTGGCAACCACCAACGCGGGATTGAACATGCCGCCGGAAATGGGTCCGCCGAGCAACATCGCGATGGCTAAAGCCGCGCCTGTCGCAATCCAGTGGCGCGTGGACAGAAACACAAAGGCGAGAAACGCCGTGCCGAGAAATTCCACCCAGTACTTGTTCATCGTTGGTTGTTTCCAAGTTTGTGTGTTGGTTGGTTGGTTGCTCAGTTGCTTCGTTGATCTTCCATCTGCTTTT
>JACCDY010007970.1_pt1 | contig 23063 bp, 18 predicted proteins | sample 7446391 | NCBI WGS metagenome assembly JACCDY01 (sample SAMN15323451, study PRJNA562643) | freshwater metagenome | isolation source: river surface water | place: USA:Blue River Watershed | collected 2017-08-18 | reverse complement strand
GAGTACCCACAAATATGGCAAACAAAACGACCGCCCCAAAGCAGGTAGCAGTCAACGACATCGGTAGCGCAGAAGACTTCCTAGCTGCGGTCGAAAAAACTCTAAAGTTTTTCAACGACGGAGATCTAATCTCCGGCACCGTCGTGAAGATTGATCGCGACGAAGTGCTCCTAGACGTCGGTTACAAGACCGAGGGTGTTATCCCATCCCGTGAACTTTCAATTCGTCAGGACGCAAACCCTAACGACATCGTGAAGGTGGGCGACGCAATTGAGGCTCTAGTTCTTCAGAAGGAAGACAAAGAAGGCCGCCTAATCCTCTCTAAGAAGCGTGCTCAGTACGAGCGCGCCTGGGGCGATGTAGAGCGCATCAAGGAAGCCGATGGCGTTGTCAAGGGAACCGTTATTGAAGTTGTTAAGGGTGGTGTGATCGTGGACATCGGTCTACGTGGCTTCCTTCCAGCTTCCCTCATTGAGCTTCGTCGAGTTCGCGACCTCGGCCCGTACCTTGGCACTGAGGTTGAGGCAAAGATCCTTGAGCTAGACAAGAACCGTAACAACGTAGTTCTTTCCCGTCGTGCACTGCTAGAGCAGAGCCAGACCGCAAACCGCACCACCTTCCTAAACGACCTAGTAAAGGGTCAGGTTCGCACCGGTGTGGTTTCCTCCATCGTGAACTTCGGTGCCTTCATCGACCTAGGTGGCGTAGACGGTCTAGTCCACGTTTCCGAGCTGAGCTGGAAGCACATTGAGCACGCCAGTGAGGTTGTTGAGGTTGGCCAAGAGGTAACCGTTGAGGTTCTTGAGGTTGACCAGGACCGTGAGCGCGTTTCGCTATCTCTCAAGGCAACCCAGGAAGACCCATGGCAGCTATTCGCTCGCACGCACGCGATCGGACAGTACATCCCAGGCAAGGTCACCAAGATCGTTCCATTCGGCGCATTCGTTCGCGTTGCTGACGGCATCGAGGGTCTAGTTCACATCTCTGAACTTTCCTCCAAGCACGTCGAGCACGCAGACCAGGTTGTCTCAGTCAACCAGGACGTCTTCGTCAAGTTGATCGACATCGACCTCGAGCGTCGTCGTATTTCACTATCGCTGAAGCAGGCCCTTGAAGAGGTTAACCCAGAGGGTGACGACTTCAACCCAGTGCTTTACGGTATGAGCGCTGACTACGACGAGCAGGGTAACTACCGTTACCCAGAGGGCTTTGACCCAGCCACCAACGAATGGAAGGCTGGCTACGAAGAGGCTCGCGCCAAGTGGGAGGCTGACTACGCCGAGGCTCACACCCGCTGGGAGACCCACAAGGCACAGGCAAAGGCCACCCTGGCTCAGCTTGCAGCTTTGCCAGATGCAGCGCCGGCACAGGAGCCAACCGCTTCTGCTGGTTCAGCATCCGACCAGGGCACCCTTGCGGACGACGAGTCCCTTGCTGCACTGCGCGACAAGCTCGCCGGCGGCAACTAAGCAGTTATCAAAGCAAAACCCCGAGGTTTCCCTCGGGGTTTTGCTTTATCCTTGGGCTCATGCTCATCGCATTGACCGGAGGAATTGGCTCCGGAAAGTCAACCGTCGCAAAGCGCTTGGTTGAGCTTGGTGCAACCGAGATCGATGCCGATGTCCTAGCGCGCGAGGTGGTAGCGAAAGGCACGGAGGGCTTGCGGGCAGTGCTCGACGAGTTTGGGTCAGACCTTTTGATTGATGGTGAGCTTGATCGGGCAGGCTTAGCAAAACGAGCATTTCAGTCTGAGCAGTCTCGAAAGAATTTGGAAGCGATTCTTCACCCCAGAATTCAGCAACTCGCTAAGGAAAAAATCGCAAACTTGCAGGGGCTGATTGTTTATACCATCCCGCTTCTGGTAGAGGTGGGCGATCGCCTCGGCTTTGAGAAGGTTGTCACGGTCTCCTGCCCAGAAACGGTGCGAATCGACAGACTGGTAAAGCAACGTGGTATGTCGGTAGAGGATGCAAAGGCTCGGATCGCCTCGCAAGCCACTGATAGCCAGCGTGAGGCAATTGCGGACTACGTGATTAACTCCGACTGCAGCATGGCAGAACTTAGGGACCAGGTTGATGCTCTGTATCGAGAGCTAGTGGGCGTGAAGAGTTGAATCAGGAGCAGAAGCCATTCAAGGTTGTCAGCCCGTATCAGCCGTCTGGAGATCAACCAAAGGCAATCGAGGAACTTGCTCAGCGCCTGAACAACGGTGAGCGGGACGTAGTTCTGCTTGGCGCCACCGGAACTGGAAAGAGCGCCACCACAGCGTGGCTCATCGAGAAACTACAGCGTCCGACCCTTGTAATTGCTCACAACAAGACGCTCGCAGCTCAGTTAGCTAGCGAGCTACGGGAAATGTTTCCAGAGAATGCGGTCGAGTACTTCGTGAGCTACTACGACTACTACCAGCCCGAGGCTTACGTGCCGCAAACCGACACCTTCATCGAGAAGGACTCCACAATCAACGAAGAGGTTGAGCGACTGCGCTACTCGGCAACCATGTCACTGCTCTCCCGGCGAGACGTGATTGTGGTTGCAACGGTTTCTTGCATCTACGGTCTTGGGGCCCCAAAGGAATACCTTGCACAATCCCTGCCACTTCAAGTTGGCCAACGGATTGATCGGGATGAGCTGATCCGAGCACTGGTGACGATTCAATATCAACGAAACGACATTGAATTCGTGCGCGGTAACTTCCGAGTTAAGGGCGACACCGTTGAGGTGATTGCCGTTTATGACGAGGAAGCAACCCGCATTGAATTCTTTGGCGATGAAATTGAGAAGATCTATCGCATTCATCCGCTAACCGGAGAAATCCTGATGGAGCGCCAGAGCGTGGCGATATACCCAGCCTCTTACTACGTGGCTCCAGCCGAACGTATGGCTCAAGCCATCGAGGCTATCGAGGAGGAGCTCGAACATCGATATCGCGAGTTTGAGCAAACCGGAAAGCTTCTTGAGGCACAGCGCATCAAGATGCGAACCACTTTTGATTTGGAGATGATCCGGGAGCTGGGCTTTTGCTCGGGAATTGAGAACTACTCAAGACACATTGACGGTCGAGAGGTGGGGGAGCCGCCAGCTTGTTTGCTCGATTACTTCCCCGAGGATTTCCTAACCGTCATAGATGAATCCCACGTCACCGTCCCGCAAATCGGTGCCATGTTTATGGGCGATTCATCAAGAAAGCGGACTCTGGTGGAGCATGGCTTCAGACTCCCTTCCGCGCTAGATAACCGCCCACTGAAGTTTGATGAGTTTCTGGAGCGAACCGGCCAAACTGTATATCTCTCAGCAACTCCGGCCAAGTATGAGCTCGAGAAGTCCGATGGGGTCGTCGAGCAGATCATTCGACCAACCGGACTAGTGGATCCGCAGGTAATCGTCAAGCCATCCAAGGGCCAGATAGATGATCTCCTGGAGGAGATCAAGCTCAGGGTCGAAAAGGACGAGCGAGTCCTGGTGACCACACTCACCAAGCGTTTAGCAGAAGAGGTAACTGATTACTTCACCGAGCTGGGCATCAGGGTTCGTTATCTGCACTCCGACGTCGATACCCTCAGAAGAGTCGAACTTCTGAGGGAACTTCGCCAGGGTATTTTTGACGTGCTGGTGGGTATAAACCTGTTACGAGAGGGTCTAGACCTACCCGAGGTCTCACTTGTGGCGATCTTGGACGCCGACAAGGAAGGCTTCTTGCGCTCTACCACGTCTCTAATTCAGACGATTGGTCGTGCCGCGCGAAATGTTAACGGTGAAGTTCACATGTATGCAGACAAGGTGACCGACTCCATGGCCCGAGCCATTGAGGAAACCAACCGCAGGCGAGAGAAACAAGTCGCCTACAACCTGGCTAACGGGATTGACCCACAACCGCTTCGCAAGAAGATTGCCGACATCACCGATGCGCTGATGCGCGAGGAGGTCGACACCGAGCAGCTACTGGAGAATCTGAAGAAGGAGCCCGCACGCAAGGTCGCCTCGACTCCAATGCGGGGTCGCAAGAACATTGGCGCACAGGGGCGAGACCAATTACTCGAAACAATCATGGAGCTGGATACCCAGATGCGTGAGGCGGCAAGGGAGCTCAAGTTCGAGCTCGCGGCGAGAATTCGCGATGAGATTTCAGAACTGAAGAAAGAGCTAAGGCAAATAGAGTCAGCGGGTCATGCGTAAACTTCTCGGGTGAACATCGAAACCCCAAAGGGAAACAAGCTCTCAATCAAGGGCGCACGCGTTCACAACCTGAAAAACATCAATCTTGAAATCCCTAAAGACAAGCTGATTGTCTTCACTGGGCTTTCCGGCTCTGGCAAATCCTCGTTGGCCTTTGACACCATCTTCGCGGAAGGTCAGCGCCGCTATGTTGAATCGCTTTCCGCCTATGCCAGACAATTCCTGGGGCAGGTAGATAGACCGGATGTCGACTTTATTGAGGGGCTATCTCCGGCGGTCTCGATTGACCAAAAATCCACCAATCGAAACCCCAGGTCGACTGTCGGAACCATTACTGAGATCCACGACTATCTGAGGCTGCTCTGGGCAAGGATTGGCGTTCCCCACTGTCACGAATGTGGCGAGCCAGTGGCTAAGCAAACACCGCAGGCAATCGTTGACCAACTTCTCGCGCTCAAAGAAGGCACAAGGTTTCAATTGTTGGCCCCGATCGTGCAGCAGAAAAAGGGTGAGTTTGTCGATCTATTCGCTTCACTGCAGGCGCAGGGTTATGCCCGCGCTGTAGTTGATGGTGAGACAGTGGTGCTCAGCGAAGCCAAGGCTCTCAAGAAAAGCTTCAAGCACGATATTTCGGTAGTAGTCGACCGCCTGGCCATCAAGGAGGGAATCGAGTCACGCCTCACAGACTCGGTGGAGACAGCCCTAAAGCTTGCCGATGGTCGCGTGATCGCAGATTTTGTCGATGACGGCACTAAGCGCACCTTCAGCGAAAAGCTTTCTTGCCCGAATGAGCACGAACTAACCCTGACCGAGATAGAGCCGCGAACCTTCTCGTTCAATGCGCCATTCGGAGCCTGCCCGGCATGTAGCGGGCTCGGGACCAAGCAGGCCGTGGATGGCGAACTGGTTATCGGTGACCCAGCAACCTCAATCAACCAGGGCGTAATTTTGCCGTGGTCCACCCAGGGCAAAGGTCTTTACAACTACTTCACAAGGTTGATCCAAGGTCTCGCCGATGACCTAGAGTTTTCGCTTGATACTCCATGGGAGCAGCTATCTGATGAGATCCATGATGCGGTATTGAATGGCAATAACTTCGAAGTGCAGGTTCGCTGGAAAAGCAAGTACGGTCGCGAGATGCGCTACACCTCCGGTTTCGAAGGCGTGCTGCCTTATGTTGAACGTCGTTATCTTGAATCTGACAGTGATTGGGCAAGAGGAAAGTGGGCCGAGTTTCTGAGGGAAATTCCCTGTCCGGCATGTGATGGTGCGCGCTTGCGCCCAGAGGTTTTGGCAGTCAAGGTGGGGGACAAGTCCATTCACGATGTCGCAACTCTGAGCCTGGCAAAAGCCCATGACTTCTTCGAAGAGCTATCCCTCAACGAAAAAGAGGCCCAGATTGCCGCTCAGGTTTTGCGCGAAATCAGGGCCAGGCTCGAGTTTCTGCTAGCCGTCGGTTTGGATTATCTTTCGCTCGAGAGAAGCGCCGGAACTCTCTCCGGAGGTGAGGCGCAAAGAATTCGTCTGGCAACCCAGATTGGAGCTGGCCTAACCGGTGTGCTCTACGTGCTAGACGAACCGAGCATCGGCCTTCACCAGCGGGACAACTTAAGGCTTATCCAAACCTTGGAGCGACTGCGCGACCTTGGTAACACCCTGATCGTGGTCGAGCACGATGAGGACACCATCCGAACTGCAGATTGGTTGGTTGACATCGGACCCGGAGCCGGCGTCAATGGTGGCGAAGTGGTTCACTCGGGTAGCTATCAGAACCTGTTGAAAAACCAAAGTTCTATCACCGGAGATTATCTGGCCGGTCGAATTCGAATCGAAACCCCAAAAAAGCGCCGCAAGGTAGACGGGTCTCGATTCATCAAAGTGGTTGGCGCAAAAGAGAACAACCTCAGAAACGTTGATGTTGAGTTCCCCCTTGGTGTGATGACCGCAGTGACCGGAGTTTCGGGTTCGGGTAAATCATCTTTGGTCAATGATGTGCTTTACCAGGTACTGGCCAACAAGCTCAATGGCGCTAAGGGAGTGCCAGGGCGTCACCTCAGAATTGAAGGGCTTGAGCAATTGGACAAGGTAGTCCACGTTGATCAGGCACCAATTGGGCGAACCCCGCGGTCGAACCCAGCAACCTACACCGGGGTATTTGACAAGATTCGTGCTTTATTTGCGGAGACTCCCGAAGCTAAAGTCCGCGGTTATCAGCAGGGCAGGTTCTCGTTCAATGTGAAGGGCGGCCGTTGTGAGACCTGTGCCGGTGACGGCACCATACGCATCGAGATGAACTTCCTTCCAGATGTTTACGTCATGTGCGAGGACTGCAAGGGCGCAAGATACAACCGAGAGACACTGCAGGTGAAGTACAAGGGGAAGTCCATCGGGGACGTCCTAAACATGCCCATCTCAGAGGCTGCCGAATTCTTTAAGCCGATTTCCTCGATTGCTCGCTACCTCGACACTTTGGTTGATGTTGGACTTGGCTACGTTCGTTTAGGGCAAAGTGCTACCACTCTCTCGGGTGGAGAAGCCCAACGCGTGAAGCTCGCGACCGAACTCCAGCGTAGATCCACCGGTAAAACCGTTTATGTTCTGGACGAACCAACCACAGGTTTGCACTTCGAGGACGTCCGAAAGTTATTACTTGTACTCGCGGGTCTTGTCGATAAGGGCAATACGGCGATTGTGATTGAACACAACCTCGATGTGATTCGATGCGCGGACTGGGTTATTGATCTAGGCCCCGAGGGTGGATCGGGCGGCGGGTTGATTGTTGCCGAGGGCACCCCCGAGCAGGTTGCAAAGGTGAAGGGTTCCCACACAGGCAAATTCCTAGCCGAACTGCTGGAGAAGTAATGGCTCAGGATCTCTCCTTCAGACCCAAAACCGGGGAGATTCCAACCGCCCCAGGGGTTTATCGATTCATTGATGCCAGCGGGCGTGTGCTCTACGTGGGTAAGGCAAAGAATCTTCGTGCTCGATTGACCAATTACTTTGGGCCACTCAATAAGCTTCACGAACGGACCCAGCGCATGCTCCTGGCGGCTAGCGATGTGAAGTGGACCATAGTTGCCACAGAATATGAAGCACTCCAGCTTGAATTTACTTGGATCAAAGAGTTTGATCCTCCCTATAACGTCAGATTTAGAGACGATAAGTCATACCCGTACATCGCCATCTCCATGAGCGAGTCTGTGCCGAGAGCCTTCATCACTCGAAACCGTGAGCTCAAGGGGGTTCGATACTTTGGCCCCTACACCCAGTCTTGGGCGGTTCGCGAAACGCTTGACACCCTTATCAAGGTTTACCCCGTAAGGACCTGCTCCAAGGGTGTTTACCAAGAGGCCCAAGCAAAGAATCGTCCTTGCCTGCTAGCCGAAATTGGTAAGTGCTCTGCTCCTTGCGTAGGGCGAATCGCACCTGCCGACCACAAGGCACTTGCCAAACGTCTTGGTGACTTCATAGCCTCTGGCAATGATGACCATGTGAATCAGCTCAAAGAGCGAATGCACCAAGCCTCCGAGGATCAAAACTACGAGTTGGCAGCAAATCTGCGGGACGACGTGGCTGCCCTTGAGAAGGTCCTGGAAAAGAGCACGGTAGTCCTATCCGACCAAACCGACGCCGACCTAATTGGGATTGCCCGCGATGACCTGTCTGCCGCAGTATCGATATTCACAATCCGTGGTGGTCGAATCCGAGGTAACAGATCTATGGTCGTTGACCTCGAGCTGGATCGTTCAAACGCAGAACTGGTCGAGTATCTGATTCAAGAGATTTACACCCCAACCCCCGGCCTCGACCCAGTAGAAGTGCCAAAGCAGATCATGGTTCCAGAGTTACCCGAAGACAAGCCCCAACTGGAGAAATGGTTGAGCGAACTGCGTGGGTCAAGCTCTGCGGTTGTCGTTCCCCAGCGCGGTGATAAGGCGACGCTGCAGCAAACCGCCAACACAAATGCAATCCACGCCCTGCAAAGCTACAAACTCAAGCGCTCCTCAGATTTCACGGCCAGAGCTGATGCTTTGGCTGGCATTCAGCGTGCACTTGGCATGGAGAATGCGCCGCTGAGAATTGAGTGCTTTGACATCTCTCACCTGGGTGGCACCGGCGTGGTTGGGTCAATGGTGGTTTTCGAGGATGGGCTCCCGAAGAAAGACCACTACCGGCGCTTCAACCTCGAAACCAGCGACGACACAGAGTCGATCTATCAGGTTTTGACCAGGAGGCTGAAATACCTTCGCGAGGATTCGGGGATTTCAGACAGGTTTAGCTACCGACCATCCTTGCTTCTCATCGATGGCGGCTTGCCTCAGCGCAACGCTGCTTTACGCGCACTAAAGGATTCTGGGATTGAGGGTCTGACGGTTGCAACCTTGGCGAAGCGCCTCGAAGAAGTTTTCACCACTGATTCGGATTACCCCGTGATCTTCCCACGAACCAGCGAGGAACTATTCTTGCTGCAGCGAATTAGGGACGAGGCCCACCGCTTCGCTATCACTGCCCAGCGCAAGTCTCGAACCAAGTCCATATCATCGACTCTGCTCGAGATTCCAGGGTTGGGGGAGTCGAGAGCGAGAATCCTGCTGAAGCGATTTGGATCTCTGAAACGAATTCGGCAAGCATCTTTGGCCGAGATTGAATCGCTCCCTGGCTTTGGGCCAAAACTTGCCCAATTAGTTCAAGATTCACTGACCGATTCTGAAAATTCCTAACGCGCGACACGCCCAAGGACTAACCTTGTAGCGACACGCCGAAGGGGAGGTTATGGAATCAAGTAGAAAGCCCGAACTCCTAGTCGTTACCGGCATGTCGGGTGCAGGAAGGTCAACCGTCGGCAACGCCCTCGAAGACCAGGGCTGGTATGTAATTGACAACCTTCCGCCGCAACTTCTAGGTCCGATTTCAGATCTCTTTAGCCTCAGCAAGGCAACACTGCCACGTATTGCGGTGATCATCGATGTCCGTGGTGGTGAATTCTTCAATGAGCTACAAACATATCTTGGCCAGCTAAGGGCCAGAGATATCAACGTTAGGTTGCTCTACCTCGAAGCAAGCGATCAGTCGCTGGTCAAGCGCTTCGAATCGGTGCGCAGACCTCACCCGCTGCAGGGGGAGGGGACCGTTCTTGATGGAATCACCAGGGAGCGCAAGGAGCTGTTGAGTCTGCGCGAAAGTGCCGACATTGTCTTTGACACCTCAGATCTAAACGTCCACCAGCTGACTAACCGAGTGGCCGAAGCCTTCGCCACGAACTCCAAAGCACTAAAGGTCAACGTCATGAGCTTTGGCTTCAAATATGGCCTTCCGCCGGATGCAGACCTGGTTGCTGATATGAGGTTCATTCCAAATCCTCACTGGCAAGAGCCGCTGAGGGCTAAAACGGGTAATGACGAAGAAGTTTCCAGCTACGTACTCGCACAACCTGGGGTGCAAGAGTTCATTTCACACTACGTCTCAGCCATCAAGCATGTCCTGGCCGGCTACCGCACCGAAAACAAGAGATTTGCCACTATCGCGATTGGTTGCACGGGCGGTAAACACCGCTCTGTGGCCATTGCAAACAAAATTGCCGCTCTACTCGCGGCTGAACCGGACGTGACGCTATCCGTGTCACACAGAGATTTGGGGAGAGAGTAATGCCACTAACTCAGGCCATCAAAGAGGAGCTGGCTCGGGTTCCGATGTCCAAAGGCGTGGAGCGCGCCGCTGAGCTTGCCACAATTTTGCGATTTGCCGGGGGGTTGCACCTTATCTCGGGTCGCATCGCCATCGAGGTAGAGCTAGATTCACCAACCTTGGCGCGCAGAATCTCCAGAGCAATCCTCGAGCTCTACGGAATCCAATCGGAGTTGTCCGTGATCTCTGCAACTGGCCTTCGTCGCCAAAGCGGTTACCAGATTCGAGTGCTTCGTGAAGGCGAGCTTCTTGCCAGACAGACCGGTCTTATCGACAACAAGGGTCGGCCGGTTCGCGGACTCCCTGCAACCTTGGTGTCATCAACTATGGATGAGGCCAGGGCAATTTGGCGCGGTGCATTCTTAGCGCACGGCACAATTACAGATCCAGGCCGATCAACTTCGCTTGAAGTAACTGCACCGGGCAACGAATCCGCGATGGCCCTGGTGGGTGTTGCCCGACGCTTGGGTGTGGTCGCCAAGGCCCGCGAGGTGCGCAACGTATTTCGAGTAGTGGTTCGAGACGGTGATGGCATTACTCAACTGCTGAAGGAAATGGGCTGTGTTGAGCAGCTCAAGAAATGGGAAGACCTCAAGACTCGCCGCGAAGTTCGCGGGGTAGCAAACCGACTCGCCAATTTTGATGACGCCAACCTCAGAAGAAGCGCGCAGGCAGCCGTCGCAGCTGGTGCCCGTGTGCAACGCGCCTTGGAGATTCTTGGTGAGGGGGCACCAGATCACCTCAAATATGCCGGTGAGCTAAGGCTCAAGCATCGTGATGCTTCCCTTGATGAGCTTGGTCGCCTTGCAGAACCACCAATGACCAAGGACGCGATTGCTGGTCGAATCAGAAGACTTTTGGCCACAGCGGATCGCAAGGCGGCGGACCTGGGAATTCCAGACACTGAGTCGGCCATCAACGATCTTCTAGAGGAATAAATCCTCACGCTTTTTCACTTAATCCTCACGAATGGAGACCAAAATGACCTACACCCTGCCAGAACTTGGATATGACTACTCAGCCCTCGAGCCACACATCTCGGCTCGCATCATGGAGCTGCACCACTCCAAGCACCACCAGGCGTATGTGACTGGTGCAAATGCGGCACTTGCCGCGATGGAGCAGGCCAGGGCAGAAGGTAATTACGCAAATCTGCCTAAGCTTCAGAAGGACTTGGCATTCAACCTCGGTGGCCACGTGAACCACAGCGTTTTCTGGCAGAACCTTGCTCCTGAATCAGGCACCCCAGAGGGTGAGCTCAAGGCTGCAATCGATGAATACTTTGGCTCTTTTGAAGCCTTCAAAAATCACTTCAGCGCTGCTGCAGTTGGTATTCAGGGCTCAGGCTGGGCATACCTGGCATGGGATTCTCTAGGTAACCGCCTGATCATTGGGCAGATGTATGACCAGCAGGGCAACATCGCTCTTGGCAATGTCCCGCTTCTGATGCTGGATATGTGGGAGCACGCCTTTTATCTGGACTACCAGAACGTAAAGGCTGACTACGTGAAGGCATTTTGGAACATCATCAACTGGGAGGATGTTGCGAAAAGATTCGCCAGCGTAAAGGTGGCATCTCGCTCGCTACTGCTAGGCTAATCCGGTCCGCCCAAAGGCGCGTGGAGCACTAAATAATTCACTTTTCCCAGAAACTGGAGAACTCCCGTGACTCGTATTGGTATCAATGGTTTTGGCCGCATTGGACGTAACTACCTCCGTGCCGCTCTAGCCCAGAATTCCGAGCTTGAGATTGTTGCAGTAAACGACCTTTCAGACCCTAAGGGTCTAGCCCACCTGCTGAAGTACGACTCCGTTACCGGACGTCTAGATGCAGCAGTTTCGGTAGAGGGCGACAGCATCATTGTTAACGGCAAGGCCATCAAGGTTTTGGCTGAGCGCGATCCTGCCAACCTTGGCTGGGGAGACCTGGGCGTTGACATCGTTATCGAGTCAACCGGTCGTTTCACCGATGCAGCAGACGCTAAGAAGCACATTGAGGCTGGAGCCAAGAAGGTAATCATTTCTGCGCCTGCAACTGGTGAGGACGCTACTTTCGTTATCGGTGTAAACGAGCACCTTTACGACTCCTCGAAGCACCACATCATCTCCAACGCTTCCTGCACCACCAACTGCCTTGCACCACTTGCCAAGGTCTTCAACGACAAGTTCGGCATCAAGAACGGCCTAATGACTACCGTTCACGCCTACACCGCTGACCAGAACCTGCAGGACGGTCCTCACTCCGACCTGCGTCGGGCTCGCGCCGCTGCAATCAATATCGTTCCATCCACCACCGGTGCGGCTAAGGCAATCGGTTTGGTTCTGCCAGAGCTAAAGGGCAAGTTGGATGGATTTGCGCTTCGCGTACCAGTGCCAACCGGTTCGATCACAGACCTAACTTTGGTTTCCGAGAAGCCTGTCACCGTGGATGAAATCAAGGCCGCCTACAAGGCCGCTGCCGATGGTCCACTCAAGGGCGTCCTGCTTTACACCGAAGACCCAATTGTGTCGTCAGACATCGTGACCGACCCACACAGCTCAATCTTTGATGCTGGCCTAGTGCGAGTTATTGACAACACCGTCAAGCTCTCCAGCTGGTACGACAACGAGTGGGGTTACTCGAACCGTTTGGTAGAGCTAACCGAGCTGGTTGCCTCCAAGCTCTAATGCTTAGGACCATCAAGGGCCAGTCTTTTGCTGGCAAGCGAGTGATTTTGCGCTGTGATCTGAACGTTCCTATCAAAGACGGTCTGATTACGGACGATGGCCGTATTCGCGCATCACTTCCAACCATCAAGCACTTGGTTGAGCAGGGTGCATCAGTCGTAATTTGCTCGCACCTTGGTCGCCCTGAGGGAGTGCCAGAGGCTAAGTATTCGCTAGCGCCCGTTGCCGAACGGCTCGAGGAGTTACTGGGCCAGCCTGTGGTTTTCTCCGAGGAAACTGTTGGGCCCAAGGCCAAGGCTGCCGTGAAGATGCTTGCCCCGGGTGGGGTTGCCTTACTAGAGAACTTGCGATTCAACCCTGGTGAAGCCTCGAAAGACGCAGCTGAGCGTGCTGGATTTGCAGCAGAACTGGCCGAGCTTGGCGATGTTTTGGTGTCTGATGGCTTCGGAGTTGTTCACCGAAAGCAGGCCAGTGTTTTCGAACTGGCAGAGCAACTACCTAGCTTCGCTGGGTTGCTAATCAGCACAGAGCTCGAGATCTTGACTCGACTAACCGATTCGCCTGAGCGCCCCTATGCAGTTGTACTCGGCGGCTCGAAAGTGTCAGACAAGCTCGGTGTCATTGGGCACCTCCTGCCAAAGGTTGACAAGCTATTGATCGGTGGCGGCATGGTGTTCACCGTGCTAGCGGCTCTGGGGCACAAAGTTGGCAACAGCCTGCTCGAGGCTGATCAGATTGAAACCGTTAGGGGTTTTCTGGCTCAAGCCAAAGAGCTTGGGGTTGAAGTAATCCTTCCAACTGACATCGTGGTGGCTAGTGGGTTCGCTCCTGATGCCGAGTTCGAAGTTGTTCCAGCGGATGGCATTGAGTCATCTAGGTTTGGGAGCAGCGGTATGGGTCTAGACATTGGCCCCGAGAGCGCCCGATCCTTTGCAGCTGCCGTAGCCAACTCAAAGACGGTGTTCTGGAATGGCCCAATGGGCGTTTTCGAGTTTGCCAACTTTGCAGGCGGAACCAGGGCGGTCGCGGAAGCTCTGTTGACCGTTACCGGCCTAGGAGTAGTTGGCGGGGGAGACAGCGCAGCAGCAGTTCGGGCACTTGGTTTTGATGAGAGTAAGTTCGGCCACATCTCCACAGGGGGCGGCGCTTCTCTTGAGTACCTTGAAGGCAAAACTCTTCCTGGGCTGGAGGTCCTAAATGACTAAGCGAATCCCTTTTATTGCCGGCAACTGGAAGATGAACCTGGACCACCTCCAGGCAATCGCGCTAATCCAGAAATTGTCATGGACCCTCAGCGATGCTGACCACGACTATTCAAAGGTTGAAGTTTGCGTATTTCCGCCATTCACTGACCTAAGAAGCGCACAAACCCTGATTGATGCAGAGAAGTTTGAAGTCAAACTGGGGGCTCAGGATCTCTCAAAGCACGATTCCGGGGCGTATACCGGTGAAGTCTCGGGAGCATTCCTTTCAAAGCTCGGAGTCAGCTACGTTTTGATTGGGCACTCCGAACGCCGTCAGTACCACGCGGAAAATGATGATGTCGTGCGCGACAAAGTAGCCGCCGCCTGGAAGCACAATCTCGTGCCGGTGATTTGCGTCGGCGAAACCCTCGAAGAATTAGAGGCCGAAGGGCAGAGTGCGGTTCCAGTGCGACAGACCTTGGCGGCTCTCGCTGGGCACGAAACGATTGGTGAGCTCGTAATTGCCTATGAACCAGTTTGGGCGATAGGAACGGGCAAGGTGGCATCTCCAGTAGAGGCCGAAGAGGTCGCTAAGGCAATCCGCAGTGCCCTAAAGGAAAAGTTTGGTGAGGAAGTGGCCCAGAGCCGCATTCTCTACGGCGGCTCGGTCAAGGCAAACAACGTTGCTGGCTTCCTGGCCTCGGGTGAAGTTGATGGAGTTTTGGTTGGTGGCGCAAGCCTGGATGCGGACGAGTTCGCAGGGATAGCGCGCTTCCAAAAGCACATAGTTCTATAATTTGACAGTCTTATTGAAAAGAGTTTTTTATGGCTGCCCTGCAAACTGCGCTTCTAGTGCTGCTGGCAATTACTAGCACCCTGCTCATTCTTATGATCCTGCTTCACAAGGGTCGTGGCGGCGGAGTTGCCGACATGTTCGGTGGCGGAATGTCTTCTTCAATGAGTTCATCCGGTGTCGCGGAGCGAAACCTTAACCGCATCACCATCGTTCTTGCACTGGTCTGGGTCACAGTGATTATCATTCTTGGCCTGTTCACCAGATTTGGATGGGCTGCGTGAGCAATTCAGCTTCGATCCGCGGAGCGCGCGTAGGTGCTGGCCCGATGGGTGAGCAGGACCGTGGACACAAGGTTCCTAGAATCACGCTGAGCTTTTACTGCTCTAACGGGCACGAGTCACACCCGATGTTTGCAGCTTCCGCAAACGTAGATGACCTGCCAACTGAAATCGATTGCCCGAACTGTGGTTTGCCAGCTGGCACCGATAAGGCAAACCCACCAATGGTTGCCAAGATTGAGCCTTATAAGACCCACCTCGCATACGTCAAGGAGCGTCGCACCGACGACGAGGCCTCTCAGATTCTGGATGAAGCGCTAACTGCAATTCGTGAGCGTCGTGAGCGCGCTGCGGCAGCTGCTAAAGCTCGCGGCTAAGTTCAGAGTCAATAAACCAACGAGTTCTAAACTGACCCGTTACTTTGCTAACTGGTAGGTCGCAGTCCTTCCCTAGGGCGCATCGAACTGCGCTTGCTTTCGCTTCTCCAGAAGCAACAAACCAAACTTCTTTAGAATTGTTCAACACTGAGTAGCTCAGGCTCAAACGTTGAGCCGGAGGCTTTGGTGATTCGATCTCAGCAACCACAAGATCACCAGCTAGGTTGTGGCCAGGAAAAAGGCTTGCGATATGGCCATCGGGCCCCATGCCCAAGATTGTGATGTCAAAACGTGGTTGATCACCAAATCTGGCTTTCAGCTGGTGTTCAAACTGAAGTCTGGCTGATTCGATTTCTTCGGATCCAGCGGGGAAACGAATTAGGTAGTTCGATAGATCCGGCCAGGCTTGCAATCCTTGGTGCTCGTTACGATCCGGGTCGTCCAATTCGACAAAACGCTCGTCACCAAAGATAAATGTTGCTGGTAACCGGGTTTGAGCTAGCTTTCCGAACTCCCGAATAATCTCGATTCCGAGGGTGCCACCGGTGAGAGCAACCAATTTGTGCTTGTCATCCTTGCTTATTGCGCCGACCAGCTGCTCTGCAACTGCTAAAGCCACCTCGGCGGGGGAGTTGAAGACTTCAGGCTCTGTCATTTCTAAAGAAAGCCCTTTAGTACCTGGCCAAAAACCTCATCCTCGCCCAGGTAGCGCATATCCTCGACCAAGCAATCTTGATCCGACCGTCGTGGAAGCAGCACCGAGCTGTCTGGTGCTCCAGTCTGCTTGATACTTGCGACCTGCTCAGGGCGCAGGATGCTCAGTTGACCATCGGAGAACTCAATCTCGACCCCGGAAATGCCCTGCACCTTCACACCAGAAATCTCGTTCTTGATCTGAGCGCTAACACCCAAAGATTGACCCAGCCACATGGCTAGCAAGTCCGCACTGGGGGAGCTGGCGCTTCCGTAGACAGTGATGGACTTGACCATTCGATTTTTGTGTATCTCAAACAATGCCGCTAGCTGTGCTCGCCAGAGTGTAATTCTGGTCCAGGCTAAATCTCCGTCACCGGGTCGATAGTTCTTGGCAAACTCTCCCAAGAACTCTCGAGCGTTGGGTTGCAAAGCGGAATCGATCAGCCGGCGTGAAGCGATTTGCCCCACCGGCGTCAATGCTGGCGCAGAGGAGCTGGCGGAGGGCCACCAGGCTACAACTGGAGCATCTGGCAACAGTAGGCCGGTGATGAGTGACTCGGCATTGCTGGCCGCCTCACCAAAAGCCTTCAGGACAATAACTTCTGAGGCACCGGCGTCGCCTCCCACCCGGATCTGGGCATCCAGTTGATCCGCTTCCTCTGAGCTTGCAGCATCCGCAAGAACAATGATTCTCGACGGGTGCATTCGCGAAGCACCGTTTGCTGCCTTGATAGCCGCTTCGATGTGCTCCAGATCGGTCTGAATCACAAGGGTCAAGACTCGACCAAGCGCTACAACGCCTCCGACGTCTCTGAGCTCCTGAAGCTTCTTGCTGATCTTTGGAACGGTTGTGTTTGGAATGTCAACGATCATGGTCGCCTCCAAGCTCGGCCATCAATCTCGAGCATTCGATGGGCAGAATCCGGCCCCCAACTACCTGGGGCATACGGTTCAGGCTTTGAGTTCTGCTCCCAATAACTCACAATCGGATCCAAGATCTCCCAGGAAAGCTCAACCTCACGCTGTCTTGGAAACAGCGGTGGCTCTCCCAAGAGGACATCTAGAATCAAGCGCTCATAGGCCTCGGGGCTGTCTTCGGTGAAGGCGTGCCCGTAGCCGAAGTCCATAGTCACATCACGAACCTGCATGCTTGGACCTGGCACCTTAGAACCAAAGCGAATAGTCACACCCTCGTTGGGTTGAACCCTAATAACCAGGGCATTCTCACCCAACAGGGCTGTTTGCTCCTTAGCGAACAGCTGCTGTGAGGCACGCTTGAATACCACAGCAATCTCGGTAACTCTTCGCCCAAGGCGCTTGCCAGCTCTTAGGTAAAAGGGAACGCCGGCCCAGCGCTCAGTGGCGACATCCAACCTAAAGGCCGCGAAGGTCTCGGTCTTCGACTGCGGGTTAATTCCATCTTCTTCTAAGAAGCCAAGTACTTGCTCGCCACCCTGCCAGCCACCTAGATACTGACCGCGAGCGGTGTGAGAGGAAAGATCTTCAGGCAGCTTTACAGCAGCCAGCACCTTCTCTTTTTCGGCTCTTAGGTCCGCAGCATCAAAGCTGTTTGGCTGCTCCATCGCGGTGAGTGCCAACAGCTGAAGTAGGTGATTCTGAATCACATCGCGAGCTGCACCAATGCCGTCATAGTAGCCTGCCCTGCCTCCAATGCCGATGTCCTCGGCCATTGTGATCTGCACGTGATCGATGTGAGCACTATTCCAGATTGGCTCAAACATTTCGTTGGCAAAACGCAAAGCCAGCAGGTTCTGAACCGTCTCTTTGCCCAAGTAATGGTCAATTCGGAACACTGAATCCGCCGGAAACACCCGCTCCACAACCTCATTGAGTTCGCGCGCCGTCTTGAGATCCGAACCGAATGGTTTTTCAATCACAACCCTGCGGAACTCGCCTTGTTTAGCGTCGGCCAGTCCTGCCGCTTCAAGCTGGTTCACAACAAGCGGAAAATCTCTTGGGGGGATGGATAGGTAGAAGGCGTGATTACCCGCGGTACCGCGCTCTCGATCGAGCTCATCAACTGTGCGTTTCAGCTCGGCGAAGGCGGCAGGGTCATCGTGTCGGCCGGAGACAAAGCGGATTCCCTTGACCAACTGCTCCCAGACCGAGTCCGACCATGGAGTTCTAGCGTGAGCCTTCACCGCCTCATAGACCACTGCTTCGAAGTCCTGTTTTGACCAATCCCTGCGGGCAAATCCAACCAGAGAAAAGGCAGGTGGCAATAAACCACGATTTGCTAGGTCATAAACCGCCGGCATCAATTTCTTCCGAGAGAGGTCTCCAGTGACACCAAACATGATCAGGCCACTAGGACCTGCAATCTTATGCAGACGCCTGTCTCGTGGATCGCGCAGCGGATTAGAGCTCATTAGGCAAGAGCCTTCTTCAATAGCTCCAGATCGGCTAGGGGATTAGCTAACTTCAGCGTCAGGACGGGAAGTCCATTTGCCTCCAAGACTCGTGCATCACCGGCAGCCTGAGCTGCGATTAGCGTTCCAAAGCTAAATGGCCTGCCTTCAATCTCCAGGTCATTCTGATCCTCATGGGTCAGCTGCAAGAAGATGCCCTGCTTCGGGCCACCCTTGTGGTACTGACCAGTGGAGTGCAAGAACCTAGGGCCCCAACCAAAGGTGACTGGCCTGCCTGTCTTAGCGGCAATTAGGGTTCTCAGGGCATCGAACTGCGGGTAAGCCTCGCGGTTAAGGTAGGCGTGAATCGAAATGTAACTGGAGTCGTTTGCCAGCGCCAGCAACTGCTCCAGGGCCGACTCGACGGTTTGCGCAGTCAGTTCAAAGCCATATGCTTTTGCCGCCACAGCCCGATCGGTAAAGTCTGGATCTGAGACTTCGGCGGGGGAGTCCAGCAGCTCTCTGGCGGCAACTTTGGCTGATTCCACGTTGGGCTGGTCAAACGGGTTGGTGCCCAATAGGTAACCGGCAATTGCAGTGGCATACTCCCAAAGCAAGAAGAGCTCGCCCAATCCACCAAAGAATGTCACATCTTCGCCTGCCGCTTCGCGGTTGGAAAACCTCGTTACCAAAACATCCGCCGAAGGGTCCTTTAGCTCTGGAGCAGTAGCGTCAATCACAACCGGTAGTGTTCCAAGATCTTCTTTACCAGTGCTTTCCGCAACCAACTGCTCGACCCAGTCTCCAAAACCCAAAAGGTCAGCTGCATCAACCAGGAACTTGTCCTTGAACCCCCGATTGGATGGGGTTCGCACCAGGGCTGCAGCAAGCCAAAGAGCAGGATTGTCTCCGGAGTCGGAGGATAACGCTGCATCTGCCCCTTTTGCAGTGGCAAGTAGCCCTGCGATGTCAGCACCAGCGAGCCCGGAGGGGACCAGGCCGAACGCGGTTAGCGCGGAGTAGCGCCCGCCAACGTTTGGATCTGCGTTGAATACCCGATATCCAGCCTCTCGAGAAGAGTTATCCAGTGGGGAGCCTGGGTCAGTGACTATGACAATGCGCTCAGTTGGATCGATTCCTGTGGCCTTGAATGCGGTCTCAAAAGCACGCTTCTGAGAGTCAGTCTCTACAGTCGAACCCGACTTGGAAGACACCACCACAACGGTTTTCTCAAGTTCACGAATTGCACTTCTTACCTGAGATGGATCGGTCGAATCGAGAACGACCAGATTCACACCGGCGTTTTTTGTAATGACCTCGGGGGCCAGTGATGAGCCACCCATGCCACAAAGCACAAACCTGGTTAGACCCTTTGCTCGGAATTCATCGCGAAGCTTGAGGATTTCTGGGATCAAACCAACAGATATTTCAGCGGATTCAACCCAGCCCAGACGAATGCTTGCCTCTGACTCTGCGGCAGCACCCCAGATCGTTGAATCCTTGGCCCGAATCCGAGAAGCAACTCTTGCATTCGCTAGTTCGTTGACAACCTCGGCTAAGGTAGCGAGCTTGGGTGATACCGATAGCTTCACTTAGCCGCCTCCAGCGCCGAAGCAACGGAGGCCACTAATTCATCCCAAGAGGCTATGAATTTCTCGACCCCCTCTTTCTCAAGCAGGTCGGTGACATCGTCAAAGTCAACCCCGGCAACCGCCAGCTCGGCCATGAAGGAGCTCGCAGCCTCGAGGTTTGGCTCGATGGTGTTCCCGGATACCTTGCCGTGGTCTGCCATTGCCATCAAGGTCTTCTCTGGCATGGTGTTTACCAGCATCGGTGCGACCAGCTCAGAAACGTACAGGGTGTCAGGAAGATTCGGATCCTTGACTCCAGTTGAGGCCATCAGCGGACGCTGTGGATTCGCGCCCTTCGACTTCAAGGCCTCCCACCTAGGCCCTTGGATACTCTCAAGGAACAATCCATATGCCAATCTTGCGTTTGCTAGAGCTGCCTTGGAACTCAGGTCAATTCGCCCAAGCTGTGCGAGGCGCTTATCAACTTCAGTATCCACTCGGGATACGAAGAAGGATGCGACTGAGTGGATCTGGGCAAGATTGTGCCCTGCCTGGGCTGCCTTCTCAAGACCTTCAAGGTAAGCATCGATGACTTCTGCGTAGCGCTCAGTCGAGAAGATAAGGGTCACGTTTACAGATATGCCATGCCCGATTACTTCGGTGATAGCAGGCAAACCGGCCTTGGTAGCCGGAATCTTGATCATCACGTTCTCTTTGCCGACCAGCTTGTACAGCTCGAGAGCCTGAGCAATTGTGCCCTTGGTGTCGTGTGCGAGACCGGGCTCTACCTCGATAGAGACTCGGCCATCGACGCCTTTGGATTCGCGATAGAGCGGAGCAAAGATGTCGCAGGCGTCTGCCACATCCTTTGAGGTGATTTGCGCGATTGCCTCGCTTGCACTCGCTCCATTTTTAGCCTGGGCCGAAATGGCTGACTCGTAAGAGCTTCCCTTTAGGGCAGCGGCAAAGATTGTCGGATTGGTCGTGACCCCGCGAACCGAGTAACTCTGAATTAACTCTGCCAGGTTGCCCGAGTCAATCCGATCGCGGGAGAGGTCATCTAGCCAGATTGAGACTCCGGCACTGGTCAGTTCTGAAAGTGTGCTCATTTGAAATTAGTTACCTTTGATTGAATTCTTGACGGCAGAGACAACTGCTTCGGTGGTGATTCCAAACTCGCGATACAAAGTTTGGTAGTCGGCACTTGCGCCGTAGTGATCGATACCGATGGCGATACCCTGGTCGCCCACAAACTCGCGCCAGCCTAGGGTCAGACCCGCCTCGATTGACACTCGAGCCTTGAGGCTAGGTGGCAGAACTTGGTCTCGATAGCTCTTTGGTTGCTCCTTGAACCACTCAACGCAAGGCATGGAAACTACATTTACCGCAATTCCTTCCGCGCCCAATTGCTGCTGCGCCTCAAGAGCGAACTGCACCTCGCTACCGGTGGCAATCACCACGGCCTGCGCGTTCGATACTTCAGAGAGTACGTAACCGCCCTTTGCAACTAGATCAGCGCTGGCGAACTTAGAGCGATCCACAACCGGCAGATTCTGTCTTGTTAAGACGATTCCTGCGGGGTTGTTCTTACGACGAAGAATCTCTAGCCATGCCACTGCCGTCTCGTTTGCGTCGGCTGGTCGCACTACATCAAGACCAGGAATTGCTCGAAGGGCAGTTAGGTGCTCGATGGGCTGGTGCGTAGGACCGTCTTCACCCAATGCAACCGAGTCGTGCGTCCAAACGAATGTGCTTGGGATGCCCATCAAAGCCGCTAGGCGGACCGCCGGTCTCATGTAGTCGGAGAAAACCAGGAAGGTTCCGCCGAATGCTCTGGTGCGGCCAGAGAGCGTAATTCCGTTGAGGATTGCACCCATTGCATGCTCACGAACTCCAAAGTGCAAGATTCGTCCAGCTGGCTTTGGGCTCCAGTGCTTGGTCTGCCACTTTGCTGGCACGAACGAGCCGCCGCCATCGATTGTGGTGTTGTTACTCTCCGCCAAGTCGGCAGATCCACCCCAGAGCTCTGGGAGCTTGGCGGCTAGAGCATTAATGACCTTGCCTGATGCAGCTCGAGTGGCAATTTCAGTGCCTGCTTCGAACTTTGGTAGCACTGAAGCTAGGTCTGTCGGCAGGTCACCGGACTCGAGTCTGTCAAATAGTTGAGCGGCCTCTTGACTTGCCGATCTCCACTTAGCAAACTCCAGCTCCCACTTGCCCTTTAGGGCGTCGCCCTTTTCAACCAACTTGCGGGTGTGGCGAATCACGTCTTCGGAAACTTCAAAGTTCTTCTCTGGATCAAAACCCAGAGCGCTCTTGAGGCCCGCGAGCTCCTCGGCTCCCAACTTCGAACCGTGGATCTTCCCGGTGTTCTGCTTCTCTGGAGAGGGCCAGCCAATAATGGTGCGCAGGGTAATCAGGGTCGGCTTATCTTTCTCAAGCTGGGCTTGAGAAATGGCCTCGTAGAGTGCGTGAACGTCTTCTTTGTAGCCGCCCTTGCGCCAGTCAACCTCTATGGTCTGCCAGCCGTAGGCTCGGTATCGCGCGGCGACATCCTCAGTAAAGGAAATGTTGGTGTCATCCTCGATGGAAATCTGGTTCGCGTCATAAATCACAATCAAATTGCCAAGTCCAAGGTGACCAGCGATTGAAGCGGATTCCGCACTCACGCCCTCTTGAAGATCTCCATCTCCGGCAATCACGTAAACCCTGTGGTCAAAAACACTTTCCCCAGTGTTGTTGCCATCGAACAGCTCGCGCTCGAATCGCTGTGACATGGCGAATCCAGTGGCGGAGGCTAAACCCTGTCCAAGCGGTCCAGTAGTTATCTCTACACCCTTGGTGTGGCCGAATTCTGGGTGACCGGGGGTAAGGGAACCCCAGGTTCGGAGCGCCTTGATGTCTTCAAGCTCGAGGCCGAAGCCACCTAGGTAGAGCTGGTTGTACAAAGTTAGAGAAGAGTGGCCTGCCGAGAGGATGAATCGGTCCCTGCCTGCCCAACGATCGTCGCTTGGGGCATGGCGCATCACCTTTTGAAACAACAGGTATGCCACCGGAGCAAGAGAGATTGCTGTGCCCGGGTGTCCGTTGCCAACTTTTTCAACGGCATCAGCTGCTAAAACTTTGGCGGTCTTGACCGCCTGGTCATCTAGTTCAGTCCATTCCAACAATTAAAAAGTTTCCAATCTTGAGGCTTTTTCAATGGGGGAGATGACGGGGCGGCGATGCTCCGAATTTGCTTTGAAGTCTATACCTTCAGGCTCT
>JACCDY011050112.1_pt1 | contig 23137 bp, 24 predicted proteins | sample 7446391 | NCBI WGS metagenome assembly JACCDY01 (sample SAMN15323451, study PRJNA562643) | freshwater metagenome | isolation source: river surface water | place: USA:Blue River Watershed | collected 2017-08-18 | reverse complement strand
TCACGTTGAGATTGGAACGGTCACCGCTATCGCTCAAGGAGGAAATGAAAAACCTCGTTTGTTTCGGCTGATTCCAGATCGAGCACTAGTCAATCGAATGGGTTTCAATAATCAGGGTGCTGAAGTCGTTGCAAATCGACTTGAGTTGCTTCGAGAAAAACACGGCACCAAGTTGCCGATTATCGGTGTAAATATTGGCAAGTCAAAAATAGTAGACGTTGAATTGGCTCACGAGGATTACCGTCAAAGCGCTCGACTGCTTGCACCACATGCCGATTATCTAGCTGTGAATGTTTCCTCACCAAACACACCGGGATTAAGATCCTTGCAATCGGTCAAAGCACTTGAACCGATTCTTACCGCGGTTTTGGAAGAGGCAAAGGGCACACCGGTTTTGGTGAAAATTGCTCCTGATTTGGCGAATGAAGACATCGCAGCGGTTGCAGATTTGGCTCTGGACCTGGGCCTCGCCGGCGTAATCGCGACCAACACCACAATTAGCCGAGACAACCTAAAGACCAGTCGCTCAAAAGTCGAAGCTGCCGGTGCCGGCGGATTGTCAGGAGCTCCGCTCAAGCAACGATCCTTGGAAGTGCTTCGCTTATTGAACGCGCGAATGAATGGCCGGGCAGCAATCGTGTCGGTTGGTGGAATTGAGACGCCGGCAGAAGCTGCTGAGCGAATTGCCAACGGAGCAACTCTGGTACAGGGCTACACTGGCTGGATCTATCAGGGTCCGCTTTGGGCACGCAAAATCAACAAACATTTTTCGAAAAAGTGAACAAAAAACCCTCCGATACTTCGGAGGGTTTTTGATTTAGCTAAACGGTTATGGTGCGACTTTTGTGCCGCGCTTTACCTGGGGTTTAGGCAATCTCATTGCACGCATTTGTATCGAACGCATACCCGCGTACCACTTCAGACCAGATTCAACTTTGCTGGCGCCATACTTTGCTTCCAGTGCCTTCACTGCTCCGCGGCCTAGAATCCAACCGTTTACTGCGACTCCTATGAATAAGGTCCACATAGTAAGTAGCGTGGCTAATTGAACAACGTATGAGTCGATAGCCGAAATCAGAATCACAACCAAAAGAGCAGGCATCATCAATTCACCAAGTGAGAACCTTGAGTCAACATAGTTGCGCACAAATTTGCGCTGTGGTCCACGGTCGCGGGCTCCAAGATACTTTTCTTCTCCGGCGGCCATTCCGTTTCTGGCCCTAAGGCGCTCTTCGCGAATGCGAGCCTTATCTGCCTTTTTTGCCTCAGGGGATTTGTTGCCAACCAACGGTCTGATGTTTGCCGCCTCCTGCTGCTTGCGCGATGGCGTAGCGCGACCCTTACCGGTTGATTTTGAATCTTGTTCAGTCATAAAAGTTTCCTCGGAAGTTTGGTCTAGACCTATAGATTACTCGTATGACCTCGCAAAATTCCGCTCAGCGGCACCTAGCCGAAGCACAGAACAGGCTGGATGTTAACTTTGACGGATACAAAGATACGTTGATTGAGTTGGCAAAAATACCAGGAATTGCTTGGGAAGCGTTTGATGCTGGTGAGTTGGATCGAAGTGCCGAGGCTGTGGCAAAACTTTTCAGCGACACCGGAATCTTTGAGTTTGTTGAAATCCGCAGATCCCAGGCGCATGGCAAAGTAGGTGCTCCGGCAATTGTCGCCAAGCGCGGGGCGAAAAATGGCAAGCCGCAAATTTTGCTTTACGCACACCACGACGTGCAGCCACCGGGTGACGAACAGGTATGGCAGAGCAGCCCCTTTGAGCCGGTTGAGAAGAACGGCCGACTTTACGGTCGCGGAGCGGCAGACGATAAAGCTGGAATAGTGGCGCACCTGGCAGCGATTGAAACGCTGCGAGACATCTGTGGAAATGACTTTGATTTGGGTCTCACCCTGTTTATCGAGGGTGAGGAAGAGGCTGGTTCACCCACTTTTAGAAACTTCCTAGAGGAAAACCAGTCAGACCTAGCCGCCGACGTAATCGTCGTGGCTGACTCTGGCAATTGGACCGTGGACGTCCCGGCCCTCACCACTACGTTGCGCGGTCTGGTATCTCAGGTGATTGAGGTCTCAACCCTGGATCATGCCCTGCACTCTGGGATGTACGGCGGTGCGGTGCCAGACGCCATGATGGCGACTATCAAATTGCTGGCAAGTTTGCACGATGAGGCTGGCAGCGTTGCCATTGCGGGCCTAAAGCACGGCAAAGCCGATGAGCTGCCATATTCCGAAGCCCAATTACGCACCGATGCGGGACTTCTTAATGGAACGACCCAGATTGGCAGCGGCAGTATTCTTGACAAAATTTGGACCCAGCCAGCGCCTACCGTACTCGGGATCGATGCCCAATCCGTGGCTTTGTCCTCAAATACCATGTTGCCCAGCGTTCGGGCCAAAATTAGCCTCAGAATCGCCCCCGGCGAAGAGCCTGAGCAGGCGCTGGCGCTTTTGAAAGCTCATTTGGAGACAAATTTGCCATTTGGGGCAACCATTTCCTACGGAGAGACAGAGCTCGGCCGGCCTTTTTCCGCGGATTCTGGGGGATGGGCCAAATCATTGGCTGAGCAGGCTCTGGCTGCGGCCTGGGGAACAAAATCGGTAAATATCGGCATCGGCGGGTCAATTCCGTTCATCGCCGACCTGACCCAGGTCTTTCCGGGAGCTCAAATACTGGTCACCGGCGTTGAGGATCCAGATTCCAGGGCACACAGTCCAAATGAATCAGTTCACCTAGGCATGCTCAAGAAAGCTATGGTCGCAGAGGCGCTATTGCTGGTTTCGGGGAATGCAAATGAGGCGCAGTAAGTTAAGCTTTAAGCAGCAATTGCCACCAGAAAGGGGTCAGTTATGACACAGGTTGTAAATGAGTCGACTCTTGATAATGGAGTAACCCTGACCGAACAGGCTCAGCTCAAGGTCCGCACCTTGATTGAGGCCGAAGGACGCGACGATCTGCGCCTTCGCGTAGCTGTTCAGCCAGGTGGCTGCTCAGGCCTGATCTACCAGCTTTACTTCGACGAACAACTAGCCGAGGGTGACGTAGTCAAGGAATTTGACGGGGTCGAAGTGGTTGTCGACAAGATGAGCGTGCCGTACCTCGATGGAGCTTCAATCGATTTTGAGGACACAATCCAAAAGCAAGGATTCACCATCGACAATCCAAATGCTGCCGGTTCTTGTGCCTGTGGAGATTCCTTCAGCTAAAACTAGAAATAATTTTTGAAAAAGCCCGGTTTTTGATCCATGAACCGGGCTTTTTCGCATTAAAAACCGCCTAGTTAGTGTGTTTTATGGCACTTTACGGCAATCTTGAAGCGTAGGATAGAAGGGTAACGATTCGATATCTGAAGGGTCGATTGTGCTAAAAAAGCGTGGTCTCAAGTGGGCAGTTTTGCCCGTGGCAGCATCTTTGATGTTGCTGCTAAGTGGTTGTTCTCAACAGGAATTTAGCCGTGGTTTCTTGCCTGGCGTGCCTGGAGTGACCAATCACACCGATCGAATCACTGGACTTTGGACCACCTCCTGGATTGTCCTTTGGGGCATTGGCCTGATTGCCTGGGGGCTCATGTTTTACGCGGTAATCGTCTACCGTCGCCGCAAGGGTGAGACCGGGTTGCCACCTCAGCTGCGCTATAACAACCCGATTGAAACGATGTTTACCGTCGTTCCGCTGATTATCACCATTGGATTTTTTGCCTTCACAGCTCGCGACATGGCCGCTATTCAAGAGCCAAATGCCAACCCAGACGTGACCGTTCAGGTAATCGCCAAGCAATGGAGCTGGGACTTCAACTACGTTGACGGCAACGTATACGACTCTGGAATCCAGTCACAGTTTGACGGCGAGTTGGGCTCCGAGGCAGCCTTGCCGACCCTATACCTACCTGTAAACAAGTCGGTAAAGGTGGATCTTTCATCCCGCGACGTTATCCACTCATTCTGGGTAATTGACTTCCTTTACAAAAAGGACATGTTCCCTGGTCGCACCAACTACATGTACTTCACCCCCCAGGTGGAGGGGACTTACAAGGGTAAGTGTGCCGAACTTTGTGGTGAATTCCACTCAATGATGTTGTTCAACGTCAAGGTAGTTTCACAGGCTGAATACGATGCGCATCTAGCAGCTCTCGCTGCGGCGGGCAACGTGGGTCAGCTTGACAACAAGTACGACCGTAACCAAAACCTTCCGGGTGACAACCCAGAAATCAGAGGATAAGCACGATGGCTACCGCTACCGCAAGCAAGTCAACCTACGGAACTTCTAAGAAGACCAAAGGCCAGATTCTGGTTGACTGGATCACCACGACCGATCACAAGAAGATCGGATACCTGTACCTGATCACCTCATTCATCTACTTCCTCATCGGTGGTGTGATGGCTCTGGTTATTCGCGCGCAGTTGACTGCACCTGGGTTGGAAATTGTTCAGACCAAAGAGCAGTACAACCAACTATTCACAATGCACGGCACAATCATGCTGTTGATGTTCGCGACCCCGCTGTTTGCAGCTTTCGCAAACATTTTGATGCCTGTTCAAATCGGTGCGCCAGATGTTGCTTTCCCTCGCTTGAACGCAATTGCTTACTGGTTCTACTTCTTCGGTTCATTCGTAGCCGTTGCCGGTTTCTTCACCCCTCAGGGTGCTGCGAGTTTTGGTTGGTTTGCCTATGCACCGCTCTCGAACACCACGTTTTCACCTGGTTTGGGCGGAGACCTTTGGGTCTTTGGTTTGGCCTTGAGTGGTTTTGGAACCATCATGGGTGGCGTTAACTTCATCACCACGATCCTCACCATGCGTGCTCCTGGTATGACTATGTTCCGTTTGCCAATCTTCACCTGGAACACTTTGGTCACCTCAATTTTGGTAATCATGTGTTTCCCACCGTTTGCAGCAGCATTGTTCGCTCTCGGAGCAGACCGTCGCTTCGGCGCACACATTTTTGATCCAGCAAACGGTGGCCCAATGCTTTGGCAGCACCTGTTCTGGTTCTTCGGACACCCAGAGGTTTACATTTTGGCGCTGCCATTCTTTGGCATCGTGTCAGAAATTTTCCCGGTGTTCAGCCGCAAACCAATCTTTGGTTACAAGACTTTGGTTTACGCAACCATCTCAATTGCCGCGCTTTCGATGACAGTGTGGGCGCACCACATGTACGTGACCGGCACAGTGCTGTTGCCGTTCTTCGCATTCACGACGATGTTGATCGCGATTCCAACCGGTGTCAAGGTATTCAACTGGATCGGAACACTGTGGAAGGGATCGGTTACTTTCGAGACACCGATGCTTTACTCACTGGGCTTCTTGACCACCTTTATCTTTGGTGGTTTGACCGGCGTTATCTTGGCTTCACCTGCGCTTGACTTCCACCTATCAGATAGCTACTTCGTGGTTGCGCACTTCCACTACGTCGTGTTCGGAACCGTGGTGTTCGCGATGTTTGCTGGAATCTACTTCTGGTACCCAAAGATGACCGGAAAGATGCTAAACGAGCGTCTGGGCAAGATTCAGTTCTGGTTGCTGTTCCTAGGTTTCCACGTCACATTCTTGATTCAGCACTGGCTAGGCGTCATAGGAATGCCGCGTCGCTACGCAACCTACCTGCCTGAAGATGGTTTCACTTGGATGAACCAGGTTTCTACCGTTGGTTCAGCTTTGCTGGCGCTGTCAATCATTCCGTTCCTATGGAACATCTACATCACCGCTCGCAAGGGTGAAAAGACTACCTTGAATGACCCTTGGGGTTACGGACGTTCACTTGAGTGGGCAACCGGCACCCCGTTCCCTCGTCACAACTTCACCTCAATCCCTCGTGTGCGTTCAGAGTCGCCTGCATTTGACTTGAACCACCCAGAACTTGCAGCACCTGAAGCTAAGTCTTCAGCTAAGAAGGGCTAAGCAACAAAATGAAGTTCAACGGTAATCTCTTTTACTTCCTAACCGCGTTTTACTTTGTTGATGCGGTTGGCTACGCCGTCTGGTGGTACAACAGCAACGGTGGCTATGAGCCAATTGGTACCGCCGCGATTGCAATGCTTGGTTTCATGTCGTTGTTCTTAGCGTTCTACATTAAGAACACCGATAAGCGACAGGGTGTGGTCCCTGAAGATCGCCTCGATGCCAATATTGAAGATGGTGATTCGGAGATTGGCTATTTTGCTCCTTGGAGCTGGTGGCCACTATTACTTGGTGCTTTCGCAGCGATCTGCTTTGCAGCGCTTGCGATTGGTTGGTGGTTGTTCTTCATTGGTTTCCCACTTGCGCTCGTGGCCCTAATTGGTTTTGTCTTCGAAAGAAGTCGCGGGCTAAACGCACACTAACCGCCAATCGCAAACTAACTTTTCGCTTAGTGCTGAAAAAATTAAATTGAAAAATGCTCACCTCAGGGTGAGTATTTTTTATTTATTGATCGGGGACTCTAGGTTTCCGTCACCCCAACTGCCAGTTAGTTCGGCAATTTCAACTCGGTATCCGTCGTACCATTCGGCGTAGCGTAACTTGGCTTCGCGATGCACTTCATCCCTGGAAAAATGTGCTAGTGATTCTTGAGTGTCAAAATAATAGATAACTCGGATTTGCGAACCGTCTGGAGAAAGCCATTTCTCTTTTCCTTTGAACCCGGGGTTAGCCTCTGCGCGGCTCATAATTTCGTCATCAAGTTTCTTAAAGTCACCATTTGAGTTGTTGTGTTTGAAAACAAACGTTGCAGTAATCAAGTTTGGGCTCCCAGTTGGCTGTTCGTTGCAGGTGATTCAACAGGCAGATTTTGATCGGCCCAGAGGTTGATTGCTTTCTGAATGAAGAGTGCTAGACCAGTTTCATAGGCTTCGTAGGTGGCCTTGAACGCTGGGTCCAGAGTGTAATTCAATGCGAGAGACTTGTAGGCGATACGATTTGGGGTCCAGAACTGGCAGACAAATTCGTAGTGCCTTCCAATCCAGTGTTGAACCTCGGTCGAATCTATTGGGTGCCCGCCAACCAGCAGTGCGGCGATGTTCTTAGCGATCTGATCGTGTCCAGCTGCGTACTCGTTGTATTTTTCCTGGCTGACCGAGGCGTGCAGCGAACTGTGCTGTGCCGAGTTGAAGCGGGAGAGCGGATTCATCAGGCAATCCTAACCACAGGGACAGGGTCCCGGGCCTAACCAAAGGAAAAGGGGCCAGGCCTAAGCCTGACCCCTAATCATTGGGGTTTTACGCCTCTACGGCCTTAGTCTCAGCGGCTTCAACTACTGCATGATCACCGTGGTGGTGAGCAGCATCGATCTCTGTCTGAGTAACCGGCGCAATGCGGTCTTCGAAGTAGAAACGAGACAGCGCGGCACGTAGACGAGCACGAAGCGTGATCTTGCCTGCTGCGTTTGGTCGAGCCAAGGTTGGCTGGTAGTCCTTGAAGTCCACCAGCTTCCACTGCTCGTAAGCGTCTAGCGGCTCATGAACTTCAATGTACTCACCGTGTGGCAAGCGCACGATACGACCAGTTTCACGACCATGCAGAGCAATTTCACGGTCCTTTCGCTGAAGCGACAGACAGGTGCGCTTGGCGATGATGTACGCAGCAATCGGTCCAACGATTAGCAGAATCTGCATTGAGGTAAGAACCTGGTTCAACGACATTTTGAAGTTGGTTGCAATCAAGTCTGTTGCAGCGCCAGCCCAAAGAACAGCGTAGAAAGTAACACCCGCTGCACCGATACCGGTACGGGTAGGAGCGTTGCGAGGGCGGTCAAGAACGTGGTGCTCACGCTTGTCACCAGTGACCCAAGCTTCTACGAATGGGTAGATAGCCACAAGAACCAAGAAACCGATACCGACGATCATTGGCAGCAAGATGTTCCATGACCAGGTGTTTCCACCCACAACGAACTCAAGGCCGGTTGGCGCCAGGCGTAATGCGCCATCTAGCCAACCGATGTACCAGTCAGGCTGAGTACCAGCAGAAACTGGTGATGGGTCGTAGCCACCGTAGTTCCAGACCGGGTTGATGGTGAAGGTTGCTGCAATCAGCATGATTACACCGAACACGATGAAGAAAAAGCCACCAGCCTTAGCAACGTATACGGGCATCAGTGGGTAACCAACAACGTTGGTGTCCTTGCGTCCTGGGCCTGAGTAGTGGGTGTGCTTGTGGATTACCACCATGAACAGGTGGATCACGATGAAAATCAAAATCAATGCAGGCACAAGAAGAATGTGCAACCCGTAGAGTCGGGCCACGATGGTCTCGCCAGGGAACTCGCCACCAAATAGTAGTGATGAGGTGTACGCACCGATAACTGGAATTCCCTTGATCATTCCATCGATGATGCGAAGACCGTTTCCTGAAAGCAAGTCATCTGGAAGTGAGTAACCGGTGAACCCGCCAGCCATACCCAATACGAAAAGCACGAAGCCAACAACCCAGTTGATTTCACGAGGCTTGCGGAATGCTCCGGTGAAGAAAACGCGAAGCATGTGCAGACCCGCAGCCGCTACAAATAGCAGTGCAGACCAGTGGTGAACCTGTCGCATCAAAAGGCCGCCACGAACCTCGAACGAGATGTCTAGCGTTGATGCATAGGCGATAGACATCTCCGCACCCTTGAGCGGTCCGTAAACGCCGTCGTAAATTACGAATTCCATAGAAGGCTGGAAGAAGAAGGTCAAGAAAGTTCCGGATAGCAAGAGCACCACGAAGCTGTAGAGGGCGACCTCGCCAAGCATGAATGACCAGTGATCAGGAAAGACCTTGCGGCCAAATTCCTTCAGAATTCCAGCAGCGCCAACTCGCTCGTCAAGATAGTTGGCGGTACCTGCTAGGAAGCCGCTCTTTTTTGGTGTAGCTACTGCATTACTCATTTTTAACGCTCCCAGAAGCTAGGGCCAACAGGCTCGGTGAAATCGCTCTGCGCAATCAGGTAGCCCTCTGCGTCAACTGTGATTGGCAGCTGAGGCAGAGCGCGAGAGGCAGGGCCAAAAACAACCTTGCATGCATCGGTCACATCGAATGTTGACTGGTGGCAAGGGCATAGCAGGTGGTGTGTCTGCTGCTCGTAAAGAGCAACCGGACAACCAACGTGGGTACAGATCTTTGAGTACGCAACAATTCCGTCGTAAGACCAGTTCTTGCGCTCTTCAGATTCTTTGAGATCCGCTGGGTCTAGACGAACTAGCAGCACAGCAGCCTTCGCTTTTTCCTCGAGCTTGTGGTGCTCAAGTTCGGCAAGTCCTTCAGGGATAACGTGGAAAACAGAGCCCAAGGTGACATCCGAAGCTTTGATCGGGGTGCCGGTTGGGTCAGTGGCTAGGCGAGTGCCCTTCTTCCACATTGTGTGTCGCAGAGTGTCACCTGGATTAGGTCCAAGGTCACCAAAGATCATGATTGCAGGCAGAGGAAATACTGCCAACGCGCTGTAAAGTGAGCGCCGAATAAGTTTGCGGCGTGAGAAGCCAGACTCTGAATCGGCAAGCTTGATAATCTCAACCGCGCGAGCACGGTCAGCTTCTTTACCTCTGGTCTGGTGACGCTCTTCAGAAACTTCAGCGTCAGGCATGAGAGTCTTTGCCCAGTGCACAGCACCAATACCAATTCCGAATAGACCAAGTGTTATGCCAAGGCCCAGTAGGAGAGTGTTGTTTCTAACCGTGCTCAGGTCCTCGGTTAGCGGGAAGGCAAAGTAAGCGTAAATCGCGAATGCGCTACCAATTGCAGAGGCAAAGAACATAGCTGCGACTTGGCGGGTAGCCGCCTTCTCGTGCTTGACGCTTTTATCAGTCATGCGTATGCGGTGTGGCTCCAGACCCGGATCCTTTACCGCGTCTGGTGCAATGACCGCAAGACCAGTCTCGTAGTCGAACTCGTCCGCTGTGCTTGACGAACCGGTCTTAGCCAGTTTCTTTTCGCTCACTCTTTAGTGCTCCCTTTTAGAAAACATTGTTTTTCAAAAACTTATTTTTTTGATGCCTAGTTTGATTTGGCACCAAGCCAGATGGTGATTGCAACTATGAATCCAATGATGAATACCCAAGTGAACAGACCCTCAACAACCGGACCTAGGTTCGCTAATTCATAACCACCAACAGAAGGTGTTTGTTCCACGTACTTTAGGTAGGTGATGATGTCCTTCTTGTCCTGCGGGGTCAAGTTTGCATCGTTGAAAACGGGCATGTTCTGCGGACCAGTCACCATGGCTTCATAAATGTGACGCTCAGTGACTCCCTTTAGCGCTGGGGCGTACTTACCCTCGGTAAGTGCTCCACCGGCTCCAACCGCGTTGTGGCACATCGCGCAGTTGATACGGAATAGTTCGCCACCGCGGGTTGAGTCCCCATTTGCAGCAACCATCTCATCGGTTGGAATTGCAGGTCCATCGCCGAGAGTCGCCACATAGGCTGCCATTTGGTTGATCTGTTCCTCGGTGAACTGCACCGGCTTCTTCTCAAGTTGCGGACCAGAAGCCTGACCTGGCATACGACCGGTGGCTACCTGGAATTCAACAGAGGCAGCACCAACACCAATTAGCGATGGGGCAGCCTTTGAGCCCTCAGCATTCTTGCCGTGACAGCTGGCACAGTTGGCTAGAAATAGTTTGCGACCCTCACTGATTTGCTCGGCTGTTGCCACTGCTGAAACAGGTTTCACGGCCTCAACGGCCGCGGTAGCGGCCACATAGCCACCACCGGTCAGAGCAAGTCCTGCAGCCATAACGATGATGGCGGCCAGTGGGCTTCGACGATTCTTCTTGAATGACATGTTTGGTCTTTCAGCTTTTATTTGAGGACGTAAACGATAAGGAATAGGGCGATCCAAACTACGTCAACGAAGTGCCAGTAGTAAGAAACAACGATTGCGCTGGTTGCCTCGTAGTGGCCATACTTTTTGGCTGCAAAAGTGCGGCCGATGACCATCAGGAAGGCTATTAGACCACCGGTCACGTGCAAAGCGTGGAAACCAGTGGTGATGTAGAAGGCTGAACCATAAGAGTTTGAGTTAAGGGCTACACCCTCTGAGATTAGGACCGCGTACTCCCAAACCTGGCCGGCCACAAAGATTGCGCCGAGTAGGTAGCTCAGGAAGAACCACTCAACAACGCCCCATTTGACCGGAGAAAGCCCTGTTGCACGAGGCTGTAAGCGTTCGGCCGCAAAAACACCAAACTGAGCGGTGAATGAAGAAGCCACCAGAATCAGGGTGTTTACCAGTGCGAAAGGCACGTTCAGGATCGCGGTGTCGTTGGCCCAAATCTCAGGTGAATTGGCTCGAAGGCTGAAATACATGGCGAAAAGGCCGGCAAAGAACATCACCTCACTGCCTAGCCAAACGATAGTGCCAACCGAGGTTGCACTAGGGCGATTAATGACAGGTGCGCTGATGGTCGTCATAATTCAATCCTAACCCCGTTGCCCCAGTAAATCCGCCCATTTCGGGGCCTTGGGCGATGATTTTTTGTGTTTTTTCGCGAGGCTCAGAGTTCTGACGATGGGGCAGGGGTGGCTAAACTTTGCCCTATGAGTTCGTCGATTACCTGGCCGCAGATTCTCGGCAAATTAGTTGCCCGTCAAGACCTAAATCGGGCCGAAGCCGCCTGGGCGCTCGATGAAATTATGTCTGGCAAAACCGATCCGGGGCTCATCGAGACTTTTCTGATTTCACTCAGACACAAGGGTGAGGGAGTGGACGAGCTCTCGGGTTTGGTAGATGCCATGCTGACCAACGCCCTGAAGTTAAACACCGGCTCAGATGCGGTGGACATCGTCGGCACCGGAGGAGACCTGCTGGGCACCGTGAATATCTCCAGCATGGCATCGATTTTGACCGCCGCAGTTGGAATACCAGTCTTAAAACATGGCAGTCGCTCGGCTTCTGGAAAAACTGGCTCCTCCGAAATGCTGGAATCGCTGGGTATTCGTCTAGATTTGACCCCAGAACAGGTCTCGGAAGTGTTCCGCCTGGCAGGCATTAGTTTCTTTTTTGCACAGGTTTTTCATCCGGCGATGAGGTTCATTGGCCCAATCCGTAAGCTTTTGGCGGTACCTACAACTTTCAATTTCTTGGGGCCGTTGGCAAATCCGGCTCAGCCAGTCGCAACCTCGTTGGGCGTGGCAAATCGTGCGGTGGCACCACTGATGGCCAGTGAATTAGCGGCCCGAGGGCGTTCGGCACTGGTTTTTAGGGGGAATGACGGCCTCGACGAGCTTTCAACGACCTCTGAGAACGAAATTTGGCAGGTTTCAGGGGGAGAGGTCTCTCCCAGCCAGCTAAATCCAATCAAATTGGGCCTGGCCAGAGCTGAAACCAGCCAGCTTATCGGTGGCGATGCAGCCTACAACGCTCAGGCTGCAAGGGATTTATTTGCTAACAAGACCACTGGGAACCTGGGTGCAGTCCGGGACATCGTTTTGCTGAATGCGGCAGGAGGAGTGGTCAGCTACGAAATGGCGAAGGATTCGTCAAAGGCTGATGTAGACCTAGAACTTCGTTTTACTGACGCGCTCCAGAAAGTCACCACGGCACTTGAATCAGGCGCCGCTGAAGCCAAGCTGACCCAGTGGATTTCGGCAACCGCTGCCGTCTAGGCGAGCGGTAGCGACCAAAAGACAGAAAAGGGCTCTGGATCCCAAATAAACACTACTTGACATAATGTTCATTATCGGCGAAAGGGAATTAGCCCTGAAGGTGGCCGGCGAGAAAATCAACCAGCCCTGGCGGGCTCACCGACTCACCAGAATCTTTGAGGTCGCTGAGGCTCCACCATCGGTGTTCCAGAACATCGCGACGTTCGTCATCAGTCCAGCCAGAGTCATCCAGCTCAAAGTCAACAATTTGCAGCAGATAAAAATGATCCACGAATGTGTGGTGATTGACGCCATCAGCCCAATCCCAGCGTCCCTGAGTTTGCCAGATCAAATCACCCAAATCCGCCGCCGAGGCCAGAATTCCGGTTTCCTCGGCTAGTTCACGAATTGCCGCAGCCAGCACCGTCTCGCCCGGATCGATTGCTCCACCGGGAGTGATCCAGCGCGGTGGCAAGCCAACCTCAGGGTCAAAGTGGGTTTTCAGTAGGAATATTTCCAGATTAGGTTTACATAATATTACGCGCGCGGTTTCGCGGTGTTGCCCAGGCTGCATTTCAGATAATTTTCTTGGATTCGTCGTATTTGAAGAATCTGAGACTTACCTGCATCAAAACACCGATGCAGACGGCGAATATCAGGGTGCCTTCGCGGACCTGTCCCCCCATCAACCAACCGATGACCAGCACCAAAACCTCGTACATGGTGCGAATTTGCCAAAGTGGCCAGCCCAATAGCTTTTGGGTGCCAATCATCAATCCGTCCCGTGGCCCCGACCCCAGGTAGGAAGTGATGTAAATCCCCGTTGCCGTTGCCACAATCACCATGCCGATCAAGAACATGGCTAGATTGCCGAAGTAGCTGTCGATTTTAGGTATTTGTGGAATGAAAACATCTGACCACAGGCCAATCAAAATGGCGTTCAAAATGCTGCCGATGCCTGGCTTCACCTTTAGTGGGATCCACGCCAAAAGCACTAGTGCGCTGACAATAACGCTGGCAATTCCATAGGTTATGCCGAGTTGAATTGAGATTCCTTTTGCAAAGACGTCCCACGGAGGCAGTCCAATTTCGGCCTCTACGATCATCGCCAATCCCAAACCGTAAATCATCAACCCAATGTTGAGTCGGGTTAGCCTTCTAACGGTTCTAAAATCAAAGCGCATTGCTAAAGCCTAGTGATGACTGCCATCCGCGAAGCACACGAGAGAAGAATGAAATATTTCAAGGTTTTGGCTCACCGCGGGTTAGTTTCGGAATTTGTTCCCGAAAATACCGCTAAGGCATTTGCCGATGCTCTCCTTGCGGGCGCCGATGTGATCGAAACCGATGTGCGAGCCACCGCCGATGGTATTGCCGTGATTTTTCATGATGAAGATTTATTTCGCCTTGCCGGAATCCCTAAAAAAGTTGCTGAGATCACCTGGAAAGAAATTTCCGCCATCGACATAGGATTTGGAAAACGAGTACCCACCCTGCAGCAGGTGCTTCAAGATTTTCCAGAGGCTCGCTTCAACTTGGACATCAAGTCGGATTTGGCAATCGAGCCCGTAGCCAACGTAATCAACGCTCTTGGCGTTCAAAATCGAGTCTTGATTTCAAGTTTTAGTGATTCGCGAAGAATAAAAACCCTGAAGAAAATTTCGGGTTCGGTGGGCACATCAGCAGGATCCACACGCGTGCTGGCTCTTTGGCTATGTTCGATTTTGGGTGCCACTCCCCTGTTCCAATTTTTTTCTAGGCAAATCACAGCGCTACAAATTCCAATCTTGCGTTTTCCGATTCGATTGGATTCAAAGCGATTCGTCAGATTCGCCCTCAATGCCGGTCTGGAACTGCATTACTGGACGATTAACGATCCAATTGAAATCCAAAGACTGATTAATTTGGGAGCCACCGGCATTGTCACCGATATCTGCGACCTGGTCATATCAGAATTCCAGAAAGAAAAATAAGGCGAAAATTTCGCGACACTCCCTGAGAGTTTCCTAAAAAGCCTTGATATGAGGGAAGATTGAGCGTTCACGCCGAGTTGTTCCTCGTCGAGCCCCAAAAGGGCGAACCTAAACTGGAGGAAAAATGGCACAGCAAACAATGCGCGGAATGAGACTTGGCACCCAGAGTCTTGAGAGCGAACGCGGGGTAAATTACTCAGCTCGTGTAACCCACCTCTTCCAGTGTGCAAACGACCATGTCTCCGAAATTGTATTTTCTGCAGATGCAGAAATTCCGCAGACCTGGCAATGCAAGAACTGTCAGTTGCAGGCGGTTCAGCTTGAAGACGGAAAAAGAATTAAATTAGACGCAGCCGAGGATAAAGTTCCCCGCTCGCACTGGGAAATGCTGCTAGAGCGCCGAAGCCGAGAAGAGTTGGAAGAAATTCTTCAGGAACGCCTTGACTACATTCGTGCCCGCCGCGCCGGTGGTCAAGCAGATCTCTAAGGGTTTATTAGGGGGCAGCCGTCAAACCATTTGGTTTGGCGGCTTTTCTCGTTCTTGCAAAAGCCATGGCAAGAAGCGCCGCGGCAAGCAAGTTTGCCAAAAGGTCAAACATTGGGCCGATTAGCATCGCCGGAGTAATAGCTGTTCTAAGCGGAAGAGTTTCAAGCATCACCCCTGGTTCGAAGGTTGGTAGCTGGTCAATCACCGAACCATCAGGCGAGTAAATGGCTGATACCCCAACGGTTGACACGTTTACGACGACTCGACCGGTTTCAATGGCTCGCAATTTTGCAAAGGCAGCTTGTTGAAAAGTCTCATCGCTGCGTCCAAAGTCAGCGTTATTGGTTTGCGACAAAATAATTTGTGCGCCATCCGCTACCAGGTTTCGCCCAATATCATCGATAGCAATTTCAAAACAAATCAGCGCACCAAGTTTAGATATCTTGCTATCCGAAGTTTTTGAGTATTCAAAAATTCCATCCCGCTCACCAAAACTGTAACCCCTGCTAACCAAGCCAATTAAATCCGGAGCAAGTTGGTACCAAAAATCACGATTCGGTACGTATTCGGCAAATGGTACAGGCCGCTTTTTGTCGTACCAGTCCGTTGGTCCGATATCTGGTTTCCAGTAGATGGAACTATTGAATATTTCTTCACCGCGTTCGGTGATAGTTCCAAAAATAAGCGGCACTTTCAAATCTTGGTCAACTAGCTGATTGATCTTTTTGTTTGCAACTGAACTGGCAAACGGGCTGAGATCCGATGCGTTTTCAGGCCAAACCACTAGATCTAGCTTGTTGAAATTAGCTTTTTCTTTTAGTAACTCGGTTGCGTCTAAGTGGTTCTGCAGGATTGTGCCAGGTAGCTCGTTTGCGAAAAGGCCAGCGTTTGCATTTCCCTGCACCGCTCCAATTGTAATTTCGCCTGCCTCGGCATTGCTTGCTGGAGTGAAAACAGCTGGCACCAGCAAAAGAAAAGCAATGGTTGCAATTGCTGACCAGTGCGGAACACGAATATCTCTCTGCCAGCTCGTCAGTGACACTGTGGCAATGCTTGCGATTAGGGCGATTGCAAAGGTAAGCAGACCAAGACCGCCAAGGAATACCCAGTCGGCTAGATAACTCTCTGATTGAGTTTGCGCCAACCGTGACCAGGGAAAGCCTCCGTAGGGCAGCGAGATTGAGACCCACTCCCTGGCAGTCCAAATCAAAGCCAAGGAAATCGCAATCAGCAGTGGCTTGAACTTTTTTGCCCAGTTGATTGAATTATCGAGCCAAGACCAAACTAAAGCCGTACCTGCCATTCCAAAGGCAAAAATTATTGCCTCAAGGCTAGAAAGCGCTAGCCATGGCACTGGGCCAAGGTAGAGACTCAGCCACTCAATCTGCGACAGATAGAAGGCAAGGCCACCAACTAGGCCGACCGTGAAAGCTTTGAAAAATTTTAGATTTCGAACTGAAAGCAACAACAGCGCCACCGAAACAAAAATTAGCGGGTAAATGTTTTCCCTAGGCATTGCCAGGCTAGAGAGGTATCCCCCAAATCCCGCCAGAAAAAGACGCAGTGCCATTTGAATTACTGCGGCACGCTTGGTCTGATTCATCGATGTCATGTTTGGCAGCATTTCGTTTAAGTTGCTGAATTATCCGTAGTAAGAGTAAGCCACGATGCCACGCTTAACTTTGTCTACCGCGTTCTTTGCAGTCTCTGCTAGCTCTGGCCCTGCCGTTTGGGCAACTTGATCTAGCAAATCAATTATTTGTTTAGTCCATCTAATGAAGTCTCCGGCAAGCAGATCGGCACTGTCTAAAATACTATCAAGCTTTGCGCCTGAAGCCCATCGGTGTATCGGAAGTGAGAGGCTTAGATCTAGCGGTGGGGTTTGCCCGAGTTTGTGGGAATGGGCCAGGTCTTCCAGATCCTCCCAAATCTCTGTGGTGGTCTGCATAATTTCCTGGAAGTTTCCCTTTGGAATGCGCGGTTCCCATTCTTCTTCGCGCCGCGCTTCGTAAACCAAAGCCGCAGCCATAGCAGCCAGGCCGGCTGGGTCCAGTTTTGACCAAACGCCCTCACGAATACATTCGGAAATCAGCAGGTCTCTTTCGCCATAAATTCGTGCCAGGGTTTTGCCAGCTTCGAGCACTTCATAATCACCATCAACATCTTGGATGTAATTTAGATCTACTAACATTCCACAAATCTTGTCGAAAGTTTTTGCGACTTGATTTGTGCGTCCTTCTATTTGGGCGATGATTCCATCAAGCTCTCGGCTCAACTTGAACCAGCGCTCTCCCCACCGGGCGTGCGCCTCACGTTCATTACACGAGTGGCAAGGGTGAGAACGCATGTCTCTTTTTAGTTGATTCAGACGTTGTTCCTGAAGGTGTCTGCCCTTGGATTGACGAAGGTCCTTGCCGCGCTCGGCGCGAACTCTGCCCGCAGAAAGCGCTCGCTCGATGTCGGTCATTTCCCGGCGTATCTTTGCGTATTCAACGAAGTCACCCTGGTGACATTCCATTGCTTTTTCGTATCCGTCCAGCGAAACTTGCTTCTCTCGAATACCACGCGCTAGACCTACCACTGATCGGTCTGCTTGAAATTGCGCGAAGGATGTTTCAAGCACTTCACGGGCGCGCTCTCGACCAAAGGCCTCTAGCAGATTAACCGACATGTTGTAGGTGGGCTTAAAAGGACTGATCAACGGATAGGTCCGCTTGCTGGCCAGACCTGCCACGCTGTTTGGGTCCATGTTTGCGCTCCATTGAATTACGGAGTGTCCCTGAGTGTCGATGCCTCGGCGTCCGGCACGCCCGGTGAGTTGGGTGTATTCGCCTGGGGTCAGGTTTACCCTGCCCTCGCCATTAAATTTGTCGAGTCTTTCAAGCACTACAGTTCTCGCTGGCATGTTAATGCCCAGGGCAAGGGTCTCGGTTGCAAAAACAACCTTCACTAATTTACGCAGAAATAGTTCTTCAACAACTTCTTTGAAAGCTGGAAGCATTCCTGCGTGGTGCGCGGCAACACCTCGTTCAAGTCCAGATAACCACTCAAAGTAACCAAGTGTGGAAAGGTCTTCGTCGGCAATGTTGTAGCATTTTTCTTCGACTAGGCGTCGTATTTCTTGCTTCTCTTCAGTTGTGGTGAGACGAATGTTGTGACTCTGACAGGCTTTGACGACCGCTTCGCAGCCAGCCCTTGAGAATATAAAAAATATTGCTGGCAATAAATCTTCGTCTTCGAGGATGTCGATTATTTCGGGTTTTGGAATTCGCTGAATTTGTTTTAATTGCATTCGCTGATTGCCGAAATCACTGCGCCGTCCGCGATGTGGTTTGTTAATAGGACTCCGCAATTTTGTGGCGTGCATTTGAGCCAATTCCGGATTTACTCTTGGGTCCTTGGAAGTTTCATCGAATAGTTCAAGCAGCTCATCACCAAAAAGCACGTGCTGGTTCAGTGGTACTGGCCGAATTTCGGAAACGATAATCTCCGTGTCGCCTCGGACTTCGTCAAGCCAGGCGCCGAACTCCTCGGCATTGGAAACGGTTGCACTCAAAGAGACGATTTTTACGTCTTTTGGTAGGTGCAGAATTACTTCTTCCCAAACCGCTCCCCTAAATCGATCTGCGAGGTAATGAACCTCGTCCATCACTACGAAGCCCAAACTAATCAGCGAATTTGAATTCGCATAAATCATGTTGCGCAATACTTCTGTGGTCATCACCACAATTTGGGCGTCAGAATTCTGATTTGTGTCTCCGGTGAGCAAACCAACACGTTCGGCGCCGTAGCGTTTAGTAAGTTCGGCAAATTTCTGATTACTTAGGGCCTTGATTGGTGTGGTGTAAAAAACCTTTTGATTTTTTTCAATTGCTAGATGAATGGCAAATTCACCAACGATGGTCTTTCCGGCACCGGTTGGCGCAGCAACCAAAACTCCTTTGCCGGCGGCTAAAGCACGGCACGATTGCTCCTGAAAAGGGTCCATCGGGAACTTCAGCAGGCTCGCAAAACTTTCAATCGATGGATTTCGTTTATTAGCCTTTGCTTGGGCAAATCGCTCAGCCGGACTGAGCTGATTCTCAGTCATTCTCGGCCGCTTCAGGGGTTCCCGTTACTGAGTTTTCAAAGCTGTCGTGAAGTTTTGCCAGTCTTCGATCTCTGCGTTTGTCGTTGAAATATGTAATGGCTGCGGCAATAAAATACAGCGCGATGAGCGGGACCATTACTAGAAACATTGACATTGGGTCTGCGGTGGGAGTTGCCAGGGCCGCAATTACAGCAATCACAAATACTGCGATGCGCCAAGACTTGAGAATGCTCTTGGCTGTAATCAAGTTTGCAAAATTCAGCATCACCAAAACTACTGGCAAGACAAAAGCCAGACCAAACACCAGCAAGATTCGAATGGTGAAAAGAATGTATTCGTTGGCATTTATGACGTTCGCCGTTCCCTGCGGGGTGAATCCAATCAGGGTTGACACAAATCCCGGTAGCGATATCCAAGCCAGCCAGCATCCGGTAAGGAAGAGCGGCACGGCGGTGAAAACGAAGCCAAGTGTGAACTTGCGTTCTCGCTTTTTTAGACCCGGCGTGATGAATGCCCACAGGTTGTATAGCCAAATTGGGCTGGTCATCATGACACCCAAGAAAATTGACACCTGCAATTGAAGGTCAAAAGCGCCGGCAACAGTACCTATATTGAGAGTGGCGTTGACCCCTTTTGTATTGGCAAGATCCACCACTGGTTTTTGAAGTATCTGAAAAACGGGTTGGAATAAAAACCAACCGGCAATCGTGCCGGCAAAAACAAAAATTGCAGACCAAAAGAGACGATTACGTAATTCTTTGAGATGCCCACCCAGGCTCATCTTGCCATCGGGGTTGCGTTTTCTAGCCATGGGATGTAGCTCTGGCAGCAACTACTAGTTGCTTGAGCTGCCTGCGTCCTTCTTTGGCTCGTCTTTCCCAGACTTGTCGTCTGATTTAATTTCAGACTTAAAGATTCGAAGCGACTGAGCCAAGCTCTTGGCAAGACCCGGGAGCTTTGGCCCACCCCAGAGGAGCAAGACGATAACAAGAATGATGATCCATTCCCAACCGTTTAGTCGCATTAGTGGAACCTGCTTTCATTAGGGTCAAAACGCTTCAGAGACGCTATAAGTCTACGCTTGCGCTGCTCCTGTTTCTTTATCTTAACCTTTTGTAACGCGCGACGCTTGGCTTGCACGGTCACCGGGTCTGCTAACACTGAGTTTTCAGGGTCTTGAACGGTTGCCTTCTGTTCAAGGGCGGCAGCCAGCTGAAGAGCCTGCTTGGCAACGCGCGAAACCTGATATCCGGCAGCGCCGACTTTGTTGCACAAGGACTTCCCTATGAAGCCAAATACGACCAGCGAGCCAACAATCAAGCCGATCCAAATCCAGAACCACACCCAAAAACCCATTTGCGAAGACAAAACTAATCCTCATTCTCAAGGGTCGGGGCTGAACTCTCACCAAGAGCAGCAAGAGCATAATTTTTGACAATCAACTTTGCCTCTGGTGGGGCTATAACCCTGGCCGCCCCGCCAAATCTAGCCACGAGTTTACCCAGATTGGGCAAGTGGCCGACCTTTATCTCCGCGCGAACAACGCCCGCTTCGGCGCTCAGTGGTTCAGAAACTGATTTCGCCTCGGTAATCAGTCGGTATCCCTCGGGTTGCACTTCAACCATGACCGATGTGTCGGTAGCTTCAGATACGTAAAGAGCTTCTTCAATGGTTTCTATTCGTTGAGCCTCTTCACTCAGATCCTGATTGGTAATCTCGATTGCCCGCATGCGATCGAGCTTGAAATTACGCACCTCCAGGTGAATGGGACAGTAACCGCGAAGATACCAACCGTCTGCCCGTGGGTCTAGGCGCAGCGGTTCAATACTGCGACTGGATCGCTCACCCTTTTGATTGATATATTCGCAGGTAATAATTTTTCGACTCAGAATAGCTTTTCGAAGAGTTTCGGCCCCGGCTTCGGCACTACCTGGGCGAGACTCGATAATTGGGTTAATTCCCCGACTCGAGCCCGAGGCAAGCATTTTCTGAAGTTCTTGTAGGTCCGGATCATCTTTGAAGCCAGGAATTGTTGCAAGGTAATTTAGTCCTGCTGCAATGGCTGAGGCCTGGCGGTTTGAAAGCCTTGGAACTTGATCAAGGACAGCGTTGTCTAGCAAGGTGAGGATTCCATCTTCCTCTAGTGCTTCAACATCAATCAAGAAGAACCACTCTTCAAAACCCTTAACCGTGGCCCTTGCTTCATTGATTGATGTAACGGCCTTTCTGAGGTATTTAGGTTCCAGCGAAAAATGCTGTGCGGCTTCTTCTAATGTCACCGAACCCCGGTTTTGCAAAAAGGCAACCAAGGCCAACATAAAGTTGTAGCGATCTTCGCTGTTGAATGAATTCAATTTAGGCATGATCCGAGGCAACTTTCTCAAAACCAGATTTGATGAGCTCGGCCAGCTCCTTAGGTCTCAGAACTTTAATGTCCAAGGCAAAGTCTCGAAGTTCTTCGGCCAACAAGTGCATGTCCATGTAATTGAACGTCACGGTGTTGTCGTTGGACTTTCCAGAGCCATCTAAGTGGAAATGAAACCAGGCTTGAGAGTCACGCTTAACTCTTAGTTCACAAACTTGATTCTTGATGTGTTCCTGAAGATCTGCAATGGCTGCGGCAACTTGGGCATCATTTGGCTTCTCAAAGAATTTATCTGCTTCTCCGTTTTTTACATTTTGAACTTTGGAAACTATTCGCTTTAGCAAAAAGTTTCTTACCTCAGAGTGATCGAGGTCGAAGGATTGGAGCAGCCACTGGCCGTCAACGTTGTGAAGTGACCAAGGTTGAACATGTCGCTTAGATACTTCACCATTGGCCTTGCGATAGCTAAAAGTGATTTCAATTGACTCGTCGATTGCATTGCTAATGGGCGTAAAGCTGGGTTCACGGGTTTCGATTCGCGGCGCAAACCCAATCAAGTCAGTGGCGGCTGGTTCAACACCAAGTGCTTTGAGCCTTACGAGAGCCTGGTTGGCATCAGCTTCTAGTGATGCTTGCGACCAGACCTGGGCCGCTAATTCAAGCAACTGCAATTGCTTGGCAGAAAGTTTTGCGTGTTGGGGCCAAACGAATGTGTCCCCGGCGATCACATAGGAGATTTCATCGGGGTCTGCATTTGGGTTGACCGTCTGCAATTGAATGCCGGTGTTCTTAAGGTCCACTTTGTCGCGCTCAAACATGCGGTTCAGAGATTCCTCGGAGGTTCCAGATGCGGTTGCTTCAAGATAGGCCGGAATTGACCTAAATAATTCGGCCTTGGTCAAACCGCGTTCTGCGAACAAAAGCGCGCAGGTGAGCTGGAGCAGTCGTTCTGACTTGTCGGACTTGGCTGGTTGCCAAGTGTCTGCAGACTTCTTGTTCACCATTCCCCCAGCTTCGCCCCGGTTCTACTGGGCAGGTTCTGCGGCAAGAATGTCTACTACAAATATGAGCGTTGCATTTGGAGGAATGCTGCCCGCACCGCTAGCACCGTAACCGTCTTCAGGTGGTAACACTGCAATTACCTGTGAGCCAATGGTCTGTCCTGCAATTGCTTTGGTGAAACCTGGCACAACCTGTTCCAATGAAAACTGAGCGGGTTCACCACGGCTCCAGGATGAATCAAACGGTGTGCCATCCCATAGGTATCCTGCGTACTGAACTGTGACGATGTCTGTTGCGCCAACCACGCTACCTGCACCCGTGATCAGAGTGGCCACGCCAAATTCTTTTGGCGCTGCCGATGTTAGGGGCGTAATTGATGGTGCTCCAGCATCGTCAAGGGTGACGGTTGGATAGCCATCGGTTGCTGGCAGTGCTTCTCCGGTTGCGCGAGTCATGTAAGAAAGCGTATCGCTGCCGGTAGAGGTTTCTTCGCCGGTTGGCGAACTGGGTGCACAAGCTGAAACTAAAAATACAAAAGTTACCGCGGTTAGGAGTGTGGCTAATTTACGCAATTGTTTGGCTTTCCTTACTGGTTGATTACTGCTCAAGGCGCGCTTCCGCCGCGGCTTCTGCGCTTCTAATAGTTTTGCGAAGTTTCTTGTCTGATACCTTGCGCTC
>JACCDY011243180.1_pt1 | contig 23139 bp, 20 predicted proteins | sample 7446391 | NCBI WGS metagenome assembly JACCDY01 (sample SAMN15323451, study PRJNA562643) | freshwater metagenome | isolation source: river surface water | place: USA:Blue River Watershed | collected 2017-08-18 | reverse complement strand
CTGCACAGGCTAACGGTGACTACACCAACACTGGTGCGACATTTAGCAAGGTAGAGCTAACAACCAAGAAGATTCGTCTAGACTGGGAAGTTTCTGCTGAAGCTCTAGAGGATGGTATTGAGGGTGCTGCCCTTGAGGACCACCTAGTCCGTCTAATGACAAATGCTTTTGCAAATGACATTGAGGACCTAGCAATTAATGGTGATGGAACAACTGGTAACTTCCTTTCAATTTTGGAAGGTTTCGTTAACCGTGTTAAGACCAATGGTGATGCACACGAGGCTGTTGTAACAGTCGCTGACAACGCATGGACCCCAGAGGTAATGCAGAGCATTATCTTGGCTATGCCACGTAAGTATCGTGCACTTAAGTCTAACCTTAAGTTCTACGCAGGTACTGACGCTTTCCAGGGTATCGTTAAGAACAACGGTACACTGTCTGACGCAATTGCTGAGGCACTTGGAAAGAACGGTAACACACCAGCTAACACTCAGGCTTACCTAGACGGTGCAGGCCAGACCTTCGGTGGAGCACGTACTACTCGTGTTCTAGGAATTGACGTACAGGAAGTTCCTTACTACCCAGAAGGCTATGTTGATCTAACATTCCCATCCAACCGTGTTTGGGGATTCCAGAGAGACATCACTGTAAACCGTGAGTACAAGCCAAAGAAGGACACCATTGAGTACACCGTATTCGTACGTTTCGGTGTTCAGTGGGAGGAAGAGGACGCTGTCGCATTTGCTGATGCAGCTGCAGATAGCTAAACCTTAGTTATCCTTTTATAGGGGGCAGGGGCATTTAGCTCCTGCCCTCTTCTTATTAATCTGTTATAATTGAATAAACATAGGAAGGAATTATATGTCAGACGATATCGTAAATGATGATGTTGTTCCAGCTACGCTGGAAGAAGGCGAAGTTATTATTCCTACAGAACTAGTTGAAAAATACAAAGAGGCTGTAGAAGAACAAAAAGCCAAAATTGAAGAGCCAGTAAAGGCTGAAGAACCTGAAGTAACAAAGGCAGCCAACGTTATCTCATTTGATATTCCAAAAGAAGATAAAACAAAGAAGGCATCAATTGGCACAGTAAATGGTGCAATTGGATCTTCTGGTGCAAACAAGAAAGACAAGGTAGCTCCAAAGACTACTCAGGAGGTTGAGAAGGTCGCAGTATTCTCAACACGCAATGTTACCTGGAATGGCGTTGGTAAGGTATACCGTGGCTATAATATTGTTACAAAAGATGAGGCTGAGCAGTGGCTTAAGCGTGATCACATTAGACTTGCAACTCCAGAAGAGGTTGCAAAGGAGTTTAATAAGTAAATGGAGATTTTGAGAGTTCCGCCATATGAGCATGTGAATATAACCTTTACAATTCCAGCTGGTTATACAACATCTACCACCTTTACAGCTGTGGTAACAGATATGGCGGATCTTTCCTCTTCTACCTCAGAACACTCAAAAGTAACTGGGGAATCAATTGTATTTGCCTTGCCAGGCAGGTATGACAATGATTATCACATCATCGTAATTGACGAAGAAAATATCCCAGTTTTAGATCAAACATATGAGATTGTTAGGCCATATGTAGACGCAACTACAAAGGCAACTCTACCATCAGAAATTGCTAAGTACGCTAAAAATGAAGAACTTGCTCGTGCAATCATTGACTCTGTTATTCCAGAAGGATTTTACTATAAGAGAAAAGTTATTGAGACAACTGGACAAAATGTAGACTATATTCCTGTTTGGGATAACGTTACAAAGGTTTTAGAGGCTTATGAAAATAATGAGCTTATTACAGATTATTCTTTTGAACTAACAAAAGACAAAACTGCTATTATTCAAACATACACTGGAAGACTAAACAGAGAAGAAGTTGCCCCACTTATTATTCCACTTGCTATGTCAGACTCAGTTGATTTTCCATATCCATTGATTAAGGGTTTCCCAAGAGGGTATGATTATAGATTTGTAGTTGAGTATGGATATTACGGTGTACCATCAGACATTGTAAGGGCTACAGAGTTGCTAGTAGAAGACATTGAATGTGGAAGACTAGACTATTACAAGCGTTACATATCTGATTATAATACAGATCAGTTTAAGATGAAGTTTGATTCTCGTGTTTTTGAGGGGACTGGAAACGTTCTTGTAGACAAGATACTATCAAAGTATGCCAAGTCTATTAAGTTCTTGGGAGTGCTGTAATGATATGCGAAACTCCAGATTTTATGTTTCCAATGCTTGCAGATGTTTACTATCCTATAGTTGAGCAAACTGCTGGTTATGGAAATGTGTCAAAGACTTGGGTAATTGACAAGACTATTGCTTGTAGTTTTTCTGCTGGTGGTGCAGGCTCTAAGGAAGAAATTATTCCAAACGTAGACTTAACACAAAGCTCTCTCTTAGTTGGTAGGGTAAAGACAGATATTAGGATATCATCCAGACAAGACCCAAACTCTATTACCAATGTTATCATAACAAATATTAGAGATAAAAATGGTAACCCTATCTATCTTGAGACAGCAGGCCCTAGAAAGAATAAGTCTACAATTTTTGAAATAGCCACACAGCAACCATTTGCTGGACCATTTGGCTCTATTGAATACTACAAGCTAATTCTTAGAAGATCAGAAAACCAGGCGGTAGACGTATGATTTCTGTAAAATTTGATAGTAGACAATTTATGAGAGACATGAACAATATCATGGAATATTCTGCTGGCTTTTTAGAGGGTGCAAATCGTGGGAAGCAGCTAATGCTAAATAACGTTGGTAAGGCCACTATAGAACTAATTAAAGACTATATTGATGCCCATGCTAGGGTAAATCCAAATATGCTTCACCATATGTATGAGTGGCAAAAGACTGGAAGTCCACAGGCACGACTTTTCGATATTGATTATAATGTTTCTGGAATGGGGCTATCTATTAAATCAACTTTTAGGCAGTCAACTTCAATTAAGAAGGGCTCTACTGTTCCATTCTATGACAAAGCAAGAATTATGGAGTATGGAATTCCAGTAAAGATTACTCCTAAAAAAGCAAGTGTTTTGGCTTTTGAAGATAATGGTGAAACAGTTTTTACCAGCAAAGAGGTAGCAGTAGATAAGCCTGGTGGATCAGAGGTTGCAGGCTCTTATGAAAGAGTATTTGATTCTTTTTTCACTGCTTATTTTTCCCAGGCATTTTTGTTGAAAACTGGTATCCTGGGATATATCGAAGACACTAGAATTTATAAAAAGAATCTTCGTGCAGGAAAATCTTTGGGAAGGCCAAAGGGTATTACTACAGGCTATCGCTGGATTGCTAATTTGGATAAGGTGAACTAATGTCAGAATCGTTGCTAAATACACCTATCTTGTGGATTAACAGTTATCTACAAGAAAAGCTACAAGAAGGGCTTGGTTTTTCTACTGTGCCGTTTTTCCCAACAGGTCCAACTACGCTAGAGCTTTTGCAATCAGCCACAGTAGAAGAGTCTGGAGTTATGTCAGTTTGGGACAGAATGTTTAGAATGCGTAGAAGTCCATTTCCACATGTTAAGACAGAGCAGGTGCTCTATTACTTTTATACAACTGGATCAGACTATCAGCTAAAAATTGTTCAAATTCAAGAAAATATCATGCGTTTAATGGATCGTGAAGATGAAACAGCAGAAGAGATTAATAGCTGGGCACATGCTAAGGGAACAATAACAGTCAATGGTGAGCCATTAACCAATAAGTTTTATTTCCACAAGTTTAAGGTTTATCATCTGGAGGAAGCCAGAGATATAGTTGACTTTGGAACTGCTAGGACTTATGCTGGAAATAAGATAATTATTGATTATGAATATCATCAGATGCCAGAGCTAACTAATCCATCAGGTAGCATATAAAACACTGCTATAATTAGCTTGAGGAAACATCGCCCTTTTTTATACCATACTAGAAAAAGAGGTGAAAAATATGGCATATACACGTGGTTCAAGCTCTAACATCATTGTTGGTGCAGCAGCTCTTTTTACCTACGAAGCAGGTACATTGACTGACGCTGATCTACCATCGTACGTAGCTGGAACATCCTTCAAGGACACCCTTCAGGATGATGCAGACTTCCGTAACGTTGGTTACACCATGAATGGTCTTGAGATCCAGTTCCAGCCAGACTTTGGCGAGGTACAGGTTGACCAGGTTCTTGACGTTGCTAAGCTATACAAGCAAGGCATGCAGGTTAACCTAAACACCACATTTGCTGAGTCTACTCTAGAGAACCTTCTATTTGCTCTTGCTGGCAAGGACGAAGACCTATCTACAGTAGCTGGTAACCCAACCATGAACCTGTCCGCAGGTGACATTGGTGAGTGCCCAGTTGAGCGTGGTCTAATTGCAGTTGGTCCTGGTACAGGTGACTGTGCTGCTTCCGACCAGATTGAGCGTGTTTACGTTGCATACCGTGCACTATCTATTGAGAGTGTTACTGTAGGTGCAAAGCGTGACGAAGCTACAATGTTTGAGGTATCATTCCGTTTGCTACCAAATGACTCAGCTTCTTACGGTAAGATCGTAGACCGTACTATCCCAGCTAGCTAATAGCTATCTTATAACTTAATACTCAGAACCGTCCTAGTTATTGCTAGGGCGGTTTTGTTTTTGGTACAATAGTAGGATGGCAACTACAGTTTACAAAAGTGGCACGGTATACACAATAGATGGCAAAGAGCTATACCTAACTCCATTAAAGATCAAATACTATAGGCAATTTATGGATGCCTTTAATTTGGTCAAAGACTCTAAAAATGACGATGATGCTATATCTTTGATTGTGGATTGTGTTGCAATTACTATGAAGCAGTATTATCCAGAATTTAGCACCCCAGAAGAGGTAGAGGATAATTTTGATTTAAGCACTATTTATAAGATATTAGAGATTGCTGGAGAGATTACAATTAGTCAAGATAAAAATGAATCTGTAACTAAACAGGCAAATGATTCTGAGTCTAGTTGGGATAATCTAGATCTGGCTAAAATGGAAGCTGAAGCCTTTTTGCTAGGCATTTGGAAAGACTACGAAGATTTAGAAACATCTCTCTCTATGCCAGAGCTAATAGCCACTTTAAACTCTAAGCGAGATGCTGACTATAACGAAAAAAAGTTTTTGGCAGCCATTCAGGGTGTTGATTTAGATAAGCAAACTGGTAAGGCTGATGAGAATGCATGGGAAAAACTAAAGGCTAAAGTATTTAGTGGTGGTAAAACTGCTGATCCAAATGACATAACTTCACTACAGGGATATAATGCTCAGAAAGCTGGGTTTGGAATCGGCATGGGGCTTAGTTACGAAGATTTGACCCAGAAAAACTAAGGGTATTGTGTTATAATTAGACTACCCCTTTACAAGGAAATAGAGAGGAAAACATGGCTACAACAGTCAATGAGACAAAGACAATTAAGTTGATGGATGGCACTGAGATTAGTGTTCGTCCACTTAAGATTTCTCTGCTACGTGAGTTTACCAAGAAGTTTGAGGGAATCACAGACATTGCAGAAGATAACGATAAGTCAATGACATTGTTGATAGAGTGTGTTCAGATTGCTATGAGACAGTACAAGCCAGAGCTTGCTGCTGACACTGCAGCCCTTGAAGACATTCTTGATTTGCCAACTGTTTATAGCATTATTGAGGCTGCATCTGGAGTAAATCTAAATGGAACCTCACTAGTGGGACCAACAGTTACAAATTAATCAAACATGAGGTGCTAGTGAATGGCTGATATTGAAGCTAATATTGGAATAGGAATTGATACTTCCAATGCTTTGGCAGCAATTAGAGGTCTCCAAAGAGAAATATCAGCCTTTCAAAAGCAACTGCAAACAACATCTGCATCAAATGCTGCTCAAGCAGCTAATCTTCAAAGATCATTAATATCTGACATTAATGCAACTGGTAAGTTTGCTGCCAGACTGAAGACAATTAAGTCTAGTACTGAAACTTTTACAACTGCACTTGAAAAAAACAAGCTCTCTATGGGAGAGTACTTTAGATATGGTGCAGCAAGCACAAAAGCATTTTCTCAAAACTTTGTTAATGAATTTAATACGATTGAAAAGGTTGCTCGTGAAAGAGTAAAGACTCTTCAGACACAATATATCTCCCTTGGTCGTGATGCTAATGGTGCACTAAAGGCAATTTCTGTTAGACCACTTTCACTAGATATGAATGATCTAGCTACAAAAACTGCAATTGCTGCACAGAAACAACAGATTTTTAATCAACTATTAAAGCAGGGATCAACCAATCTTCTAAACTTTGGTAAGAATACTCAGTGGGCTGGTCGCCAGCTTATGGTTGGTTTCACTATTCCGCTTTCTATTTTTGGAACAACTGCTGCTCAAACATTCATGAAGATGGAAGAGCAAGCAATTAGATTCAAGCGTGTGTATGGTGAACTGTTTACTACTGAAGCAGAAACAAATGCAATGGCAAAACAAATTCAAGAACTTGCTCTTGAGTTTACCAAGTATGGTGTAGCTGTTGAAGGCACAATGTCATTAGCTGCAGATGCTGCTGCTATGGGTAAAATGGGTGCAGACCTTACAGCTCAGGTCGCAGAAGCTACTAGACTTGCTGTGCTTGGTAATGTTGAACAGGCCCAGGCACTTGAAACTACAATTTCACTTACTAACGCTTTTGGTACTGCTGCTGATGAGCTTGCACAAAAGATTAACTTCTTGAACGCAGTTGAAAACCAGACTGTTACATCTATTGAAGATTTGACTATTGCTATTCCAAAGGCTGGTCCAGTTATCAAGCAGCTTGGTGGTAACGTAGAAGACTTAGCATTCTTCCTAACAGCAATGAAGGAAGGTGGAATTAATGCATCTGAGGGTGCTAACGCATTAAAGTCTGGTCTTGCGTCTCTCATTAATCCAACAGATAAAGCATCAGAAATGCTACTTGGTTTTGGAATTAATATTCAAAAAATTGTAGATGCTAATAAGGGTGACGTACGTGGCATTGTTTTGGATTTTGCTGCAGCATTAGATACTTTGGACCCAACAACACGTGCACGTGCTATTGAGCAACTATTTGGTAAGTTCCAGTTCTCTCGTTTGTCTACACTATTCCAAAACGTTATCCAAGATGGAACACAGGCCCAGAGAGTTCTAGAGCTAGCAAATGCTACAACAGGAGAGCTTGCTGCTCTATCTGAACGAGAGTTGGGTAGACTAGAAGAGTCAACTAGTTATAAATTCCAGAAGGCAGTTGCAGATTTGCAAGCAGCCATTGCCCCAGTTGGAGAAGACTTCTTAAAGGCAATTACTCCAGTTATTGAGTTTGCAACAAAGATACTTAATGCATTCAATAATATGGATGCTGGAGTAAGACAGTTTGTTGTAACTGCAACCGCAGTTCTTGGTGGACTTGGTCCAATTTTGATTATGACCTTTGGTCTTTTGGCTAACGGTGTTGCCAATGCTCTTAAGGGATTTGCCTTCTTACGTGAAAGATTCCTTGGTTTAGGAAACCAAAGTAACACTCTTGGTGATCAGCTTGACTACATGACTCAGCAACAGCTAGAGGCTGCAGCGGTAGCAGCATCACTAGAGCAAGTGCATAGCACACTAATTCAAAGATTTACATCTGAGCGAGATGCTGTTGATGCACTAACTGCAGCCTATCGTAGGAATGCCTCTGCATTGGCTGGTCTTAATGTAGCACCAATTCCAACAAATATTGGTAGACCAAGAAAAATGAAGGATGGCGGTATCGTAATGGTACCTGGATCTGGCAAGGGGGATAAGGTCCCTGCAATGCTAGAGCCAGGAGAAGCTATTATTCCTGGAGAGATGGTCAAGAAGTATGGTGGCCTAATTAATGGAATGATTGCTGACTCTATTCCTGGATACCAAAAGGGTCGTAGAGCACCAAGCAGCACAGAGTTTGCTCACGTTACCGAAAGAGAAACAATTCCTGTTACTCAGCTATTAAGAGTTTTAGAAAGTGCACCTGGAAAAGTATCAGCAGCACTTATGGCAACAGTTAAAGATTATGCAGCAACGTTTGGAGACACAGTTGGTGCACATATTTATTCTGGATTAGGATTTAGCCAATCTAGAGAGCTTAATGTTGGCATGAGAAATAATGCAGCTGTAAGTGCTCAAGACTTCCTATCTGACTTCCAAACTCAGGGTATTGGTAAGTGGCAACAGGCACTTAATAATGGTGGCGTAAGGCTTCAAGATGTTGCAGATGAGTTGCTGGCATATGACCAACAGCTTCAAGATGGCGTTGCAGCATTAGTCCAGCAAAATAAAAATGCAACCATTACATCAAAGCAATTTGCTGCATTAGAAGCAGAGGTACGGTCATCGCTACCAGCTACATCTAAGCTAAGAACTGCACTAGATGCAGCAGCCAATGGATTATTTGAATTTAGAATAAATGTTAATGAGGCAGACGTTAAGGCTGCTGGTCTAGACCTATATAGCGTTCCATCTGGTGCTGATCCAACTAGAATGTCTACAAAGAAACGATTTAGGATGAACTCTGGAAGAGAGGCTAGGGCTGGAGGAAATCGTGTTATTAGATCAGAAGCTATTGGTGGAGTTCAGCTAGCAGCACTTACTTCATTTAATGATCAGGCTGCATCAACTGCTCAAACAGCATCAGAATCAAAGAGAACTAAGAAAATTGCCAAAGATACTGTTGACGGATATGTAAATGAATTAGAGCGTGGTCAAAAGAGAGCAAGGCAGTCTGCAAGACGTGTAAGCACTGGTGGTGCCGTTAAGTTTGATGAGCGTTCTGGTCAGTATATGTCGTCTGCTAAATTTGAAAAGCAGCAAGCAGCTAGACAAGAGGCTTCTAATAGAGTAACCAATATGGCAATTGGATCTATGACTAATTTTGCAAATAAGATTCAGGGTGCTTCATTTGCAGTAGCTGGTATTGCTGGAGTTATGACAATGTTTGGCGGTACTGTTGGAGAAATTGGTGGAATTCTATTCCAACTCTCTGGAGCCATTGGTAGCTTAATTCTAGTTACTCAGCTGCTAATTACTGCAAAGATGAAAGAAGCAGCTGCTAGTGCTGTTGCAGGACTTGGTGGTCCAAAGGGAATGTTGGGTGGAGCAGGATTACTAAAGAATATTGGTACTGTATTAAGTGCAGCAGTTCCAAACCTAATGAGATTTATACCAGTTATTGGTGCAGTCGTCGCAGGGCTTGGAGTTCTTGGATTTGTAATTGAACAAATTAACAAGCAAAAAGAAAAAGTTGAAGGTTTGGGCAATGCAGCATTTGCTACTGGAGAAAAGATTGGTCAATTAGGCAGTGCTTTTGGATTTACTCCAAAGACCAGTGCATTGCCAACAGCCTTCCAGGGGCAGGCAGCAGTATCTCCAGAAGCAGCAGCTCAAGCATCAGCAATGGCTGCTAGTGAAGAATTTAAGACTCAGTGGTCTAAGGAAATTGAAGCAATCAAGTCTGCAACACCAGCCCAAGCAGACGCTATCTTATATTCTTTAGCACAGCAGTTATCTGTCTCTGGAGCACCAGCTGATGTAGTTCAAGCAATTATTAAGGCAATTACAGAGGCAGCTGGACAAACTAGCCTAAATCTATCTTTTGCAAAAATTGATTTTAGTAGCGGTACTGCAAAGATGGCTGTAACTGAAGCAGTTAATCTATTCAAGAAAGATGCAGACGCTGTAGCAAAACAACAATCAGTAACCCTAACTGGTGGAGTTCAGGTTGCAAGAAATCCACAAATTGTAAGTCAGCTAAATAAAGAAAATGCTGCAATTGCTGCTGGGGCGTTTGCTTCAGACATTACTGCACTTAATATGCAGCTAATGGAGGGAACAATCTCTGCTGATCAGTTTAATGTAAAGATGGGAGAATTGTCTACCAACTTTGCTAGCCTGGGTGAGCAAGGACAGAAGCTGGTACTTCCTGATTTAATTGCTAAGTTTGGGCCTGATGCAGTTAAAACTGTTGAGGGTATCAAGAGTATGGAAGACTCCTTTAAGCTTTTGCAAGCAGCTGCAGCAGGCCTAGACCCAACCACTGTACAAAACATTGCAGCTGCAATTAAAGAGGGGCAGGACAGCACTGATCCAGAAAAAACTAAAAAGTACAAGGCTGCTCAGGATCAGTTAAACAAGGTTCTTAAAACTCAGGCTAATGTAACTGCTGAAAATGTTAAAAGAAGCAAGGAAAAGCTTAAGCAGGATGAGTTACAGGCAGAATTTACAGCATCTACAGATGCTATTCAGGCAGACATAGATGCAATTCTTGAGCAAAATGCTGCATATGAAGACTTAATTGCAAAGGGATGGTCAGTTGCAGATGCCCTGGCTGCTGTTAGAAGTGAAAACTTTATGAATGCATATGCAGCAGCTGCTAATGCTACAGCACAGCAACAGGTTATTGATAAGTTTAAAGAACTACTTAATATTACAAAAACATCTCCAGTTACCGCTGGAGGTGGTGGTGGTCCAGCAAAGAAGAGTCCATATGAAGAGGCTGTAGAGCAACTAAGAGAACAAAGAAAAGAAATTATTAATACAAATGTTGCATATAATAAGCTTACTAAGGCTGGGCTAAGTGCTAAAGATGCATTTGCTGCAGCACAAGACCCAATGCTTGCAGCTGCAGTTGCCTCTACTAAGGTAGGAACTGATAAGTGGGAAAAACTCCTTAAATTAATTAATCTTGTAAATGCTGCAACTCAAAAGCAAGCAAGACAGCAGTCTCTGCTAGACGGAAAGACACTAAGACAGCAAACTCAGGCATTTACCAACATGTCCTCATCCCTACAATCAATGGGTCTAGATCTTGAAGACATGCAAAATATTATGTCTGATGAGGTTTGGGGACCAGCATTTGCTAAAGACTTTATGCAAGATGGAGTTCTTAATACTACTGATGTTCTTAACAAGATTAAGCAAATTCAAAAGCAGAAAGATGTGGAATTTAACTTTAACCTGACAACTAAGGAAGGTGCTGCAAGCGAATTCCAGAAGATTTATGATAAGGTTGTTGGATTCCTTAATGAGCAAAAGGTTAAGGTTGAGCTAGACTTCCAAGCCGCAAATGCAGCTGACGAAGATATTGTTCAAAAAGCTGAGGATCAAATTGCTGCCCTACAATACAAGATTGACGATTATGAAGCAGGATTGTCTCAGATTCAGGACAAGGAAGACGCTGTTAATGAAAAGTATGACGCAAGACAGAAGTCTTTGGACAAGATTCAGAAAACTAATGAACGAATTGCTCGTCAACAAAAGGGTCAGTTGGCTATTGCAGATGCACTTGCACAAGGAGATTTGGCTGCAGCTGCTTCTGCAATGCAGGAAGCTAGTGCTCAAAAGGCACAGGATGCAGCTGACGCTCAGAAAGAAGCTTTGGATATTGCCAGACAAAAAGAGTTGGCAGCACTCACATCAGCCGATGGTAAGACTAGGGCACAGCTTGAAGCTGATATTAAGAAGGTCAAGCAAGAAATCTTTGACATCGAAGAAAAAACTCTTGAGCCAGCTCGTGAAAGAATTCGTTTAAGAGAAATTGATAAGCGAGAAGCAATCGATGCACTTGACGCACAAATTCTAAAGTGGGATCAGCTACAGAACAAGGTTAATCTAGATAAGCTCAAGCTAACTCCTGAAGAAATGGCTGCCATGGAAGCCCAGGCGAAGTTGATTAAGGACCTGCTTGAAAATTGGGATAACATTGAGGATAAGGAAGCTATTCTCAAGATTTTAAAGAAGACTGTAGAAGAAAATACTGGTGGTCAGGAAGAGCCTGCTACAACCACTGTTACCCCACAGCCAAATGGTGGTGGCGGTGGTGCAGGGGGTACCCAAGAGCCAATATCAACAGATGTTCTTAAACAATTCTATGGAAAGAATGTTGCTGGCTTAATTAATAATCTAGACTCTCAGGCACGTGCAGCTAAGGTTGTGGCTGATAGAGCAGCATCTACGGCTACATTTAAAGCGTCTGGACTTACTACAGCTGGATTTATAAGAAAAGTTGATTCTGTAGCAGAAAAGAATGCAAAAACTGCAAAAGCTGTTGCAGACTCTACTGCTAAATTCAAAGCTACTGGTTTAAGTTTGTCTGCATACATGAGAAAAGCCAGTGGTGGAATGATAAAGCGTTATGCTGCAGGTGGTTTTGCTATGGGAACAGATATTGTTCCAGCAGCACTAACTCCTGGAGAGTTTGTTGTACGCAAATACGCTGTCGATAATTTTGGAGTAGATAAGCTCAAGGCTATAAATAATGGAACATACAATGGCGATTCAATGTATAATTATGAGGTAAATGTAAATGTTAAGTCTGATGCTAATCCTGACCAGATTGCAAAGGCAGTGATGACGCAGATTAAGCAAATTGATTCTCAAAGAATTAGGAGCAATAGGTACTAATGGCTACTTCAGCATATCTTGGTGGAAGAAAGAAATATGGCAGACCACAAGCCATGCTCTGGTCAGAAAATCCAGGTAGGCTTGAGGGTGGGGTATATCTTCCAGACGGATATGAAGTTGGCTATGATGATGAAAACATTACAGAGCTAAATCTTCTTGACCAGTTTATTATTTTGTCAGATGATAATCGTGGTGAAATAGGCTTTAAGCCAACAAGAATTGAACAGCGTAAACGAATGATTAATGGAAGAATGCGTTCTTACCATGTCGCAGATAAGCTATCAATCTCTGTTTCTTGGAATATGCTGCCCTCTAGATCATTTAGCGTAAAGCCAAAGTTTGGTGTTGATGGCCAAGCATCAGCAACTGTTAGTGGGGATATTCCAGTATCAACCTCTGGATCGCCACTATATGCAGATCAGCAATATACAACTGATGGTGGTGCAGGTGGAGTAGACTTACTAAAGTGGTATGAAAATCACACAGGTCCATTCTGGGTATATCTAGCCTATGATAAGTATTCCAATTTTGATGACGGTGCTGTTGAAAATTCAAAATATGGTAGACTTTCGCAATATAATGAAATTATTGAAATGTATATTGCTGACTTTTCTTACAATATAGTTAAAAGAGGAAATAGTAACTATGACTTTTGGAATATCTCAGTTACCTTGGAAGAGGTATAAAGATGTTTCAAAATGATCAACTAAAAAATCACCTACTAACATCTTCAACAATTCATGGACAATCACTAGTTCTGGCTGAATGGAATCTTAACGATATTAATGAAATAGCTAGAATTGGAAATTATAGGTACCGTCCATTGGATGGTTTGGCATCTAAATATGGTTCGCTGCCATCCTCATATGATCCACTAGATGAAGGTAACTTTTATACAGGTGCAACTAATTCAGATATTGTTTTAGATGGCGGTATTGATGATGATGGCACACCAACCCTACTAAAGCAAACTAAAGATAAAGAAAAGCTATTGTATTCTTTGGAAGACTGTGTTGGAAGATTTAGACCAAGATCTGGAATTAATAAGGTAAGATATGGAATTACACCATACATTCACCACAGCAACCCCAGTATGGCATCTAGACCAAGATACTATATGGCTGATAAGAATGATAAGTTTAAGTATTGGACATCTTACAGACTTGAAAATAACATAGAATACGGAATTGCCAATATTGGTGGTTTTGGAGAAAATATCATTAATGATGCTGCTCCCTTTATTGTTTATAATCGTAGCCTACCAGCAAACCGTATAGTTATTAAAATGCAAACAAATGTTGGAACAGTAAACCTATCTCCATTTAATACAATTAATGGACAGATGCAAGACCCATTCTTTGGATACGAAAATCAAACAACTCCATCAGAATGGCAAGTTGATGTATTAATTAATAATAAATGGGAAACAGTTAAAAGGTTTTCATCAAATAGCCTTAGACCAGATGGATCTCAAATTATTGGTACTGATGGATATGTAGAGCTAACATATGGATTAATTGTTCCAGACCAGTTTAAGGATATCTTTGTTTATAATGGCGTTGTATCATCTGAGTCAGCTTTGCCAGTCCAGGCTCAAGATGGTGATGCTTATTTGATTAAAACAAGCGAATCTGACAAGGGAATTTATGCAATTTATAATGATTTGTCTTGGATACAGTTTGCACCAAAATATGGGTGGTCCTTAGCAGATGCATCAATTAATAGAGAATCTAATTTTGTAACTAATTTAGCAAATCCAGATTCGTATACTGATATTAACGTATCAAGACAATCATATAGAGAATTTCAATACATTTCTGGTGTTAGAGTTGCAGCAACAAGAATGAACAAGTACAGTTCTACTTTAGATATTATTGAAATATCTCCAAGACTTGTGGCAGATATTACTGATATGACCCAGTCTTTTAATATTACCAAAATTGCATCTGATCTAGGAACAACTGGTTTGCCAGTTGGTCAACTTCTCGCATCAACAGGAAGTTTAAATATTTTTGATCCAGATCAAGCATTTTTAGAGAGCAATCCATCATCAATTGTTCTGGCGGAATCTTTCAAAAATCTACAAATTAAGTTTTATGATGTTATTAATAATAACAATACGCTCTACTATGTTCCAATTAAAACAATGTATGTTGAATCATTCCCACAAATTAATTCTAATACCAGGGAAGTCTCAATAACGCTTAGAGATTTATATTTTTATTTTGAATCGATATCGTCACCATCTTTATTGATGACAAACGTTTCATTATCATATGCTGTATCAACACTACTTGACTATATTGGATTTTCTAACTATGTATTTAAAAGATTAGAAAACGAAACAGAAGAGATTATTCCGTTTTTCTATACTGATCCAGATAAGTCAATTGCGGAAACATTACAGGATCTTGCAATTTCTACCCAGAGTGCCATGTTTTTTGATGAGTACAACAACTTTGTGGTGATGAGCAGAAATTATATGCTACCAACAGCTGCTGATAGAGATATTGACATAACTTTGCATGGCACAAAAGATTTTGCAGTTGATGGTGCATACAAAAACAAGCAAAATGATATTTTCTTGGCTAATATTATAGATGTTTCTGCCCAGCCAGATTCTATTTTTAATGATGGAAAAATTAATTATTCAGTTAAATATATTCAAAAAAGCCAGTCTAGTGTAAGTCAGGCATATATGCTAGATGCTGGAAGAAATTGGGTATATCAGCCAGTAATTTTATGGAAAACTTCTGGAACAGAAAACTCTAAGGCTATTAATGAGCAAAAGACAACTTCTAATGCTTATACACTTACTGCAATTCCGTTAAAATCTAATTTGTCTAGTGCAGTTCCAACAGTTGTTAATGGCGAAATTATTAATAACGTAATAGATTTTGGCGAAGCAGTATACTTTTTAACCAAGTATGATGGATATTTTTATGCCAATGGAGAAATTATTAAGTTTGATGCCATAGAATATAGCATTCCAGGAATTGATGATTCAGTGTGGATTAATAGTCTAGATGAATATCAGAACTATTTTTCAAAAATTCCTTTTAATGGAAAAATGTACCCAACTGGACGTGTCAGAATTTTTGCTGAACCAAACTATAAAACAGTAAATGGTCAAACAGTATTAGCAAATGGAGAGGTAGTAAAGCATGGTCGTGGTCAATTTGGAACACAAATAGCTGAGCACTTTGCTGGCATTAATCCAAGATGGACCAATCAGGCCAATATTCGTGGTATTGGAATGAACTCAAAGTTCCTTTTTGATATATCAGAAGAAAACGAGTTAAGGGCTATTGCAGCACTATCTCAAGATGATGCATCTAGAAGGCAGGAGATTATTCAGAAAAAAGCAGCCATTAAGGTGCTTAAAGAAGAGATAAACTCACTAAATAGACAACTGATTGCTAGTCCAGGTAATTCAACTATCATTTCTGCAATTGCTACAATCAATGCTGACATTGTAGAAGCAGAGTCTGATATTGCATCTGCAATGAATACGCTTTCTAATAACTTGCAAGCATCAGTCAAATTCTTGTCTTTTGACAATGCAAATAGCCAGGCAAAAAGAACTCTTGCTAGTGGTAAGATTAAGAATTACTTCTCATCTTCGTATGTTACAGAAAACGCCAATATGGCACCACTTTCTACAGATACCCAAATGACTCAAGCATCTGCCCTTATTATGGATGGTGCAGGATCAACTAATCCAGCCTATTCTCCAATTAATCACCTAACATATGTCTATAACTCTAGTCCAGTAGATACAGGAGAAGTTAACACCAAGTCATCGCTCTACACACATTTTGGCACTAGGATGAGGGTTGTTGGAAAGGTTTCTTCAGACATTACTGCATACCAAGAAGCAAATGGTTCAATGCCATATGTTAGTGTTGAAACAGATAATCCAGAAAGCAATCCAGTAATTTCTGGTGGGTCTGGTGGAATTGCTGGTTTGCTAAATCCAGAAACAGGCGATGGCTATTATTTTGAAATTGTTGCACTAGATGCAAATAATATTGAAGAGTATGGAATTGGAAACGTTGTTTTTTACAAAGTAATTACAAGTAGCCCAACATCAACTGCTCAGACAAAGTATTCTATGCCAGAATTGTTATGGCGTGGAATCGCAAATATAGATGTTGATGGGGGAGATTTTGCTGGACAAAGTAGGGTATTTGCCCAGGCATCTCAAACTGTCAACGACATTGCATTTGAATATGTAGATAATGTTGATGGAACTAGGACATTTTTCCTATATATGAATGGCACACAAATTGCAACTGTTGTAGATAGTAATCCTATTTCTGCTGGTAATGGAATGGCATTGTTTATTCGTGGAACATCTAGATGCATGTTTGAAAATATTTATGCATTATCACACAACTATGCTAACAACACATCGCTAAAGCTAAGCCCAGTAGTATCATCAGCGTTTGGTAAAGATCAGATTAACATTAATGAATCTTTTTCAAAATATGCAATTAGTGGCATTGTTCAATCAACATATTTGTCAAATATTAGCTCTACTGAGCCACCCAAATATAACATTTATTATGATGAGTTTGGCACTATCATGAGAGAGGCAGCTTATTTTGATGTTAAATATACTGAGGCATACCCAGCCCTATACTCAAGGATTACTCCAACAATTAGTAAGTTAAAGACATATACAACCTCTTCATATTTTGGTGGATCTTACGGTGCAGATTTCTTAGTATTTAATGCAACTGATACGTTGCTACAAATTAATTCTGGAAATAATGCTGCAGCACTATCAATTCAAGGAATTACGTTTACACAAGATTCAAGAAATGAGTTGAGCGTAGATGAATTCTTTAATGAAAAATCTAAGCTATCTAATCCAGAAATTTCTAATGGCATCGTAATTAGCTCACCATCGTTATTTAAGCAGCAGTACCAAGAAATTAAAAATAACAGATCAATTTATGGACGCAATGAATTTACAATAGATGCTATGTATATTCAAAGTAGAGATGCTGCAAACGGTCTAATGTCTTGGCTTGCTAATAAAATAATGAAGCCAAGAAAGTCAGTTGGTATTTCTATTTTCCCAACGCCAATTATCCAGTTGGGTGATATTGTGACTGTTGACTACACAGATGATGGAATTAGTCAACTTGGATATGGGTCAAATACATTTGTGGTATACCAAATTGAATATTCCAGATCTGCAGAAGGAACAGAAATGCAACTATTTTTGAGTGAGGTTGAATAGCATGCAGTCATCAAGAGCACAGCAGGCATCTAGAGTAGTTAGGGCATCATCATTTGACAGGGGCTCAGTTAAGATACCAGAGATTTATCAAGTAGAAAAAGACTCTGATGCCTTACCAGAAGAACTATTGGCATACCTACTATATGAACAGGTAGCTGGACAAGAATTGCTGTTGCTTTCTAGAAATGATATCTTAAACGGTCAAGACGTTTCATATCAAATTATTCAAAATTTGAATGACATTGCCTTTGAATATTCATCAAATAATATAATCTCTATTCCTGGGACATTAGCTGAAATTTTTAGACAATATGGAATTTTGCTTGAAACCTATGTTCCAGTAACTGATCCAAATAGTCCATCAGATCAGTCATACTGGCCAAATTACTACATAGAGGAAGAAAATGGTATTCCATACCTAATTATAGAGTTTCAGAATCTGCAAGATAATATGCAGGTTGAGCTAGAAATTATGGCATCTGGAAATACCACCACTAGTAGCCAAGGCTTGGCGTGATATAATTAATAGGGAGCGAAATGATTACGGAAATTGGTAAAGATATATTGGGCAAGTACCTTATTGGTACTGCACCAGCTTATGCTTCCTATATTGCAGTTGGCTGTGGACATAGGCCAATAACAAATCTAACATATAACATAACCAATATCTCTGCAACTAGCACAGTAACGACAATAACAGTAACTGGGCATGAGTTTATCGTGGGAGATAAAATTCTTGTTAGGTTGGCATCTACTTATGCATCTAGAAATGGCACATACACTATAACCACAACAACAACTAACACTGTATCTTTTACATTTTCTGGCGGAACAATTTCGTCTACAGCTACCACTGGAACCGCATCCTTAGATTTTTCTAGCAAAACATCTTTAGATTTTGAAATGTTTCGTGTGCCAGTAACTTCTCGTGGATTTATTGAGGAAAACGGACAAACCAAGCTAGTATTTTCTGGAGAAGTTCCAACAACAAATAGATATGAAATGACAGAAGTTGGCATTTATTCAGCAGCCTCCAATCCATCAGCTGTGGGGTATGATAGTAGAACCATTTATGCATTTACACGTGAAGAATCTTGGAAGCGTAATGAGCAATTAATTTATACTGAAGATGCTCCGCTAGATAATGGAGATATTTCAAACGACATTCATGTTTCCTTTTTAGACGAATCGGTAATTCAGACAAATGCAACCAATAAGCTATTTGCCAATTTGACAAGACAGCAAAGATCAGAGCAGGCTAGATATTTAAATAATATGATTATGCTATCCAGCAACTTTTCACAACTATCTGGAACTACTATTGGTGGAATCTCTCTTTCTGGCAAAAGCAAAATATCCTTGGCAACAGGGCTAGATCTTTCTCAAAACTCACCATCTGACATCCTGAAGTTAGCGGTTTCAGTAGTTGATGTAGATAGTAATGCTGGTGTTGCTCCACACAGAATTAGGGTTATAGCAGAGTTTACAACTAGTGACGCAAGCGGATCACTGAGATTTAATTTTGAAAGTGTGGCTGGTGCATTAACTACAACCAGGTATCAAATTTTGTCAACAACCCTAAATGATGGAGTGGTTTCTGGAAACTTCTCCTGGTCAAAAGTAAATAATGTTAACTTTTATGCATCAGCAGTAGATTCTAATGGAGACATTTTGCAGGGAAATTCTCCAACATACTATCCAACCTACTACATATCTTTAGATGCACTAAGACTCGAAAACGTTAGCTCTCTAAATCCACTATACGGATTGACAGGATATACTGCAATGCGTAATTCTGAAAATGGATTTGCTAGACCAATTATTAAGCTATCAAATACCGCAGCTATGATTGAGTTTAGGCTTGGAGTTGGAATATATAATGGCTAATAAAAAAATTAAACTAGATCCCTCTAAATGGATTGTTGATGATAATAACATGATTCATTTTAGATATAGGGTGGTTACAGATGATTTAAACCTTAAATCTGCCACATCATCCACATATTCAGTAGAGGCTCCAGCAGATATTTTTACATCTGTTATATCAAATATCTCAACAGAAGTAATAGATGAGACAACTGTTATTAGGGTAACCTGGACCACAGTACCACAATATACAGGTATGCAATATTTTGTTTTTGTACAAACCCCAGCTGACACTGCACCAATTTATAATAAAACTATTACAGATACTACATTTTCTTACGTTGTCGATAATAATGACCCAGAGTCTACTGGAGACTATGTAATTGTTGTTACTATGCCAACCACTACCAAAAACATCGTAGCAGCCTCTACCATACTTTCTAAAACAGCCACAGTGTGATATAATTAAGGTATTATGGCAAAGCTTCCAACACCAGATCGTGGTCAACCTCTTGATGTGTCATACATCTATCAAATTGTCGATGCTATTAATGATATTTCGTCTCAAATATCTTCTGCAACCTATAAGTATGCATCTATTAGCACCCCAAATGGTGGCACTCAGAATGCACTAATTACAGATACCAAGGTTGTTGGCGGTACTGTTGACATTTATTCAACGCTGACTGACGTTACTCCTGGATTGACTGTAGACAAGTCATTTAGCTTTGGCTCTGGAGAATTTAAATATCCACCAATTGTAACTGCAACACCAGTTCTTACTTCGCAATCACAAAGTGGATCTAATTTATCAGTTACTATCAAGCAGATTACAACCTCCAGGGTTGACCTATCTGTAACATTTTTTGGAACTGGTAAGGCTGCACTAAAACTAAACCTCATTGCTATTGGAATTCCAAACTAGTAGGTTTGTATGTCATTAAATGGGTATAAAACTCGTGAAGAATATAACAATTCTCCAGTAGTGGTAGCAAATAAAAAAGTTTGGTTTTTACATGGAGACTTGGTTAGAGTTCATCATCTCAACAGGTCTAATGGCATAATGTCTGTTTATAACATTAATAAGGATCAGATTGAAAGCTGTCTTGTTAGTGATTTTAAACGTGCAAGACAAAGAGCATATACGGTTGGTCAGACTGCAGATCTTGTTAATAGACATAAGAAGTATATGCCACAGCTTATGAAGCGTGGTGTAATCCCATTTCCTACTGGTAGTCAGAAGGGTGGAGAACGAGGATGGCAGGTACGTAGTTATTATTCTGAGTCGCAAGTTTTTGAGATTCGTGATATACTTGCTTCCTATCACATGGGTAGGCCTAGAAAAGATAAACTAATTACAAATGATATAACTCCATCTAGGCAGGAGTTGACAAGACGTATGGGTGATGGTATACTGACTTATACCAAAACTGAAGATGGCAGGTTTATACCTGTCTGGTCAGAATCAATATAGTACGAAGGGTACATGGGTATGAATAACGAAGAGACTAAAGTTGGCGTAACGCTAGGCTATACGCTTAACTTAGGTAATTTTCAGTCACTAAGAATTGATCTAAGTGTTACTGACAATAAGCGTGAGGGCGAAAACACCAATGAGGCGTTTGAGCGTGTCTATAGCTTTGTTGAAAACAAGCTTGCTGAAAAGGTAAAAGAAGCGTCAGCTGAAATCGAAAGCAAGTAAATGGCTGAACGCAAAGACCGCATGGCTTTGCTCAGTCGCTACAGCAAGCTACATACAGCTAAGTATGGGCAAAAGCCTCAAATAAACATTAACGTAGAGCAGTGGGCAGCAGATGCCCTTATTGAGTCGTACTCTTTACAAAATTGCTACGACTTGCTACAATATTATTTCGATGTGGCACAGACTCCAGCATGGAAATACTTTGCCAACTATGCTCACGAAATTATAGAAAAGCGTGAGCAATATGAACAGGACAAACTAGAAAGAGCACAGCGTAGGCTGGCAGCAAAGAAGTGGTTAAGTGAGTAATACAGAGGCAAAAGTACTGTCTGCAGTCCTAGAAGATAAGCAAATACATGTATTGTTGCAAGCAAATGTTGAGACATTGCTTAGAACGCATAACGATATTTGGAATTTTATCAGGCTCTATTCTGAACAAAATAATGCTCTGCCACCCAAAAGCTTAGTGGTTGAAAAATTTAGAGATTTTACCCCAGTAGACGGTGTTGGTGCAACTAAGCATCATCTTGACGAATTGCAGCAAGAGTATCTTAATGATAGCCTTAAGGATATTTTACGTAATGCTGCTGGAGAAGTTCAAAGTGGTCAGGGAACAAGGGCTTTAGAAGAACTAATTACCAAAACTTCTGAGCTAAAAAAGAATACCTCTGCCATCAGGGATATTGATGTTACAGATATTGAATCTGCAGTAGCATATTATGAACAGCTAAAGAGACAGCAGGAACTTGGTGCAGTTGGTATCAAGACAGGATTGCCAGGATTTGATAATTATCTTCCTGCAGGAATCATGCCAGGGCAGCTTGGTGTATTTCTGGCCTATCCAGGTATTGGAAAGTCATGGTTAAGTCTCTATTTTGCCGTACAGGCCTGGAAACAGGGTAAGTCTCCATTAGTAATTAGCCTTGAAATGAGCGAAACAGAAGTTCGTAATCGTGTATTTACGATTATGGGAGAGGGATTGTGGTCTCATCGTAAGCTTAGTTCTGGCCAAGTAGAGATTGAAGATTTGAAGCGTTGGCATAAGTCAAAGCTAGAGGGTAGACCAGAATTCCATATTATCTCAAATGATTCTGGTGGTGACATTAATCCATCAGTATTGCGTGGAAAGATTGATCAGTATAAACCAGATTTTGTTATTGTGGATTACTTGCAGCTTATGAGCCCAAACCAAAAGTCTGATAATGAGACTGTTCGTATGAAGAACCTGTCTCGTGAACTAAAGCTTCTGGCTATTGCAGAAGAGGTACCAATTATTGCTATTTCTTCAGCAACTCCAGACGATGTTACTAAACTAGATACAGTTCCTACTCTAGGCCAGACCGCATGGTCACGCCAGATTGCATATGATGCTGACTGGGTAATGGCTCTTGGTAGGGGTGCAAATTCTGACATTATTGAATGTGTGTTCCGCAAAAACCGTAATGGATTTATGGGTGAGTTCTTGGTCCAGGTAGACTTTGACAAGGGCTGGTACAAGTATAAAGACATGGAAGATATGTAGGTATAATATATGCATGGACAACTTGCATCACAAGCCCATAAAAAAATTTAATCTAAAGGGCAACATCTATGACGACTCTGCGTTGGTTAGATTGCGTGACGAGTATGCTAGACTGTTGACAACAGAAATGAAAATTTCTGGATATGTACCAAGACTTGACATTAATCAAGATTTTACAATAGAATATAACCAAGAAAAACAATATTTTGAATTTGAATTAACATTATATGGAGTATACGTAGGAAAAAAGAAAAGCCAATGGATATTAGGAATAGACGAAACAAGAGTAGTGCTTACACAGCAGAGCAGGTTAAACGAGTTCTCACAGGAGCAGGTGTAAGTATAGAGTCTGAGGTTGACTCTGATTACATTAT
>JACCDY010395499.1_pt1 | contig 23158 bp, 9 predicted proteins | sample 7446391 | NCBI WGS metagenome assembly JACCDY01 (sample SAMN15323451, study PRJNA562643) | freshwater metagenome | isolation source: river surface water | place: USA:Blue River Watershed | collected 2017-08-18 | reverse complement strand
AGCGAAGCCCTGGCGCGGCGTCCATGCCTGAATCGCCGTCTGGCTGAAGGAACAGTTCAGGAGGCCGATTGGAACTTGGAGTTCCTGATAAAGACTGTGGGCAAACGCAAAGGAAATGGCGCTGTAGTCCTCATAATTGCCGCACTTCCAGGAACCGGTCGCCTTTTCGATGGGATGCAGCATGGAATAGCAACTGGTCACGCCGAACTCGCGGATGACCGGATCCTTGACCTTGCTCTTGAACTCATTCGCCAGACGAATCGTATCCACACCCTTGCCACCCACCGTCAACTGCATGTTGGACTGGCCGGACGCCATCCACACCTCTCCCACCAGCAGGTTCTTGAGCGTGACCTTCTTGCCACCTTCTTCGGCAATCACCATCTCGGCCGGCTCGAAGCTTGCCTTGAGCGGATCGAGTTCAACGATCCACTTGCCATCCTTGCCGGAGACACCGTTTTTTTTCTGGCCGGCAAACTCCACCGTGACCTTGGTCCCCGGCTTGCTCCAACCCCAGACCGGCAGCTTCATCTCGCGCTGCAACACGCCATTGTCACAAAACGGCGCACCAAGCTCGATGGCGAGTTTGGGCACCACAACCGCACCGGGCTCCGTGGCTCCGGGATCATTGCCGTCATCCGCCTGCGCCCGCAGCATGACAGGGCAAAACACCGTGATTCCCATTACCGCACTCAAACATGCGGACTGCGCCAGCTTTCTCATCATTTTCATATTGGTCGTTTGGCTTGATCGACTTGTTCCTTCATGCCGAAGCTATCCTTGGAGCACTACGGCGGTCAGTCTCCGGATCATTCAGCACAACGCAAGAGTTGCCACCACAGAAAATCATGAGAATTCACGCCCAGCACGGGATTTCAAGGATAGCCGGCTACTTTCCAAGTCCGTCGAGAAACTTGAGATAATCCTTCACGTTCTCCCGACTCGGATCGCCCGCCTTACCTGAATACAGCACCTCCTTGGACGGCGAAAGGACGAACAGATAGGGCCAGGGACCACGCCCATTCATCCATAATTCCTTGGGGATTTTCTTCTCCGCCTCGATCTGGTTCAGATCCTTGTGGTTCTCCTTGTCGTGATAAGGCGAGTAGTCGACCTGCAGCAGAATCAGGTTCTTTGCGGCGTAGTCGGCGAACTCCTGCTTGCCGAGCACTGCCTCTTTGAGCATCCGGCAAGGCACGCAGGTTTTCGAGTTGGTGAAGAGCACGAAGACTCTCCGCTTCTTTTCCGCAGCCAGCTTGGTGGCGACCTCGTAGTCCGACACCCAGTCACTCTTGGTTTCGGCGCGACCGATGGAAGAATGAAGAGCAAGAAGAGAAAGCGTCAGCAGGATGATTCTCATGGAGTGATGGTGATGCTGATGGACTGCCCCAACCTCATGAATATCATCCGGACGTTCACTTGGGCTGCTTTTGGCGGTCTGCCTTCATGGCCTCGAGCTCCTCGCCATTGATCTTGCCATCCTTGTTGGTGTCGTATTTGGCAAGCATCTCGGCATTCACAGCCTCCATCATGGCCTTTTGCTCCTCCTTGCTCAGCTTGCCGTCCTTGTCGAGATCATACTGTTTGAGCATTTCCGCTTCCTTTGCCGCACGGTCATTGGCCAGGAGATTACCGATCGGGCACAGGGTCAGAATGCCGAGGATGATCAGGTGCTTGGTTTTCATGATGATATCGGTTGGTGTTTGCTTGAATCAGGGATGACCTAGAACAAGGATCACCAGCCCACAAACCATTCCATCCGGGCAATCCACAACTGTTTCCAACAGGCGGCCCGGGTCATGAAGGTCATGCCCCCGCCATCACCGCCGGCTGGCAGCGCAGCCAAAAATCAACACCAGCCGCGAGCATCCACGAACTCAAGGCACTTTCTTGTAAATCACCGTGTCCCAGAAGAAATGCTGCTTGTCGTGATTCTCATCGATGTGCTTGCGGAGCTGCTCGGTACTCAGATTGATCAAGCCCACTTCGCCCGCAAGGTCCGGATTGTAGGCTTCCGGGAAATCCCGATTCAGACGACGGAACTCGATCGTGTCGGCCTTGATCTCGATCTCCGCGAGCAGGAACTGTTTGACGTTCCTGGTTTGCAGATGGAAATATAGACGCTTGCCGTATTGCGCAATCCAGCCGGTGAATTCGACTTCCTGCTGCGCGTTCTCCAATGGCTCCTTGTATTTCAGGACATATTGATTCCCGTTCTGTGATTTGCTGATCACCACTTGGTATTTTTCGCCGGACTTCCAGGTTCCGAACAACTGGGGATTGAACGGCTGCGCCTCATCCGAAATGACCTGGTTGAAATCGCAGCCTCCCAGCAGGATGCTGCAAACAACCAACACAAGCATCAATGGGTAGGTTCTCATGGGCCTTATCTCCACATCATTCCTAGCAATCATCCTTTCCGACCATCAAGGATTTTCATCACATCGAGATACTGCTGATCGGTGAATACCGGTTTGCCATCACGGAAGCTGAATTCCTCTGTTGATCCGGAATCATCGGCTTCAACGGTGTGCAGCGCCCGGATGCTTTCAAGCCACGCCCGCAGGGCGGGAATCTGAGCCGTCGGGATGTCTTCCGCCCAGGACCGCGCCTGCCAGATGGCGACATCCGGAAACTGCCGCGCCAGATCCAACACTTCCAGAGGATGGGTTCGGATGGCATCATCGCCTTGGGCCAACATGATCTGCCTGGCGGCATACTTCCTCATCGTTTCGTCCTCGATTCGGGCAATGATCTGCCTGCCATGGCTGAAATCCTCGATCGCCATGCGCGAGCTGACCTGACTCAGGCAGAAATCCTTGAACTCACCCGACTGCAATCCATCCATCCAGGTCATCACTTCATAGGGCGCCCGCTTCACCCACTGCACGACCACGCCATACATCAAGGAGTTGCGCAGGTCCTCGTTGTCCAGCCCCATGGCATATTCCATCGCCTTGATCGGCTGCTCGGCGGCCCAATTCTCCACCAAGCGCCCCATCAGGTCCTGATACTTCTCCTCAGGCAGATCATCGAGCGGCAGTGCCTGATCGATCGTCTGATCACTATGGAGCAACTGCCATGACGGCAGCACTTCGAGCAAGGCATTGAAACGCTGCTCGGGATTCTCCAGTCCCCTAGCTCGCGCCAATGCCGCATCCGGGTCATGCGTGGCCCAGGACTTGAACAAGCGCTTGATGGCATAGGCCGTGGACTCCGACCCTTCCTTGTAGATGAGCAGAAGGTCCATGGCCAGGGATGGATCGCTCTGCCCCAACATGAGAATGTCATTGATCATGGCGAAATGACGCTTGGAGCTCTCTTGCGGATCCAGCTCTGGACCATCGCCGCCCATGGTTGCCAGCGCCGAACGCACCCGCTGGACCAGTTCGGCGGCGGTCGGTTCGCGCACCGATGGGTTCTCGAGATATTCGCCATACACCCGCCGCGCAGCCGCAAGATCCTCGGCGCTCATGTGGGTCTTCGCCCACGCCTCAGCGGCCTCCGGATCCATTCTCAACCACTCCCCGAGATAGTAGGTCCGATACCCGGGTATCCCATTGAAAAAATGCTGCGCCCACTCGACCACCGCCTGCGGGTCTTCCTTCTGCCACTGCTTGATCAGCAGTTGACACAAGCGCTCCGGATCCACCTGATAGCCATAGTCGGCCAGGACCATTTGATAAACCTTTTCAGAAATGTTCATGCCCAAACGCCCACGGATGGCGGCAAGCCGCTCTCCGTGATCGCCAATGAGCAGGACCGAATCCCTGAGCGCCCTGAAAGCATTGACGGTCATCATCGGGGCACCGGGGTCATCTGCGGGCCTAACACGCGCAACGGAGTGGGTCACTCCGTCCCTCTGCGTCCGCCACTGGGAACGGGTTGCCAGCGGATGCTCAGCAGCCAGCTCAGGCGCATCGTGCGTCGCGTGAATGCCCGAAATCACCGCCACCAACAGGACAAGCGCTGCCGCCAGCAGATGCATTTTTGATTTCATGATGGCGTGGGCATGGTGGGTTTTGATTTGTGGGGACTTACGGTGACTGCGTCACCCTGAGACGGGCGAAGAGACTGCCGCCCGTAACCAGCGTTTTCCTGATCTTCACCTCCACCTTGTCAATGCCCGCACCGTAGAAGTCATTGGTCGGCGTGATGATCACGTCGTTACCATCATGCACTGCGGTGGACCATTGGGACAGATCGCTGCCGAATTGCACGGCCACGCTCGTGGCCGGATCGCTGGCGACAACAGCAATGCGTCGATAGGTGAAGATGAGGAAGTCGGGATCTCCGGTGGCATCGCAGGTCGGCAGCAAGGTCCGGGCATTGGTTGAAGGGTTGCCCGCGCCCAGCACCCAGGCCACCCCGTTGGCGATGCCATCGTGGTTGGAATCGGTGCCGAATGACGCGCCAGCCGACCAACCCTGATAAGGAGTGCTCACGGCGGACACTTTCAGCACCAGATTGCTGCCTGAGACGGAAACCGTCGCAATCCATCCTGCCGGCAGGTTGAGCGAGGGCAGGGTCGGGGCGGTGATACCACCAGGAGCACTGAGCAGAATGTAGTCTCCTGCGGCAGCTCCACCGGAAGTGGTGATGGTCAACTCACTGGCACCTGCGAACGCCAGGGATTTGCCGGTGGCGAATACCAGGGAATCGTGGCTGGCCGCAGCCGTGGACAGGTTGAATTCCAGCTTGCCACCGTCGGCAATCGTCGCGCTGCCACCGATGGTTCCAGTCCCGCCGAGGGTGGCGCCGCTGGCGACGCTCACGGCGCCGCTCGCCGCGGTCTGGTCGCCATTGATGAACAACTTGCCTGCCGATACCGACGTTGCGCCCGTGTAGGCATTGGCATTGGTCAGCACCCAGGTGCCGGTCCCATTTTTCGTCAGGGTGGCGGCATTGCCAGTTCCGCTATTGTTCGTAAACACCCCGTTGAAAACATTCGCCCCCGTATTGGTTCCGGTAAGGACCAGCTTGCGTGCCGAGTTGTTCGTCGCGACGCTGGTGAAGCTGGCCGGATTCGAGTATTGGATGGCGGCCGCCGGGGTGGTGCCCGATGCATCAAGCGTGATGGTTCCCGAAGTCAAAGCGGAGGCCGTGATCAATCCACTCATGGTCAACGGAGAGGCTCCCACATAGGCCAGGGTTGCCGAGCCGCTGGTCTGACTAAAGGTGATCGGATTGCTACCTGCCGCCGATGCGTAGGCAAGCGCGCCGCAGGAAGTTGTCGTCGAGCTGAGGGTGATGGTACCGGTGAAGGCATTTCCAGAACCACCGAGCGTCCAATTGCCCGTGCCGGATTTGGTGACACTGATCACCGACCCCGCAGCATCGGAGAGATTGCCTGCAATCTTGTTGTTGCCGGCATTGCTGCCACCCAGGGTCAGGGTCTTGTTGCCGGTTCCGCTCACCAGAACATCCGGTTGGATGGTCAGGCTGTTGGCTGCTGTGGAGGCATTGTTGGCAATGGTGACCGATCCCGTGGTGCCTGCGAGTTCCAACTGACGGTTGTTCCACACCAGGGCACCGGGCAAGGTGGAACCCAAGGTGAAGCTGGCGGATGCCGAGCCACTGCCCATCTTGAGCGAGGACCCGGCACTTCCATCTGCCAGGCTGTTGGCATTCAAGGTGGTGTTGTAGTTGTTCACACCCACCCAGATGGTTCCGGAGATCGTGTTCGTGGTGTGGTTGAGGTTCAGCACAAAGCCGCTGGACGCCCCGGTGATGGAAAGATTTCCGGACCCCGTGACGGCTCCGCTAACTGTGGTGGTTTCACCTTGAGCCCCCGACAGGGTTCCTGTGACCCCAGCATTCACCTGAATGCCTTGGGCCATCGTGAACAGGTTGTTGGAATTGTAGAGTGTGCCATTACCGCTGAAAGTCAGGATGTTCGATGCATTTCCCAGGGCATTTGCATTGGATCCATCACTGACCTGAATCGTGCCAGAGGAAAGATCGATGCCTCCTGTGAAGGTGTTGGCTGCCGTCGGATAAAGGGTGCCGGCTCCGGATTTCTGGAATCCTTGACTTCCCGCAATCACCGAATCGATCCTCAATGTGCGCGCCGACTGCGTGACATCCACGCTCGGAGCGCTGCCCGTGGTCGAGAGCGTCAGCACATTGCTGCCGGAAATGGTCAGGTTGTTCGAGGAAGTGGTGGAATCGGTGAACACGATGCGGCCCATCGTGCGGTTCGTGTCGAGGGTGATCGTCTGATCCGCAGTGATGTTGACCCCCGTGAAGTAAGCGGTGTTGTCCGCGCCATTCGCGGGAATGCCATTCTGCCAAACACCGGGATTCGCCGTGTCGGACCACAGGCCCGTCGTGCCGGTCCAAGTTCCCGAGTTGCCCGCAACCCACTTTGCATACAGCGTGACATCCGCATTGCCGGCATAGGTCGAAGCTTCCCAGTAATTGGTGCCGGTGCCATCCGCCGCCGTATTCCAGCAGGCAAACGCATAGCCGGTCTTGACCAGGTTTCCACTGTTGGCCGAAAGCGTCAGGCTCACCCCATGCAGCTTCACCTGACTCGCTGGCACCGTGCCGCCCGTGGCCCCGTTCGCGTCATAGGTGACCGTGTAGGAAAGAACCCACTGCGCATACAGGGTAACGGCGGCATTGGCGACATAGGATCCTGTTTGTGCGTAGGTGGTTCCACTTCCATCCGCCGACGTGTTCCATCCGGTGAAGAGATATCCCGTCCGGACCAGTGTTCCCTGCGACGCAAGGGTGAGTGCCACATTCTCGATCTTGGTCTGATCGGACGGGACTGTGCCACCAGTGTTGCCGTTGCCGTCGTAGCTTACGGTATATGTGGGAAGCGCGATCCATTTGGCATACAGGGTGAGGGCGGCGTCAGTGCCGTAGGTGGCCCCCGTCGCGTAATCCACACCGCTGCCATTGGCGGCGGTATTCCAACCCGAAAACGCGTAAGCCGTTCGCACCAGATTGCCTGAATTCGTAGCCAGATTCAGAGTGATCCCTTGGATTTTCTGCTGCACCGCAGGCACGCTGCCACTGGTCGCGCCGTTGGCGATGTAGGTCACGCTGTAAGTCGGCAATGCGGTCCATTTCGCATACAAGGTGGTGCTGGTGGAAATCGTGAACTCGCTGCCCGCCTGGTAGCTGGTGCCGCTGCCATTGGCTGCGGTGTTCCAGCCACTGAACGTGTATCCGGTCCGGACCAGGTTGCCGCTGTTGCCCAACACGGTGACCGCGTCGCCCGCGACGTAGGCATTGCCATCCGTCGGCACACTGCCACCGGTGGCTCCATTGGCCAGATAGGTGAGCGTGGCGGCGGCAGGTGTCCAGACCACCTGATCCAGCCATCCGGCATCCGATCCGCTCGACACGGAATGGTCCTTGTTATACTTCCATTTCAGGACTTGCGAACCTGCGGGAATGGAGACTGTTTGCTGCGTCCAATTCACATTTCCGGAAATCGGCAACACTCCGGCCTGCTCCTGGTCATTGATGGTGAAACCCAAGGTGTCGTAGCTGGCCTCGGAGGAAACCTTCCACCAGAAAGTCAAGGTTCCCGGCCCGACAACCGTGGTCTCGATCGACGAACTTTGGCTGTCGGCGATGTTGCCGCTTTCTGCGGCATCCACCCCGTCGTTTTTGGTGGCGGTTTGGCGGAACCAATTCGCATTTCCACTGGTGGTCCATTTCAGGTTGAAACAGTCCACGGCATCGGCGAGCGGATCGTTCCCGACGGTGAAATCGGCATTGCTGGAATCCAACACAGCAGGGTCGGAGGCGAGTGAAACTCGAACCCGGTAGTCGCTTCCCACAGGAAGATTTGCCGGAACCGTCCAATCGTAGGATCCGTCATTGGGCGTGCTGCTCGCGATCACCGAATGCAACGCTCCGGCTTTCCAAAGCTCGATCTTCACATTGCCTCCGTCCACGGACTGCCAGCGGATCTTCACGGGTCCCTGCACCTGCCAGAATTCCCCGCCATTCGGCGAAACCACCACAACCGTGGGGGCATCGGCGATCTGGATCGTGGCCGACGGCGTGGCGATGACGTAGTTAGCGCTCTCGGTGATCGTCAGAACCACCGTTTCAGAACCCTCAATCAAGCCATCGGCAAGCGGGTAAAGAAGCACATCGTCGGAACTCTGCCCCGCCATGATCAGCGAGCTGTCGGCATTGAGCAAATAATCCGTATTTTCATCTGCTGTTCCGGAAATGGAGAAATAAACGAAAAGATTGGCGCCAACCGGCTCGCTGCAGCTGAAGGTCCACTTGCCATCAACGCCGACCTCAGACGCAGAAGCTTGCGTCGCGGTGACGGAAACGACCGGCAGATTGCCGGCAACCACGAAGATGTAGGGATTTTCATCCAGATCATTGTTGGCAATCGAAACGATGGCGGATTGTGCGCCTGACGAGGACGGCGCGAACGTGATGTCAAAGGTGGCACTGGCGCCTGGCGCGAGGATCGCGGCACCTGGCTGGCGACTCACACTGAACGCGCTGCTACCGATCAAGGTCACCGGAGGATTACCGGACAACACAAGGTCGACCTGCCCGGTGTTGGAAATGGTGAAGGTGTGCGTTGTGGGGGACGCGAAATAGGTGTGATCCGCAAAGCTGCTGATCTGGTCACCACTGGTGATTTCCACGGCGTTGCCCTTCACGGCGATTTCGGGACGCAGCCAGCGCGCATACAGGCGGATCGGCCCACTGATGGCGAAGGCCTGCCCCGGTGCATAATCGTCACCGGTGCCATCAGGCGCGGTGTTCCACCCCCCGAAGACATAGCCGTTTCTCGTCAGTGATCCGCTATTGCCCATGACGATCACGGTGTCATGGGTTGCATATCGGATCTGATCCACCGGCACCGTGCCGCCGGCATGACCATTACCGTCGTAGGTGACCGCGTGAAAGATCGGCACATAGATGCCGGTGACCCTGACATTGTCGATGATGGCACCGCTGTAGTTCCGGAAGCGGATTGCCAGATCCTTGCCAAGGGCCGCCGACATCACATCGGGGTCGATCGGCACGGTCAAGGTGTAGGAGCGGATGATGCCATCCGCAGGCACATTGCCTTGGAGATTGGCCAGCAGATCCGATCCGGCAGGAATGCTCCGTGCGTCGTTGCGGGCAGCCCCCTCCCCGAAGGCGATGACCTGCAACTCGTAATTGGTGTTGTTGGCAGCCATCCCGCCATCACTCACCGCATCGAAGGTGACCGTGATCTCGTCCCCGGCGAGCACAGGACGCAGTATGCCTGCTGCCGTGGTGATCCCCGCGTTGCCATAGCGGAAGGCATAACCTTGGTTGTTGTCGGGATCCGGATTGGAAAAGGCCCCGCTGTCCTCGTTGATGAGTCCGTGCTTGGTCGCGCCGAATCCCACGCTGGCGGCAATCCATTTGCCATTGTTGGGAAGTGTGTTCTCCGCATAACCACTGACCACGGGGCTCTCGAAATCCTCTTCAAACAGAACAGGAATCTGCGATTCCCATTGGGCATACAGGGTGATGCCCGCATTTCCGGAATAAACGCCGCCCGGCGCATACCCCACACCGCTGCCATCCGACTGGGTATTCCAGCCGGTGAAGGCAAAACCCGAACGGAGAATCGTGGACTTGTCGATGGGAGTCAGGGTCAGGCCAACTCCATGGATCTTGGTCTGTGTGGCGGGAAGCACACCCCCATCCGCACCGTTGCCGGCATAGCTGACGGAATACGTCCGGATCGTGAAATACGCCACAAAGGTGGCATTGCCGGTGGCAATATCCGTGCGGGACGAGTTGGTGTTGCCATCACTCCACTGGACGAATTGATAACCGGTGGCGGGCGTCGCTGAAACCAAGGTGCTGCTGTTTCCTGAAGCCAGTGTCTGCGATGCCGCACCCGTAATGCTTCCGCCAGAAGCGGCCAAATAGGTCAGCGTGCAGGCCGGAGGCGTGGCGCTCCATTGGGCGTAAAGCGTCAGGTTCGCATCGGTCGAATAGACGGAACCCGGCGCATAGGATTGTCCACTGCCGTTGGCAGCGGTGTTCCACCCCGTGAAATAGACACCAGTCTTGCTCATGCTGCCATTGCTTGCCACGACCGCATCACTTCCATGCAGCTTGGTTTGCGCCGGCGGGACGGCTCCGCCGTCACTGCCATTGCCGCTGTAGGTGATGCTGTAGCCAGCCGCGGTGAAATAGGCCGTGTAGGTGACATCAGCCACCGGACTGTCCACCCGCGATGCATTGGTGTTGCCGTCGTTCCAGGATTGGAAGACATGTCCAAGCGCCGGAATGGCGGTCACCATCGTGCCGCTATTGCCCTGCGTCACATGTTGCTCGAGGCTACCCGTCAGGCCGCCACCCACACCCGCCTGATAGATCAGAGCATATACCTGCGAGACCGGATCGTTGTCGGCGATGCTGATGCTGGATACGGCGGCTTTCAGCAGATAGCCGGGACCGCCCCCCAAAACCAAGGTGGCGGTTTCAGGGCCTTCACCCAAGGCATCATCCGCCGGCGTCAGGGTGACGGTGGTGCTGCTTTGCCCGGCTGGAATCGTGGCCCAAGCGCTGGGGTTGAGCGTGTAATCCGCGGGGCTGGCGGTGCCGCTGATGGAAATCGGGATGCTCAGCGCGGCCGAAGTGTCGCCCGTGCGGGCAATGGTCCAAACGGCCGGATCGCTTCCTGCCTCCGAAGCAGCGGAGTCGGTGGCGGTCACCGTCACCACATTCAGCGCGTCGGCCAGACGGGCGCTGACCTGGACATCATCGATGATCGCACCAAAACCCACCCCCGGCTTCTTGAACCTTAGCGTCAGGTCATAACCGATGGCATCGGCGTTGGCGATGGCATCCGGGGTGAAGCTGAAGTTGACTGTCTGGAATGATCCATCGGCGGGCGCGTTGCCGCTGGCCGTGGCAAGCAATCGTGCACCGACGGGCATATTGATGACACTGGATCGGTCGGCACCGCGCGGCACGGCAAGCAGCTCTGCCTGATAATAGGTCGCCGTATTGACGGTGTCCGATCCATCCCTCACCACGCGGAAACTGACGTCGTAGCGGGCTCCAAGCTGCACGAGCTCCATGACTCCTTCCGCCGTGGTGATTCCGGCGTTGCCGTAGTGGATGGCATAACCCTGGTGATTCAACGGATCGGGATTGGCGAAAGCTCCGCCGTCCTTGTTGACAAGGCCTCTCCAGTTCGACTGGTAGCCGTTTGTCGCACCAATCCACTTGCCGGTGTTCGGAATGGTATTCTCTTGGTAACCCGTGACCACCGGACTTTCAAAACCCTCCTGCAGCAGCACGCGCACGGGATCCCACTGCGCATAGAGTGTCAAATCCGCATTGACTGCGCAAAGATCGCCGGGCGCATAGGCCGTTCCCGTACCATCCGGCTTGGTGTTCCAGCCTGCAAACAAATGTCTGGCCCGCACCAGACCACCGGAGTTGGAAGCCACCGGCAAGCCCACATCATGCGCCTTGTATGCATGGGCGGGGGGCAATCCGTAATCCTGCCCGTTCCCGTTGTAGGTCACCAGATACACTGGTGCATCGTCATCCAACAGCGTCGCTGTGGCCGTGTGTAGCGCCCCGAGACCAGCCCCTGCCGGGTTGGAGAGCGTGATTTGCACGGTTTCATCCGCCTCAAACCGCACATCGCCCAGGACCGGAATGGAGATCGTTTTCGGACCACTCTCACCATGGGCCCAACTCAAGGTTCCGGCCACGGGACAGTAGTCCCCATCCGCGGTTGTGGCCGTTGCGTCCGCTGTCCCATAATTCACCGAAGCCGCTCCGAGCGCACCATTCCTGCGCGTGACCTGCACATTTAATGTCCCCAACACATCGCCTTCCGCTTGTGCGAAATCCATCGCGGTGAATTCAAACTGCCCCGGGATCGACAGATTCGGCACCACCGTCACCTGCATCTCGTCAAAGGTCTTGATACCCAGATCGTCCGCCTCCACGCGCAGCGTGTAGACTCCGGCCTTGTCGAAAACCAGACCGGTGCTGGGCGCATGGGGATTCTGGATGGTCACATGGCCAGGACCACCGACCTGCGACCATGTCAGTTGCACCGGCGGGCCCACAGGTGCTCCATCATCACTGAAAGTCGCCAATACGGTCGCCAGACTGCCCTCGACGATGCCGGATGCATCCTGACCCGCGCTGATGATGGGGCCGATGTTGCCTTCATCCACGCGGAACAGCTTGCCGTCCCTTGCGTCGCTCGGAAAGGACTGCCAGTTGGTTCCACCATCCGGATCGTATCCAACACCCGGAGTGCTATTAGCTCCCCCGTTGACATTCACGCCGGATCCGACCCGGATCTCAATGTCATGCCAACCGGGTGTGAGATGCAGGGTGCCGGTGGACACCCGGTAATAATCCGGTTCACCGCTCGGCAACTGGGGCGGAATGCGATCAATCAAGGTCTGGCCGTCGATCTTGAGCAGCGTGTTGCCCTTGTAGTCCTCGGTGAAGCTGACGATTCCGTCCGCATCGAAGAAGCGTCCGCTGAGGATGATGGTATTGGTGCCATTGCCGATGTAGTCCTTGTACAAATAACCCATCGTTTCGGTTTGGAAGGCGATATCGGTGAGCAGGCGCTCCTTGGGATTGGGCAACAACCAACTGGCCTCACCGGGCCTCCACCCTTCCCAGAGCCCTCCCGCCACGGTGGCCCCGACTTCCACCGTGATGTCTTTGGTCACCTGCTCCACGCCATCATCGGCAAGCATCCGCAATACATATGTCCCAGTGGTCGTGCTGAAGCTCACCGCCGAATCCTCGGCATTGGGCGAGGCGAATGTCGCCACTCCTGGCCCGGAAACCTGGCTCCATTGAACCGAGCAGGTGCGGCCCCGCTGTTTTTCCAGGAGACCATTGACTGTGGTTTCCAGCATCATGCCGACTCCAGCGGGAATCCGTGCGACCCCATTGGCAGGACGGTCCAGGACAATCATCGCACCCAGATCACTCCAATCATTGTCCATGATGGCAATGCCCGGGCTGCCAGCGAACGGCGTGTAGCCTGCTCCAACCGCAATCATCAGCTGCGCGGTTTCCCCGTCTTCATTGAGCACACTGTCATTCACCGGCGTCAGGGTGATCGTCACCGACGACTGCCCTGCCGGAATGGTCACCGGGCTGGCTTTGTCCAAGGTGTAATCCACTCCTGCGCTTGCCATCCCGGTCAGCGTGAAATTCACCGGCAAGGGCGCCGACAAATCCCCTGTGCGGGTGATCGTCCATTGACCGGTTTCCTGTCCGGACTCCGCAGCGATCGGGTCATTGGCCACCACACCCACCCGGGTTGGCAAGGCGGTCGTATCCGTCACTGTGATGTCCACAATCCCCTTGGTCAGAACCCCGGAACGGTAGACCGCATAACCCACAAAATCCGTGCCCGTGTAATTGGAATCCGGGACATAGATGAAGGCGTTGCCATCCCAGTCCACCCGGCCGCGATTCGGGCCAATGAGCAGTGTGTTGTCCGGAGTCGCTCCCAAGACCTGGAGATCGATGGAAACAGGAACATTCTTCGGCGTCGTCAGCGCCCGGGAATCCTGAACCACGATGTTCGGCGCTTCCGCACCCTTGGGAACCAGCGTGTAATCAATGGTTTCATAGAGCCCGTTGAAGACTTCATCCGCAGAGCTGGTATTGAAGTCGAAACGCAGGGCCGTATTGGCAAGCGCGCCGGGCATGGCGGAAACCTGCACCTTCTGTTTAACGTTGTAGTTCTGTGGCGTGAACACGAGGGTTCTTGGATAGACCATGCAGGCCGCCTCATTCGATGTCGTCAGGTTAACCACCACATTGCTTTTCGGCGGATAGAGGAATTCAACCGTCATGGTCTCGTTGGTTCCGCCATCCATCGTCAGCTTGTCATGGGCGGAAGGGACGACCCGGAATCCGGGGGCACGCACTTGCAGCTGGCTCATCTGCCACGCCATCTCGTAACCAAGGCGCTTGGCATCCTGATTGATGGGATCCAGCGGATCCACCGGACAGCGCCCGGAATAGAGCGTGGAAATGAACACACCCGAAGGCTGCGTGATCAACCCCGTCAAATGAACTCCGTCCGAGGTCTGGTTGTAATTCGGATCCTCATGCGCATTGATGACCGCCAGGGTCCTCACGGGGATGCTCTTCGCGCCCGCCAACATCTCACCGGAGCTGCTTTGATAAAGCGCCACCGCCACATCCTCGAACAACATACCCTCACAGAGATCCGCCAGGGTCGCATCCGCGTCTTGATAACAATAACCGAAGGCCATTTGCCAGTAATTCGAGTTGGTCACATAGCGCTTGCCTTCTTCCGAGCGCGGTGCGCCAGACCGGCCGATGTTGAATCCGATCGGCATGGGATTGTGCATATCCCAACCCATGCCGTCATCCTCGGGTGTGTCGCTGGAATACTTGCCTTTGTAGGAGAGCTCGTCCGCCAGCACACCCGCGCTTGCAAATGCATCGCGGGTCGCTCCACTCAACATGGTTTCCGTGCTCGTTCCCTTATGGCTGTGGAACACGAAGCGCCGCTTGTCTCCCAACATCGAAAACGGATTCAGTCCCGTGTATTTTCCCGTGTACTGCACCTTGTTCAGGTTTTCCACGACCGTTGCATGCGCCGTATTGGCAAGGGTGGCGTTGTAGGAATAGGTCGAGGTTGCGGCGCTCTGCCCCCACAGGCGGCTATAGATCGATGCCGCCGCGAGATAGGAACCATCCGCCGTCGGGAAGGTGGTGGGATTCGTAGGGGAACCTGCCGCCTGCCAGGCGAGACCCGCGGGAACCACCTTGATGTCACCGGAGTTGCCGGTGCGGTACACCACCTCCTTGTATTGGTTGAGCATCGCAGCCGAATTGTTGTTCGGCCAGGTCATCAGCAGGACGACTTCCGGCTTCTTCACATTGGTGCTCTTGTTGACCTCGTTGAGGATGGTCGAGACACCGAAGGTGTACCATCCGGGAGTTTTCTCGATTTCGTAGGGATCCGGGATCAGAACGATGTAGTCCCACTGGGTGCCTTTCTCCCCCCGCAGGTTCGGCCAACGGTTGTTGATCTTGTCGCCACTTGGATAAGGCCAGTAATACCAAGATGCCAACATTCCGGGTCGGCCCGCGCTATACCCCGGAAGCGCCGTGCGATCCTCGAAGGTCACATTCACCGCGCCGAGGTTGGCACCTTGCAGGATGCTGCGGAGCTGGGTGACCACTCCGGTCGCGTTGAAGGACTGGGACGTGGACCAATTGTAGTTCGAATCCACGTAGCTGACGTTGTTAGAGCAGCCGATGACCAGCACATTGACATCCGCCAGGGCGCGGGCGGACAGAATCAGACCGATAATCGGAAGCAGCACATGCTTGAAGCGTTTCAGGCAGCTCATGGTTGGGTTGGGATTCAGATCCGCGAAAAAGCACGTCGTGAGACGGGTAGCGGTTGAGGCAGAACTCCCAGAAAAGCGGACCCCGAACAAGGAATCGGCCCCATGCCCACCACAACCAGGATCGACAGGTAATTCAAAAAATCATCATGACATTGGACGGCATCCGCCAAAGATGATTTGTCCGCCGCCATCCAGCACCAACCGGCGGCTCAATTGGCGCTCACGCCCACATCAAAGAAAATTCCCCCGGCAGGAGTCCCGGTGATCTCGGCAATGACGGTGGTGGTGCCGGAATGGGGCGTATTCGGCTGGATGATGAAATCCACACGCGTCCCCTCGGCATCACTTTGCCCCCCGTAATGATACTGGCTCAGATTCTTGCTCCAACGGTAGCTGGCGGCCAGATCTCCCGCCGGCGTGGCATTCTGCGGGTGGGTGAAGCTGAAGAGGTTGCCATTGACCCCGACCGCCACGACGCCCTGCGAAAAATGACTCGGATCGGTTCCGAAAAAATTCTCAAGACCATTGGGCACTCCGTCGCCATCGGGATCATCCCCGAGACCGGTCTGCGCACCCACATCGTAATTCCCGATCCAGCTGGAAAACTGGTTCGACCACTGGGCATACAAGGTCAGTGACGAGGTGATGGCCAGGGTGGCACCGGGTGCATAGGATGAACCGCTTCCATCCGCAGCCAGATTCCACCCGGTGAAGACATATCCCGTCCTGGCCAGGCCGCCGGTATTGCCGAGCACCGTGACCTGCGAACCGGAAAGATAGCGGTTGCCATCGACAGGCACGGAACCCGAGTTGTGGCCATTTCCCACATAGGTCACTCCGTAGGTCGTCGCGTCATTGTCGGCAATCGTGACCGTAGCCGTCCCGGTGCCGATCGCATAGGCATAGCTGGTTGCGATGGACACCTGAATGGTTTCCGGGCCTTCTGCCAGCGCATCGTCCACTGGAGTCGCATACTGCACCACGGACGACACACCCGGACCCATGTAAAGGTCAATGACCCGGTTGGGAAACAGCGTGTAGTCATCCGTCAAGGTGGCACTGCCGCTGAATTGAATGAAAACATTGATCGCCTGACTGGTGTCCCCGACCCGGGTCACCTGCCAGCCGCCTGCCACAGTCCCCTGCTCGGACGCGTTCGGAAGAATCGCGGTGATCGAGACGACCGGGCGGTTGTCGGCTACATTGATCTGCACGGTGCCGTTGGCAATCGCCGCCCCGTCACTGACGCGGAAACCGAAGGAAACCTGCGTCGCCCCCACGTTCGAGTCGGGAGTGTAGGTGAGGTTGGGTGCCGTGCCCGCAATGGTTCCGGATTGAGGCAAGCTGGTCAGTTGGTAGCTCAGGGCATTGCCATCGGGATCCGTGCCACTGAGCGTGACCGCCAAACTCGTCCCCACCTCGGCGTTGAGGCTTTGGCTGTTAGCCACCGGCGGCGAATTCCCCTCGGGGTAATCGACGCTGACGGTCGCGAATTCATTGTTGGCTCCATAGGCATCAAAGCGGATCACCACCCTGCCAACGGTGTAGGAACCACCAGTCGAAAGGACGGCCTTCAGATCCGAATAGAGCAATGTATTGGATTGCTGCAGACTGGGGTTGAAGTGATGCACCATCACCTTGTCGACATGCGCTGCAGTGGGCAGATAGCTGTATGGCAGCATGTTGCGGCGATAGGAGATGTAGGTGAAGCCGTCCTGCAGGCGGATGATGCGGACGCCCGGTGTGGTCAGCGGCGAGGACCCGAGAGGCTGCAGATCGTAGCTGCCATCCGCAGATGCGGTGACCACCGTTCCCGGAAAGGGATCCAGAAATCCCTTCAAGCAGGTCATCGGCGCATTGTAGCCGGGTGCCTTGTCCAAAACGGTCCAAGTCGTCCCCATCGGGCAGGATGTATCTCCATATTGGTTGGTGCCTTTGCCAGAATGCGGCAGACCGAAGTTGTGGGACATCTCATGCAGGAGGTAGTAGAAGAGTTTGGTGCCATGAACAGAATATCCAAAGTAAGTGCGCCCCTCCTCACCAGCTTGGGCGAAAGAATCTCCATTCGGATAATTTTGGGGCGCAAACATCAGGACGCGGTCATAGGTGGAGATGTCATACCCAAGCTCCGCGACTTTCTGCAGGTAGAGGGTTTCATCAGCCCCTCTGTAGGTCAGCAAGCCGCTCAGGCTCGCCGTCGGCACACCCAATTGGATCGTGACCGTCCCCGGCAAAGAACCGCCATTCCCATGCTGAATTCCATAGGCACCGTAGGTATTGGCGAGCAGCGCCTGATGGACATTGACCGCACTGTAGAACATCTGGTTTTCAACCGCTGTGATCTTGGCCGCAGGAAAGGTCCAATCCGTGGTGTTGGCGAAGATCAGCAGGCACCGAAGGTTCTGGGTGACAGGTGCGGCGGCCTGGGGCGCAGCTTGCGGCTCCGATTCCATGATCGATGCCGACATCGACGCCGGGGCCAATGACGCAAGCTTCTGCGGGGCGGGCGCGACCTCCCCGATGCCACAGCTCCGGCAAAGCACCTCCGGCTCCGATGATCCACCGGTCTGCGCAACACATGGAGCCACCAGGATCCAGACTGCGCCGGCAGTCAGGCACAACGCAAGCCACCCCTTGAAGGGATGGGCTTGGGTCAGGATGGTTGGAGCGTTGCGCATGGAACGGGCAAAACTGCAAAGCAGCGATTTCCCCATTCCATGCCACAGCAGGCTCCCTCAACAAGGTTGTCTGGCACTCCCAGCCACAACCGAAATCAATAGGCGGGCCCCAGATCAGGGCTTGGCATCCAGATGGATCAATACCATGCCGCGCGGCTCTTCGGAATCCGGGCCATCCGGACCATGCAGGGTGGCCACCAGCGTGCGGGTCGCCTCGCACCATGCAGGCCTTCCCATGCACCCGGGCAGGTCGATGTCATCATCGAACGGGGATACCCCCTCTCCCAGCATCCTTCCCTGAGGAATGAAACGACCATCGGCAGTGACACGAAAGATGCCGTAGCTGGCGAAATGGATGATGTGCACGCCATTTCCCGAAGCGCCCGACGAGCGCTTGAAGTGACTGATCAGCTCGGAACCCACAGTGAAGTCCTCTTTTCCGGCAGGTGCATTCGGGGCGAATTTCCGCCGCACCTCGGGATCGTCGACCCTGAAGCTACGGAATCGCCGCGCTTTCATCCACACCAAGCCCTCTCGCGCATCGGGCGACACCGAGAGCCATTCGAATTCAGGAACTCCAAGCTCAGCATCCAGCCCGGCGTTCCCGAGTTCATGCTCCACGGGACGACCAGCCAAGTCATGGCCTTGAATCCAGATGTGGGATTTCCCCGGCGCGTGAATCCCCCCGTCATTGGAAACCTGCAAGCGCAGCAGGCGCTTGAGATCCACGCTGGGCGCTTCCAACCAGCTGTCGACAGGCCGGGCCATGGAAATCAGGCTCACCAGGCTCCACTGGCCATCCTGTTTGAGCAAGCGGTAGCGCGGCATGTCCGCTGAAGGCTCAGAGGAGCCTGGATGCTGGCCCCGCTTGGGCTCTTCATCCGCCGTGCGGTTCTCATGATCCGGCTCGAATCCGACGGGCGGAATCTCGTTGGCCCAGCGGGAAACAACCGCACGCTCCGCTTCGATCAAAAGCGACGATCCCTCGCCCCTTGCCAGCATACGGATGACCCGGATGGGCTTTCTGTCGATGCCCGGAATCGCCGCATGCACTTCGGCAGCCGTGACCAATCGCTTCGCAGCCCCATCCGCAGGATCGATGACGATCACATCCCCCGCAGCATTGGTGGCGGCCAATGCCAGCGGGTTTGCGATCCAACACACGGTATCGGCTGTCGGCGAGATCGCGATCGGCTCACCGCGCCAACCTTCTCGCGTCCAAAGCCGCAACATCTTACCACCATCCTTGGAATAGGTCAGCGGCCACACACCAGCTTTGGAAATGGCAGCGGGAAGAACTCCATCGGGCGCCATCTGGGTATCGACGATTTTGGGAGTGGAACCGAGAGCAATGCGGGTGATGGAATCCTCCCCGGTCACGATCAACGAGGCGGAATCCTCCGCAAAGACCGCAGGCGGCGGATCGCCGGACCAGTCACGGTAATCGGCGGAGCTCCAACCTTCCGGCAAGGAGGGTCTGGCGCAATCCACGGTGAGACCGGCATCCGGAGGACCATCGATCCGAAACACGGTCAGGCGGACCTCACTCAAACGCACGGCCACCCACCTGCCGTCCGGTGACACCACAGGCATACCCTTGGCGGGAATATCCTTGAGAAGGGTCACCACCGGCTCCGCCTTCACTCCCGCCACAGATCGCGACAAGGGAAGCGGGGAGTTGGATGATTCGGCATGGGCGACCTCTCCAGTCGCCAGCATCAGGGTGGAGGTCATGGTCGCCAGCATGGCAGCGCGACAGGCAGGAGGCATCGTCAATCGGGGATTCATGTCATTGAAGGGTTGTCAGGTATTCGCAGGCCGATGGCGTCATGCCATCGCCTTGCAATGGGAACGACACCATCATCCGGAAATCCTTGGAAATTTTATGTTAGACCTGTCGATCTTGGTTTTAGTCCGGCCTCCCGAAAACCAGACAATCAAGGCACCTTGCATCGGCGAGTTGGCAAATGGCCACCGCTGCGGCGAACCCCAGGATGGTCCGTCACAACAGGTTCTCATGGCCAACACGAACGAATCCGCCACAGAGATGCTCACTCGTGCCCCGTGATCCGCAGTTTGCGCGCTTTCTTCTCGGCGGCCTTCTTCTGATTCTTCTCTTTCTCCCGACTTGCGAGATCCTGAAGCACCTCATCCGGCACCTTGACGAACATCATCTTCCCATCCATGCATCCGGACGAGGATGGCTTCTCTTCATCCGGATTCGATGAGTCATCGGCATCCTCTTCAGCCGAACGGTCGACCTCCGAAACATCAAACAACGGCTTCTCAACGATCAGGAATTCGCAGCCTTTGTAGGAAAGCCGCTCCATACGCAGCGCTTCATCGGAGTATTTGCCGATCAGCATGTTTGATGACCACACATATTGCCCCATCGTTCTTTTGAGGAATCCCAGGATGTCCGCCTTGCCATCTGGCTCCAGACGGATCGCGTAGCTGAGGCCTTCGATTTTCAGCTCGAATGCCACCTTGCCCTTCTTCGTCTGTCCATCCATCCAGGCCTGAATCGCCTCCTCGGGCTTGTTGAATGCCCCGTTCGGCAAATAGATCTTGCTCCATACGCCCACGAATTGGGGCAAAGGCTTGAATTTCCCGTCAAAGCGGAACTTGTCGGCATCCTTGCCACTCTTCAGGGAGGCCGTGGTGGTCTTCGTGCGCTGAAGGAGGAATTCCGAACCGCCGGGCAACAGATCCAGAAGTTTGCCGAGTTGCGTCCGTTGGTAATCGGAACCATCACTGCAGATCGCCCCACCAGGGAATTTCATCACCTCGGGCACCTTGTTGAATGCCTCCTTCACGGCGACACCAACATTCGTTTTGGTATCAGGCGAGGCGGATTCCATTTCCTTGCACAAGGCATAGACGGCATCCCGATTCATTCCGCGCTGGGCCACCACAGGCAGCAGATCCTGATGCTTCGGATCAAGGGAGATCATCCGCATGGCATTCATGGCCGCGTCACTCACATAGCGGCTGGGATACCGTTCGAGCTCCACGATCCGCGCCTTGTTCCTCTCCACAATCCCAAGGTCACCGGAAGCCGCCACCGCCCGCAGTGCCTCCTGAACCACCCACCACGCCTCATTCTTGTCCTGGATCATCTTCTCCGCCAGATCGAACATTTCAGGAGTCTTTGTCTTGATGGGCGCGCCCTTGAACGGGCCCGTCAAAGCCAGCAAGCCCGCATGGCGCAGCCGTGCATCCCCGGCCTTCATCAAGGAAATCACGATATCCGTTCGATCCAGCTCACAGACCTTCCGCATGGCCATGTCGCGGATACCTAATTCAGGATGATGCAGATAACGCAGCAAGGTTTCATCCGACACCTCGGGATCATTGATCCGCATCATCGTCGGGTATGAAGCATCCCGACCCACGGTTTCCTTTTTCAAATCCTCCATGGTTAGCCCGCCACCGGGAATCGGCGAGGGATCGAGGAAGATGTCATCCTGCGCATTGCCCTCGGGACGGATCGAAAGACCGGCATGATGCTTCGCATAGGGGCTGCGTGGCGCGCCGAAGAGTTGCAGATGCTTGCGTGGGATGGTGTAGCAGAGCGCCATCCAGGTTCCAAAGGACATCTCCCCTTCGGTGGCGGATGTGTCATACCGGGTGTTGCTCTTGAGCATGACCTGTCCACCTACGCCGATGCTGCCGTCCGGGCGGCGTGACAGATCCATGAACCACTTCCGCGTGTCGAAGAATGAGCGATATTGCTGGGGATACTTGTCGGCCACCAGGCTCATCGCACAATGCCGCCAGACCTCGCCGATGCCGCCACCGGTGTGCCCTGCATTGAACCAATTGGTCGCGTAGAATGCTTTCCTCGCAGACATGTCGCGAGCCTTTGCATAGTTCGATTTCTCGCCATACGGACTGAGCAGGGCCGCCGCCGCCATCGTCATGGCCATCGCCGAGGTCTTGCCATTGTCACGGAACCCTCCTTCCGGCAGGCTGTCGCCATACGCCACGCTGCCATGACCGGCAAACCGATAGAACTGCTGCAATGAGGTGTTCAGCGTGTAAGGATCCACTTCCACCCCGCACAGCTGGGCCATCAACAGGAAGCTGCAGCACCCGACACCGGAAGCATTCAAAACCCCGTAACCATAGCGGGCAGGGCCACCGCGGGCATTCCAGCTGCCGAACCACATGTCCTTTTTCAACTGCTCCGCCTCGCTGTGGATCAAGGGCAGGATCGCCTGATCCCCCGTGCGCAGGTAGTATTCGCACAAACCGATCCCCTCGATGCCACGACCGAAGTTGACCCCCTGCGGTTTGGCCTTGGCCATCCAACGCTTCACGACCGCAAGATCCTTCTCCTCACCGGTCGACAGCATGAACATCACCGAGCCCCAGTGCGGTTCTTCCTGCTTGGCGAGCAGATCAGCCATCCTTCTCACAATCTTGTCGGATTTCGGGCAATTGAGCGGCCAGGTGGCACTGTAGGCACCCAGTGGCTCGAGCTGAACCACCACCTTGCCCTGTCCTTTGACCTCGAGGATCATTTTACCGTCACCCGCCTCGGACTCGGCGATGAATTCACCGAGCAGCTCACGCGGATCCCGCTCCTTGAGCGTCTTGCCATTGATGCTTTCGATGATCTGCCCGGGCATCAGCTTGCCTGTGGCCGCCGCCGGTGTGCCGGGGTCAACCCTCACGATCTTGATGGTGAAGTTCGGATTGATGAGCTCGAGGCCAAGGCCTACGGGCCCGAAATTGCGCACTTCGCAACCTAACAGGTTGCGGCTGTCGGGAACACCCTGGAATGTCTGCATGCCCTTGTAGTAGGGATCAGGGCCCGGATCCTTCTGCTTTTCTCTGGAGAATGCGGGCAAGGCCGCCAACAGGAAAAGCGCAACAGACAAGCGGGAGATATCTCGTTTCATAATGTGATGTGGTTACCGACTGCATGCATCATCGCCGATCCTGAGGGCACTCACTGCCGGTGAGCTGCTGGGCCACCGAAGTGGTTCAACGGGAACGATCAATGGACAAAACAAGTTCAATATGACGGAACTATCACCCAGCCTGCTCTGGTTGAACCAAAATGCTGACCGCCAGCCACCACTGAATTCGACAGGT
>JACCDY010755701.1_pt1 | contig 23159 bp, 14 predicted proteins | sample 7446391 | NCBI WGS metagenome assembly JACCDY01 (sample SAMN15323451, study PRJNA562643) | freshwater metagenome | isolation source: river surface water | place: USA:Blue River Watershed | collected 2017-08-18 | reverse complement strand
GGCATTACCCCGGCGCGGGGCGCATATCGGGGAATAGGACCGAAACCGAAGGTTCAGCTGGGCATCCATATGCACCAGACCGTCCGAACCAACCAGCCCCGCCTCGAACAAGTCCAAGATCGCCAACACCAGTAGCGGCTTGTTCGGCGCCATGCCCTTAAGGCCCTTGGCGACCTTCAGATTAAGCAAAAGACTCAAATGAGAATCAGGCATATAGTATGCCTACCTCTTCCTGAATAAGCGTTAGTTCTTTACCCTTAGAATTCGAGGCTTTCCTGGAATCGCCAGGAGGTTGACCTGGCGCTGCGACTTGGCACCGGGAAGTTTTGCGAACGGGGAATTCTTATCGAAGCCGAGGACAACTGGTCGGTTTTTGGGCGTGAGCACCAGGAGATGTACTTCCGAGCCTTTGGACTTCCCAAGCGCATTGGCGACCTGTTCGCCGTAACCGAGAATCTTATGGAGTTTGGCCCAGTCGTATTTCTTGAACTGCCCCGGCTTCCTGGATCGCCCGATACCGATCTTGCTCTGTCCAATACTCAGCGAAGCCATCGGGATGCCCATGGTTACCTCGATGTCAATCGCGTTACTACCCCGAGGAAGCTCAAGGGCATCGATGCGAAGCTTACACTTCTTAAAAGTGGTCTGATGCTCCGACTTGTCGCGTTTCCTGATCACCAAGCGGCCGCTGCCGGCCTCTAGCTGGGTAACCGGGCGGTCGAAACGCTTGTCGTTGACGGCCCCCGACACCTTGAGGGTGAGCGCCCTGCCCTGGGCCGGGATGGTCACCATCTTGGAGGACAATATGACGCTTTTGTGCATAAATTCGAGATGAGTAAGGGTGACCTAAGCCCCTCTCATGAAAAGCAATTTTATTGTTCAATAAGACCCCCTCCCAGTTAGCGTGCTTAAACCCATGGAAATCTTCGGCATCAAGACCCTCCAGAATGGCATCGGCCTTTTCTGCACTAAAATGACCGTCAGCCAGCTCGCCCAGATCGGCGAGGTGGACTTTGCCGACCCCGCGACCGGGAAGAAAGGCTATCAAAGAAAGCCGGATGAGAAGCGATTCTTTGAGTTGGCAAAGTTCCTCACCACGAAGGACGCGAAAACCAAAGGGAACGCCATCCTGCCCCCGGCAATTATCGCATCATACCGAGGGGCCCTTGAATACAAAGAATCCAAGCATGGCTTTTGTGAGATAACAGTGCCCGAAGGAGAAAAGCTCTGGATTATCGACGGACAACATCGCTTCGGAGGGCTGATGGTAGCAGCCGGACTATATTCGTCTAAAACCACAGGCAGGAAGATGGATGCGTTCAAAGCCCATCACGCCAAATTCCAATCCTTTGAGGTTCCGGTGATCATCATTGAGTCCAAGGATGTAGATGTTGAGGCGTATCAGTTTTCCGTCATCAATTCCGAAGCCAAAAAAGTAGACAAATACCTGGCCACCGCTGGCATTCTCAAAGGCGGCGGCCCCGTCCCAACGAGTCAGAATGCGTGGGAGCAACGCGCTTTCGTCGTGTGCGAGCGTCTGCGGCTCGACCCAGACTCACCCCTGCGCGGCAAGATCAAGCACCCTAATGACAAAGGACGGTTCTGGTGTACGGCTAAGGGCATGATGAATTCGCTTAAATTTCCGCTCAACAGCGGCACCTATGCGGCAGCCTGGGAAAACGGATTATCGGAGAAAATCTGCCGAATGTTCATCGACTATTGGAACGCCTGGAAGAAAGTAGCCCCCTTCTGTTTCGACAGTCATAAAGAATACGCTCTCTTCAAAAGCTCCGGTATTACCGCATTCAACTACTGCCTTAACGCGATAGCACAAAAGACCGGCGAACGCTTTCCCTCGGAACAGGAATTCATCGACGCCCTGGCCACGATTGGACGCTACAAGACAAAAGAGTACTGGCACGTGAACACTTCTGACGGCATCAACCTTGCCCGCGGGTACGGCCAAATCATCGACGAGGCCAACAACATCTGCACCGCTATCTTGAAATAACCATGACTAGGCAAATCGTACCTCCAGCTTGGCTAGTTGAGCAGGCAACTAAACTAAGAAAAGGCGAGTCCGTCTTCGTGACGGTCCGCGAGCTCCTATCGCACTTCGACTGGGAGCGTCGCAGCAGCAACGCCATCATCCAGATCAGGCGCACGCTCAAGAAACTGAGCCTAACGACGACCCCGAAATTCTACTCCGTCAACCTAGACACGCTTGTCCAAATTATTGACCGGAATGCAATCGATGAGGAATCCGAGGAAGAACGTGAAGACGTGCGGCAGCCCATCATTACTTTCGGGATGTTGAAGGTGGTAGATAACCAACGCGCTCTTCGCGATAAATCAAAATCGAAGGGAGGTAACCTCGGATACCCGAAGTGGATAGTATCCCCCCAGGAAAACATCGAAGCGGCAGCCATCCTTCTGGCCGAAGAAAACGTGGACTTTGTCCCCGTAGGAGTATCGGAAGAAAAGATTATCGGAACCATCGCGTGGGACGATATCGCGACCCAAGACCTACTCAAACGAGACAGGACTACGGTGAGGTGTAGTCGAATCTGCAGGGACCCCATCTTCGTAAGAGAATCCGAATCGGTGTACGATAAGAAGTTCGAAATTACGAAGTATGGTCACGTATACGTCAAAGATGACCAAGGCCGTTGTTTCGCGGTCGTCAAATCGGGAGATCTGGCGGAAGAGCTTCTCAGATTGACCGAGAACTTCCTCCTGCTTCAGGAAATCGAGAATCTCATCAGGATGATCATCGAGATGGCCGAGCCTAAACAAGACGAGATCAACGCAAGCGCGCACGAAGACCGCAAGGACCAAGGCCTGAAGCTTGAGCAACTTACCTTCTCCGAGTATAAGTCGCTAATCCTAAACGCAGCAGTTAAGGCACGCCTTAATAGCAACTTCGGACTTGGAGAACAACTGGTTAGGCAGATTGCCAATGAGCACATCGAGCATACGCGGATTATCCGCAACAAGGTCCTTCACTTTCACCCGGATGAAAATAACGAACAGGCCAAGATGCTGCTGTCAAACTCTCGGGACTACCTCCGGAGGATTGCCGAGTTGATGGATAACACCTGAAGACAATTAACGTCGGTCAATGAGGATAACCGTCTGCACGTCTACCTCAAGCTGCCTGCCTGCCATTGCTGCACTCATAACAAATATTTGGTCGCCCTTCTTAAGCTGATCCAATGTGGGCTTATAGGCACTTAAGCGTGCGTTCTTTACGCGAAATGAAAGACTGCGGTCATAGCCGCCGAATCTGACGATATGTGCCTGCGGAAGCGCCTCGATGCTCTCTACTGTTAAAGCAAAGTCCATGGGATACCCCTGCGCCCCCTGACGAATCGCCTCCCAGTACGGACGACAGTTTGGCCTGAGCTGGCAGTTATTACAATTGCTTGGTCGTGGATCTGCTAAAGAAGCAAGACTATCGGGGCGGCTCAATACCACTTCCCTTATCGACCTAAGCCACTCCTTGGCTGCAGAATAAAGGGCTATTACCTCATCTGCGGTAAAATCAACCTCATATCTTTTGAAGTCCCCATCGATGAGCGCGAGCGATCGAGGCATGACTCCTTGAACGTCATGAACCAAACCAGCGTACAACTTAAGCTGCATGACGTAGGATTCGCGCAAGATCCCGCCACGAGTCACATCACCACTCTTTCGATCAATAACATCTATCGCATCACCGTTAAAATAAACAGCATCCATACTTCCTTTAATTAAACCGTCCGAACTCACGATACCTTCCTCAGAAAGCTGACGCGTGCTGGTTGAGCCCCCCGGCTTCCTTACCGATGGATTTCGTAGCGCATGACGTACGGCAGAATGACGCCTTTTGATGAAAACATCGCAGGAGGACGATAACGGAACGAGGTGTGCGGACAAAGGTGACGCAGAAAGCCTACTCTCACACGCTGCCACCAGTTCATCAAATTTTTGCTCAGCCTGAGGCAGGGTCACTCCTACATGCCTGTTCACGAATGACCAATGGAGCAAAGCATGGATGATAGTGCCCAGCTCCATTCGTGGAGTCGCCGGAAGGCTTACCGCGTTAGTCGCCCTAGATAGAACAAACTTAAAGGCACACTTATGGTCGTAATAATACTGACTAGGATAAATCGGTGCTAAGGATTCAGCTGAGATTATCGGCGCGGTCAAAACCACAGGGTCTTTGGGCGAACTCATAGGCAGGCCCACTGTGGGCGACGCGTAAGGTTGAATGTGTCAGCGATCCGAATTTCCACATCGGCACCAAACTTTTTAGCAATCTCATCGGTAACCTTCAGTACCACCGAAGACTCCGTCTTCCATAGAGGATGCACAACGATGATTGCCAATTTACTACCTGCGGAATTTCGCACGAGAACGGGATGAGCGACATCCTCTGACAATTCCAAACCTATGCCATAGCCAGCTACCGCTTGAGCCAAGGGCATCGCATATCCGTTAACCCAATCAGAATAAAAACGACCAGAGCCGTTTGCACCTAGATCTTCAAATTTATCGCGCAAGACCCTTATATAATCAAGGCCAAGGCGCCAATCAAGTATAGGTTGGAATGCCTGGTTGGTGTGATTTGAAATACACTTAGGGCAAGCAGTCAGGCACCCCCCTGGCATCTTGGCATGACGATCGGAGCCAAGTGCCAAACCCAAGCGACCAGCGAGGGCATAATCAAGATACTGCGTCATGCCCTTGGCCATCTCTGAACAGAAGCCGGCGCCGTTAGCCAAAGTGTCGTAAAGGATAATCTGAGGGACGTTCGATTCCTTAAGCTGACGAACAGTCGCAACTCCAACCTCGGAGTGCTCTAAATCCAAGACACCCTCGGCAGCTTTCTTTATGAGAAAAGCTGCGGAATAAGCAGCTGACTTCTTCTCTGCTCCATCGCTACTGCGACGAATCAGACCTGGCTTATGTGCATCAAAAGATAGGTCTAGCATGACATTTACTGCGTCAGGAGAAATACAAACAACGTCAGTATGCGTCATCGCTTTAAGTACTATCTTTCTGGACTGGACTCCTACTGGGAGCGCCGAGCGTTCGACAGAAATCCATTGCTCCTTCAAGGCCCCTTCGTCCCTGGCATAGACATCAAAACCCTCGCCTGAGGTCCCGAAATTAAAAGTGGCGACGTCTGAAGGAGCGCCGCTCACCAAACAGTTCGACTGAACATCGGACGCCGGAAGCGCACCAAGCATCGCGATTGTGATCGGATTACCAGCACGCAGTCCTTGGTTCTCCTTAACCTCCTCAGGCTGCCTGAAGTTCGTGCGATATGCGGCCGGGGTTGCCGCCTCAAACACCTTAAAATTACCGCCAACCGCGAGAACAGTTCCGCAGTTATTACATTTATCCGTGGGGGCAGCTAAGTTCTCTCCGTGCCCGCACTCACCGCAGTAACACATCAGGCGGGGCGCATCAGACCAAGCCGAACCCATAGTCATAACAACATTTCTCGGGCCCTTGATGATCTGAGGCGTAAATCCAATTGATGTAAATATCCCCTTATCCTTGGTTCGCTGTGCACCAGGTGCATAATCGGAAATCGAACGTTCAAGTGATGTGCTAATCCCTGCAGGCGTATCTTCACTGGCCTCGATTCTGTCCGTTTGATAAAGAAAACGGGCTTCTGTTGGCATCCCGAATAAAGGAATAACCCCTGATTGGGCAAGAGTATCGGAAATGAAGGCCTGTGGGTTATGCCAACCTTTGATGATACCATCAATTTGGACGAAAAGCCTGCCCCTTACGCGAGTTAACATTTCTTCCCGAAGGCCTCCAGTGGGATCAATGCACGCAAACCAATCATCAAATCGCCGGAGGATTCCCGAAAGATCGAAGCCTTCAATTAACTGCCTCAACCGTTTGATTTCGTTATGGTTGCCTTGCTCCTTCCAATAGGAAACCTCTCCGAATTCACCATTTGTCTGGCGGCCATTAGTAGATACAATGCCAGCGAGTCGGAAGCTATCCGCAAGAACATGCTTGGCCAAGAGACGCTCTAAAACCTCTTTGTTAATCGTTAGAAACGGTGCTGGAGGAACGTCCGAAAGCATGGCTGTAGGATCGTCAAAGTGATAAAGCTCGTGGCTACGATTCCTGCAAATCGTCAAAGCCATCGAGAACGCCTGACCACGCCGACCTGCACGACCTACTCTCTGCTGATAGTTATAACGCTGCGGAGGCATATTACCTAGCAGTACGGCCGAGAGTGAACCGATATCTACTCCTACCTCCATCGTCGTGGTTACACTGAGTAAGTCGATTTTACCGACAATTTTTTCTTTTTCATCAAAGCAAGCACCTTTGAAAAGTCGCTGCCTCGAAAATTGATCGTCGGTCTGTCCTGTTAATTCCTCTGCGTGCAACCTAAACATACCTTCTCCGCGCAAGTACTGAGTGCTGTAGACGTTTGTAGACCTTAAGTCAGATACTGTCAGACCTGTGGATGCGCGGACAGTGCCCTTGCACTTCGATCTTGTGCAAATCCCGAAATTCTCGCTCAGGTGTTTTCTGTTACATTTATCGCAAACAAACACCTGGTCTTTCGAATCGGAAATCCTTAACCCAAGACCCCAACCATTGACTAGCAGAGCACCACTCATCAAGGGGTTCAAGGCATCGAAAATAGCCTCGGCATCCAGCCCACGTGACTCAGCTAGTCGCTCTAGGTATTTCGTGATTGGCGCAGGCGCGTCAGAATAGTCAGCGATCCCGGTTCGTAACTTGTTGTCGAACGTGTCGTTATATCGACGGACATCCCCGAGGAGACGAGTAAATGCAGCAACAGCATCAATGGCACCTCGGGTATTAGTCCCGAGAAGACGACCAATGTCATTATAAAACCCTTGCTCTAAGGGAGTAACGGTTGGCTGAGTCCCAGGTAAAGATTGCACCCTGTATAACGGTGCGACCGAACCTACACCCGAAGTCTCAGAGGAATAAGAGAGCGATGAAAGGAATGATTCGATTATCGAAGCCGAAAAACGCGCCTGAAGAACAAGCTCCAACTCACCGAATATGCTAACTGAGTTCGCTTCTGCTCTTTGTAGTCGTTCAGCCAGGTAGTCATACCAGTTAACCCCGAGTATCTGATCAAACTGTTTAAAAGGACCAAACGGGTTAACGCCCATCCCATGCATTCGCTTCATTAGGGAATCGGCAACAAGAAATACTGGCAAATAGCCTTCGACCGTGGAATGCTCTTCCTTCAAGCGCGTAAGCGCTTTTTTAGCCTCTTCTACAATGGAAGAATCTGGGGCATTAAGGTCATACTTTAACTTCTTGAGCTTTGAACATTCAGGGTCAGCCCACTTTCCTCCCTTGCCCCACAGAAGGCCCTTGAGCTCAGCAGGCACATCTAACCCCGAGGCCTGTAAATAGTTATCCAGCGTTGTACCGAAGTCCTTAACCGAAGATCGCCTCCGCATCTCATCAATTAGCAGGGTCCTGAAAAGGTCTTGATAGTGAACACGCTCCACATCGTTAGAAATACGGGCAGCTTCCTCACGACTGTCAGAGAAAACTACCAATGAAGTATCAGGTATGCCTGTCTTGCTCTTATTCAAGATGCTGAAGAGTTTCCTGGCCTGCATGAGCGAGGCGCGGGAGGCGACGGCCCGGAAAGATCGGATCGGCGACTTACGCATCTTGTGAGAGTAATCAGCCTCGCAAGAGGGGCATTGGGCAGGCAACGAAGTAACAGTCAACGGACTGCTAGGATTACAGAGCACCGGCACACTGTCAGGCTCATCGACTTCGGAGAGTCGTCCGCTTGAAGGACTAAAATAGCGGCGGCACCAGGCCGTCTTATCGACACCAGATTCTGATGCGAAGAGACGATGAGGAATCCTTGCGGGTACAGCTTCCGAACTGAAATATATCAATGTCAGATCATCGCCCTTCATCTGCTCAACCTCGTTGCTAGCCCGTCTTGAAGGCACTTGGCTTAAATCTATGCTCTTTGGCAAAAGGCGACTTTCATCTGAGTTGAATTTTCCAGAAAGAAAAACCTCCCCGCAGCACTCGCAGTAAAGCATCTCATATACAGGATGATTCCGCTCACAGAGCCAACGTTCACGGGCAAACACCTTCCCAACAGGCCTACCTTCCTCTTCGGCGATATTTGGCTTTGGAGAACAAGTGCTACAGCCGCATGCCCATAGCCCGGAAGGCAGTGACAGTAGTCCATGAACACGGAAAGAAGGCACCCCTTTCAGGTCTTCATATTCATCTGTCGAACCCTTCAATAAATCTTCCAAAGTAGCACGCACCTCGATCAGCCCTGCAAGTGCTGCCATCCTAGATTCGGCGGTAAGCCCATCTTTGAATAGTGAATTGGCCACAACCTCCATGCTCATGGCACGTGGAGATCCATTCTCGGCAGAGGTAGCCGCCACAAGTTCATCGATGATGGCCAAACCACCCGTGCTGCTTGCTCCAAAAAGCCTTCCAAGCACTGCATCGGGCTCACACTCGATACCCAAATCTTTTGCTAATAACTTGAGAGCCTCAAGTGGAGCTTTGTCGTTACGTTTAAATGATAGAAACGGTTTTGACGGAAGCGACTTTTTTGCCGCCACGGGAAGTAGCAGCCTACCTTTAACCATACTTTCATGATTAAACTCACGGCCAAAGAATGACTTCAGGTATTCTGCAGACTGATCGTTGTTACCTAGCGAGGCTGAGGAACACAAGATACGCAGTTTGGGGCTTGAGGCATCGAGACCGAGACGCTCGAGCAACAGCCGCACCAAACCTGCAACTTCGGCTCCGGCGGTACCACGGTACAAGTGGAGTTCATCGACAACCAGGTGGAAAACAGCATCGGGGTCGGTTTCCAACCACTTCTTTGTCTTCTCAATCATACCTCGCTCGCACGCTCGCATGAGCATGATGCTGAGCATCGAAAAATTCGTGATAAGGATATCAGGTGGGTCGTCTTGCATATCCCACCGGGACCTCATTTCAGCCCCATCAAGTGATGGAAAAAGTTCCTTCAAACTTGGATCCCCATGCTGAGACTGAAGTGTCCTGGAAAGCTCCTTCAATGCTTTGCGTAGCTTCTTGTCATCTGCGTCTGGGCCATCTCTCCAAGGCCCCGGAGTAGCCGAAGTATATCGACCGAAATAGAAACGGTTACCGTTCCGATGGCGATCGAGCCATCCTCTAGAGCCCTCCGAATCGAGCAGTTTGCGAAGACGTGCTAGCTGATCCTCCACCAAAGCGTTCATCGGGTAGAGGATCAAGGCTCGTATCGCGGCTGGACGTGTCTCTCCCTGCCTTTGTGGCACATAATGACCGCCTGCCTGATTCCACCATGTTGGTGCAAGGGGCCTAGGACTATTCATCCATGAAGCGCTTGCAGACTCCTTAAGAAGTTGGGCGATCAAAGGAAGGAGGAAAGACTCAGTCTTACCCGACCCCGTACCTGACATCACTATGCCATCCCTACCCCGCCCAGCCAACCCAAGCATGTCGCGTTGATGCTCATACAGAGGGAACTTCGGTGAAAGATAGCCGGATGAATAGCAGAAAGCCTGCAGGTCGGAGAGCACAGAGTCGGACCATCCAAGTCCATCGCCGGAGCACTCCACTAGCGATTTCCCAATCGTTGCATATCGCGGAAGCGGCTCTATCCAAGGATGCCGGTGGAATGACCCTGGATTAACTTCAAATGGTTCGGAATACAGCTTGGCACGTTCCTGCTCTAGGCTGTCGTACTTAGTGCCGTAAGCCGTGCGGAGATATAGCGCAAAATCCTTATGGATGGCTGCGTAGGCTTCGAGGGGGTTTCTCATCGTTAGTATTGTAGAAATCGGAGGGGGTGAATGCGATTCATGCCAAGGGCGTCGTAAACCATAAGGGCAAGTTCACGGGAAATATTCGGGTAAGCGACGATGTCCTTCCAAGTACCGTCAAAGTCTTGAATTCTTTCGGTCGTAATTGCCTTGGAAAAGCTAGCCGACCCGAGAGATTGGGCCAGTTCCTTAGGCAGCCAATTCTCCTGCCGACTAAATGGTCCAGTGATGCGGCAAACTGCAAAGACCTCACGCATGGGATCGTAGAAGCACTCGGCAACCCTACCTGAATCGACCATTAGGCTCACATAGAGCCAGCGCCAGTCTGCGAACTCGACCAACCGCTTGTCAGGCAGCAACTTGATGTGCCTGGTGACGGGACGACCGCTTCCGTGGGATCTTAAAATATAGTGACCAGGTCCAACATTGATAAGGTCGACGTCAGTGACGGTGAATTCAGGCGAGCTGACCTTAAACCAACGCAAATGTGCATATTCCTGTGGAAACTCTAACGGAGTCGCGATACGTGAGGCAAGAGATCCAGCTTCGGAAGCGAACAGCTGTGAAGCCGCGATGCGTGCATCCCCATACACATCGCAACCTAGAGCATTTAATGCCGAAACATTAAGAGGCATACCGGCCTTTTCCCTGAAGATAATTTTGGGTGTAGAGAACTCGTCTCCGGTTGCCGCCTGAACGCTTAGGCTTGAGGTTAGGTAATCTTTTACCGGAGAAAATCTTGCTCCAACCAAAGTCCAACGCCCTGAACCGCAGCTAAAAAGACTGGGACGACGGAGCCTAAAACCACCTGCCTCAAGGTCTGCTTCGAGGAAGCCATCAGAGACCCATCTCGTGATCACAAGGCTTGGGTAGATAAACGAACTGCTATTTCTCCGATATGACTCCTTGAGAAGAGTTTCGACGATGGCGAATAACTCGCCGAACTCGATAACCCCACCACGGGCAGTGAGAATAGCGTGAAGTTGATCGCAGAATTTCATCGAGATTTCCTAACAAAGTTATCCCAGAGCATTTTGACGCTAGGACTACAGAATGCGGGGTGCAGCCTACCTCTGTCGATTACAGCACGCCAAGCGGCATGCTTACCAATAGTAAAGGACCCATGCCTAATGCCTGACATTCCCTTGATACGCTCAGCGAGTACGTGAGATGAAACGCAAGGAATCAGAAGGTCACTGTTAACGTTCTGCCAGGAGGCCTTTATCTCCGGACAATCAGCGGCGTCAGTTGAATATGCCGCCTTCCAGCATCCAAGCACCCCCTTAAAATGATCGACGGCTTTGCGAGGGACTTCACTCAACGAGTGCAGGGTTCCTGGCCCTTCGTTAGCCCACTCGGCTACCTCAAAAATGGTGAGGTTTAACTCGGACTGCTGCCCATCCTTGACCTGCTCCTTGAGGAGCAGTTTAGAGGTACCAAGAGGGAGTCGGCCTTCCAGACTCAAGGTGACACCTTCTACGTCGAACTCCTGACCGTCATTGATGCTACAAGTAACCGGATGTCGGGAGACCAAGTTCACCGATGGAGGCATCGTGGCCAGATACTTGTTTCCACGACGATATAACTTCAGGCCCCCTGCGAAACGAGCCAGTGGGCGAACCTCATACTTGAGTGCGTTCGACCGGGCATCCTCGCAAGCTGGCACATTGGGTTTGATGACAAAGACTTTCCAGAAAGGACTGGAGGCGAAATAGCCAGGTACAAGCGAGCGAATATCAATTCGCGTATCGGCATACTTCTGGCACCAGGCCTTAACCGCATCAACAACATCGCCGTCCTTATACATCACGATGTGACCGTAACCGGGTTTAAGCCCGAAAGTTTCAACATGGCCGGCAACGCCATACGCTGCGCCATCGACAAACACCCTGATTGGCCCAGCGCCGATAGAATACTTATATGAATTACCAGGAATCTCGCTCTTAAACTCTCCACCGATGAACCTCTGGAAGTCAGAAGGGGAGATTAACTTTAAAGTTTCTGGTACGGGCTTAGGGCCAGCACTGTCGACACTAACCACAGGGACAGACACCAGCGGCGTCGAAATGGCATCGCCATTTGAATAGGCAGAATACCTGACGCCCTCTTGACCGAACGTCACTGACTCGGGGTCGCCCGAGCGACCTGCGAAATCCAAACGTACAACGGCATAAGCCACTCCATCGGTTCCTCGGTTCAAACAAAAGTAAGCATTCCGGCGGAAGGATCGGCTTCGCCCCATCAAGTTCGAAGAGTCAGCTGGCTCTCCATCCCACTCCTCAAGTTCCTCGCGAACACGCCCAACCAAGTAATCAGCGTTATCAACACTATCGAGGGCCCGCTGCGCGCGGGAAGAAAGCTTACCTCGGTGTTTATCTAGCCAAGATCGGATATGCTGATCGGTGTACTCAACGTTGGCATCGGCTCCTTCGTCGTAAAAAACATCCTTTAGGATTTTCTCGTCTTCTCGACGCAAGACACCTTGTGCCACGATTACACCAACATTGACCTTGGCGGGTGCCAAGGTACGGACCTTGTATATCCCGAGTTCGTATCGATTCCGGGATGAGTACGTCTCCAACTGACGCCAAACCTTCTGCAAATTGTAAATCTGAGGAATCATCCCGCTCTTGTCGCTGCCGGTCATCGCCCAATAACGGCCATAGTAAAGATTCCCAACGCCCTCCCCCCACCCTGAAGCGAGAACGAGCAAACCAAGCATACCCATGAAGAGAGGCACTTCCTTTAACCCCTGATTAGCCCAAGCTCGCGCAGCACCATCGCAGTAGTCAGCAATATTAGCAGGCTCACGGCCTAGCTCACGGAGGCAGTCGTCCACAAAGAGCTTAACACTGTCCACAGAGTTGACCGTACCCAAACCCATCTCTGTGGCCCACTCGTGGATGATGTCCTCATCGACGTAAACGGTCGTCATACGGTCTTTACGATCGGAATTGAATACGCGATCGAAGACTCGCTGATTCCAGTCGAGATAAGGCATTGGGGTAAGGCAGTCTCCCCAGGTGATCAAGTTTGTAAAGGTCGGAGGGGGCTCTTTCTATTATTCTTTACGATCTTGCTGGCCATGGGCGGCGCATGCTTAGAATGGCCCCCTGATGAATAAGAAGCCTGCCCTGCCCCTGAAGGTCATCGAGCTTTTCGCCGGCGTCGGCGGCTTCCGGGAGGCCATGTCAAGAAAGCGGACCAAAGACTATTATCAGGTTGTCTGGTCAAATCAGTGGGAACCCCGCGAGCGCAACAAGGAGGGCAGTAATCAAACGGCGAATAAGGTCTATGAGGAGAAGTTTGTCAAAAAGGGCTCCCCTCCCCACTGCCCCAAGGACATAACCAAGGTCACAAGTAAGGACGGAATGCCAGAGACTTTCGATTTACTAGTCGGGGGCTTCCCTTGCCAAGACTACTCAGTAGCCAAACCAAGGAACGCATCCAAGGGAATGAACGGCCCTAAGGGGATTCTCTGGTGGAACATTCGGAAGATTATAGATGATATTAAGCCTCACTACGTTTTACTCGAGAATGTCGACTTACTAACCAAATCACCCTCAGAATGTAGAGGACGTGATTTCGCAATTATTCTCAAATGCCTCGATGAGCTGGGCTATTTCGTGGAATGGAGAGTCATCAACGCCGGCGAGTATGGTTATATCCAACGGCGAAGGAGGATCTACATCTTCGCCTACAAACCCAGCGAAAAGGAACGCTTGAAATTGGAAAAACTTGAGAAGCTTGAAATCAACGTCCTAAAGCATGGAAGGCTCTTGAATGAGGTTTTTAAAATTTCGAATTTATCAAAGGAAATCACCTATAACTTCGATCCGAAAGTAAGTAGCGAAGACCTGAAGAAAAAATACACTAACGAGAGCAAACAATCACCATTTATGGCAGCCGGACTGATGGCGTGCGGAAAGTGCATCAGCGTTAATCATGAGACGGTGACGGGACACAGACACGCAGAAACCCTGCATGACGCATTACTTAATAGATCTGAGGTCAAAGACTATGATGGCGAACTTCAGCGTTACAGGATTCACGGAACTGAACGCATCAGCGCGTGGGCATATGTCAAAAACCGTAAAGATGAAGTTCGCAGGAAACTGCAACCGCTCGAAAAATATGTCAAAAAACAGCTGAGCGAAAAAGCCAAGCTTAGCCCTGGCGAAATCAAAGATCTGGCAAAAAGCCTGCCACGGAAATTGAAGATGGACGTTCTGATCCAATCTGATGAAGGCGGATTCAAACTCCTGACGCGCGAAGATGTAAACAGCGTCACACGCACAGTTTTATCCGATTCAGGCAACAAGTTGTCATCAAAGGCAGTAATAACCCATAAAGCGTTCAAGAAAGCCTTCAAGATCCCTGAATCGAAACTAGAGATAATTGAGAGATTAAACGTAGTCCTGAGAAACCGAAGCATACCGGCAATGGCGCTAGATCGCCTTGAGAGCCAGGGGTGCAAAAAAGTGAAGAGCCTTGATGCAGCAATCGCTTACTTAACGGAAGAAAACACTGAATGCATTGAACGATTGGGAGGGACGGCTTTCAAATTCGAGAGGGATGCCGTATCTCACATCAGCATAGCCTATCGCTACCAAGAAGGAGGAATGGCTTTCCCGGACCCCTTAGATAAGCCCAGCCGTACGATCATCACTTCCGAAGGAGGCCCTTCCGTCTCGAGGTTCAAGCATGTGATCTGCGAGCTTTGCGCCGAGCGCAAAGCAGGGCATGAACCGGGCCAAGACTGCATCACAGAGGGAAAACTGAGGCGGCTACACCCGACAGAAATCGAAAAATTGAATGGCTTTTCCGAAGCACACACGAAGGCGTGCATAGAGAAGAAGATAAGCCCTAATAAGAGGATCATGCTCATGGGTAACGCTGTTGTCGTGGACCTACTGGAGGATATTTTCGCAGCATTACCCAAGTGGGCCGAGCATTCCTGATCTACGAAGATGAAAGATAATTCCAGGGTAAACTACACCAGCTGCATAAGACTGCGGTGCCTCAAGGACAAGACCCTGAGCAAGGTCAGACGTTACGTCTTTGATTGGCTCAAGAACAAAGAGCCCGACGATTTCAAAACCGAGCACTACGAAGATTTCAAACGGCGCCTAGACCTTAAGCTCACGACGACGAAGGCCAAGGTCATGACGGACCACTGCCACCATCATGATACCATCCTCTGGAGCATGAAATACGAGCATCGCGACTCTGAATATAAAGGAAAGCGCTTCTGGTACGTGGACGTCGGAATCAAGGTGGAAGACGATGAACTGATCCTAAGCACCATAACATCTTTCGGTTACAATCAAAACGACGTCTCAGCCGAACTGCCCACGCCCACCGCCACGGTTCCCAACTTCATCAGGAGAATCATGGCCGATGAGTCGCTTGGCGAAAAATACATCATCAATAAAGGGAACGTCCTCAGGCCAACCCCTATCGTCATCGAGTCATCCAAAAAAGCCTCAGCCATCGCAGGACTCATCACCAAGAGCGACAGGATGTACTGCTGGGTCATAATCAATGGCAGCGACCACGAATGCAACGAAAACGCCCGTTTCTTTTCCGATGAGCTCAATGGGAAATGCCAGGTCATCCAAATCAAAGGAACCGATGCTGAAAATGAGTTCGCATATCAGTTGCCAGATGCGCTGAAGGTTTGGCCAGGCCATGTCAGGATTTTCTTCCCTCCGTCAAACGGACATCTTCCTTCGGAGCGCCAACGCTGGTTCAACATCAAGGATGAAGGCTTCGATTCGGCACGGAGAACAATCGTTAACGGCCTTCTACGTAACCTACCTGCCTACGATCGGGCTGCGATCAAGACCATCAGCGATGTCAGAAACGCCACAAGGCTCCTCCAAGTCTCCCGTCAGACTGAGCAGCTTTTCAAATCCTTAACAAAGGAAGAAACCAGCAAGTTTGAGCCTCTCATCAAAAAGACCGAAGAACTGCAGGAGCTTCTCGCCCTGGCTGAAACCGAAAGGGACGAACAAAGGATTACGGCGAATCAGTTCGCCGAGCTCTACGACCTCAAGGAAACCGAGGTAGGCGAACTAAAGTTGAAAATCAATCACCTGGAGCCGCTTGCGCGTGCCGTCCAAATCAAGGCATACGCTGCTAATGCCCTGGAGAGTCAGTTCGGCATGCCGGAAAACCTAGCCGAGCTGGTGGTTCTTTTCGAAAAGTTATACGGTGATAAGGTGATTTTCACCAAGGAAGCACACAACGAGGCCAGAAAATATGCCGAATTCAACGCATTGCCCATCGCCTGGAAAATGCTCTCCAGCCTGGCATTCACCCTAAGGAACATGAGGTTTGTCGAAAAAGACGGCATGCACGGCGAATGGAACAAGCGATTTGAACTGCTCACCGGCTTTGAGCTAGCGATCAGCGAAGGGAAACAGACCAAAGCAGACCCTTCGCTCATGAGATTGAGACGCATCGTCCACGAGGGAACGGAATACAATATTGAGCCGCACATCAAGTACGGCAGTCGCGAACCCAAGATCATGCGGATCTACTATGATTTCGAGCCAGCTACGCGACGTGTACTCATCGGCTACATAGGCCCCCACATGAAGAACTACAGCAGCCAATACGTTGACTGACGTACAACCAAGACCCAACACATGACATTGATACAATTGTGAAAGCGAAATCCATAGCTCTTTCTCTTGTTAAAAATGCGTGGCCTTTAAAACGTGAAAAATCACACGCATGCTTTGTTTCAAAAATATACGATAAGTATAAAAAATCAGGCGAAGGTTCAGCAAACTGGAACGGTTACCTGTTTGAAGCGCTGATTCATCGCTTGCTTATCCAGGCGGGCGTAGATCCAAAATGTATCCACATCAATGCCAAGCTTGCTCTAATTGAAGATACAAAATACGATATCGTACTTTGCGCCGAAAAAACACCCTCTGGCGTTCAATTTCCAATATGCCTTAGCCTGAAGACTTCGCTAAGGGAAAGATACAAGCAGGCAGAGCGCGAAGGGATGATAGCAAAGCAAGTACACCGAGGAAGCTTCACCGCACTCCTGACTATGGAGGAAAAAACTCCGGAAACACTCTACGGACTGGATCGAATCGTAGGGTGTAATAACTCAATTCAACTTGCTGACCTGTTAAGAGAGATTAAGTCCATGAATCTTGTTACATTTGATAAAATCAGGCCCTTAGGCTGCCTGATCTCAAAAGGGGAATCACCGTCCATAAATAAAATACGGAGCAAGTCGCTTGGAAATTAGGCTACTCTTGGGCGTCAGACCCCCAGTTGGCATTCGGATGGATGAATTAGACGGGCATACTCACCATTAATGTCGTTATAAATATGATTATTAATACACAAGAGTCATGGCGCCCCATAAAAATTTTGGTGAAATAGGTGAGTTATTGCTAAAAGCGAAGGCACTTCAATGCATGCAGTCTGGCGAAATCGTTCCAGCAATCGCAGGCGCCATCAGTTCAATACACGTTGGCGATTTCAAATCAGAGCGAGGCACTTTTTCGACTAAGGTTAGCTGCCCCAGTATTGGCAACCTTGCTTCGCTTTGCGATTCTAACTACAAAGAACTCCAGCTGAAACTTGCTTACTTGGGCATAGTAAAGGCGGGAACTTCGATGAAGGCCGACATCCAAATTAACGGGGCCAATTATTCCATTAAATCTTCAGAGAAACGACCAGCCATCATCAATCACACCTTCAGGCGTGGATTTCTTCGCATCACCAGAAAGCTTGGAATTCCGATCCAGCCCCTGGATGAACAAGTGGCGACTTATTGGGACGTCCGACAGAGTGATAAATTCAAACTTGGTGAAGATATCTCGGGATTCGACCGCAGGAATGCTTCAATCTTCATCAGTCCTGATTTCAAAGAATACTTTCGACCTATATTCAATTACTTCGCATTTACCGGTACAGGCAGGAGCGATTCCCCCGCCCCTGCCGAGTACATTCTCGAGTTCGATGACCCTACCGACATCTCAACTTGGAGGGTTATACCTAAAGACGCATTTTATGACGAGGCATGGCCAAACCTAATCTTTAGTGTTAGAGATAAGCTATCTAAGGGCCAGCGCCTATCAGCCTCGACAATGCCGCCCGAGGACAAACCCTGGGCACAAATCAGCAGGGGTAAAATTCAGGCCCAACTACACGTTCGTGCCGGTTAAGGCCCCCTAAACAAGGGGAGTCCGCGCGTCACCTGAGATGGGTCTACACCATCCAAACTATCGATAATGGCATTTGCCCACGCCTCGATAGCGGTAGCCGCAACGCTATTTCCAAGCTGTTTCATGCGGGCAGCTCGAGGCACATCCGACGGGAACTCAAAGTCATCAGGAAATCCCTGGAGTTTGAGTCCTGTCTTTTCATTGATCTTAACGACCTCAGGCTTACTGGCGCCTCGCTTTAAGACATAGTAGTGCTCCCAGTTTCGACGGTCATCAATTGCAGAGCCCTTGCCGCCGCAGCGCAAAGTGAAACCAATCTGCCTTGGCTTAGAGCAGGCTTCATCGAAGAAAACCTCCCCTCCGAGTATCTTTCCCAATGTGCCATCCTTGAGCTCAACCTTCCGAGGAAGCACGAAGTTTTCGGCATCCTTCTTGTTCTTAAAACCAACAATGAATACGCGAGGACGATGCTGAGGGACCCCGAAGTCGCTCGCCTTAACGTAGAAGTAACCGGGAGTTCCAACTGGCGGATAATACCCCAGGCCTCCCGACTTCTTGCTGCCGTAGAGATGATTCAGGATTGTCTCCATGGTCTTTCCGATACCAGGGACGGTTTCGCTTGGGCCACCATGGGTGATTAGACCACGTACATTTTCTAGAAAAAATGCCCTAGGCTTCTTAACCCTTATGATTTCTTCGACGTTAAAGAAGAGAGTACCTCTGGTATCCGCAAAGCCCTTCTTGTGACCTGCCTGGCTGAAAGGCTGGCAAGGAAAGCCTCCACAAAGAACGTCGAAGTCAGGAATTCCTTTTTTGGGGTCAACCTTTGTGATGTCTCCGGCGAAGTACTGGTCATCGTTTGCGAACAGGACCCTGTCATCTCCGTGGTTAAAGTTGTGACGGTAGGTTTTGCGTGCGGCAGGATCCCATTCGCTGGCAAATACGCACTGGGATCGCTTCGTGTTGTTGAAAGCGACATGAAAACCTCCGATGCCAGCGAAAAGATCTATGAACTTGTAGGTGGGCTTTTTGGCCATGCCCGACCCAAGCACATTACGAATAACTTTGGAAGCCATAAGTGGACACCTGTTCACCCCGGAGAGTTGAAATCGAATCAATCAGTATTTATCTAAACCTTGAGCCTTAACTTAAGAGCCTCGAAGTCGCAGTCAGGGATACGATGGACGGCGCGATGGCAGCTGGGGCAGAGCATGATGAGATCCGAAATCTCGGTCACCCTGCCCTCTTCGGACTTGGACAAAGGGATACGATGATGGGCCTCGATTACTTCGACGCCGTAGACCTTGAGCGGCTCGACGCCACACCCCTGACAGAAGAGCTTGCCGCCGTTGGCCTTGGCAAAAGCGGCCTTGGCGTCGCGAGTTAGCCCAGAATCGCGCTCACGACGCAAATGCGTAACAAGTCTCTTGGCCCCCTCAGAACTCTTTTTCCTTAGTTCGTCGACGGCCTCTTGATCTTCTAAAAGAAGCCCCTCAAATCCGGCTTTTTGTGAATAAAACAATGCCGTCTCAATTGACTCCTCTAGCACAGAGCCAGGTGAAAGATACATTCGCGCCAACGACTTACATCTCTCTATATCGTTAAGGAAATAATGAAGTGCGTAAGTCTTTATGCGAAGCTGGGTCCCTGGATGGCTCGGTCTTCCGCGGCCCTTACGAACCTTTAAAGTGAATCCATACAAAGGCAGGTCAGTTAATCCGTTAGAGTGGAAAGCAAATTGAATATTCGAGAATTTTGAATTCCACCAATTAAGCCTGGCTTCAATCTCGGGTGTTTCGCTGAGCCTTGTGCATTGCGCAAGTGCGCGCTCTAGTTCTGCCCGGCCACACAGTTCGGCGTTAAAGGCAAAGTAGCCCAGGCAAGCCAAACAATCACCATAAACCTGGTACTTATCAAAACTTTTCAAAGATTCGAAATCAGCACTCATACCTTTTCCTTGATTTCAGAGGCAATCGTGTCTGCCTGCTTCATGAGTTCGAAAATCTGAGACTTTAATGCCTTGAGATGATCAAGCTTCTTTCGAACAACAGCTGGCGATTCGCCCTCCTTGAAAGGCCTTGCGAGCTGCTGATGGTTCTCCAGCCTTAATAGCAGTCGTTTCTTCTGCGAATCGCTTAATGATGTCAGGCCGGCGACGAACACCCTGAAGTCCTTAGCCCCCTTGCTGGAATTACAATCCTTACAACTGGGTACTAGATTCCCGATCTGGTGGCCATAGCCGTTGAGCTCACCTTTCTTAACAAGACAGACAAGGTGATCCCAGGTCTGGGCAGGCCTCTCGCAATAAACGCAGCGGATGTCGTCTACGTCTTCCTGACCGAAAGCTTTAAGGGCTTTCAGCAGCTTAGCTTCGTCATACCCATCGACCGGCGCCAAGGCTGAAGCAAAAGCATGCGCAATTGTCGTATGCCTCTTCTGATAGATCGAGTATGGCGAAAGGTGTTTCTTGATGCTCTCTATTTTCATATTTTTAATATGAAAATGCGGCCAAAGCCCCACGACGCGAGCGCGCCGCCGAGGAGTTATTAACATAAGTCTCAGTATCGACTGACAGGTCAGGTAGCTGAATTCGCGCCCACAGGACTAACACCCAATTCGGCAAGATATCCCGCCCCAACATGTTCTGGATTATTTTCACCTAACCCCACTTGTGGGGGTTGCACGATGGCCTAAGTCAGGCATACAGGTTGGGAGAACGAATGCCCCTTCACCTTGCCTATTTCACTGGATGGTCAGCGCCCCTCGCAAAAGGGGTCGCTTCGCGTCTACTCGAGGGCCGAGACGGAGCCCCGATCGACCTCGGCTCCCACCGGGTCATCGTTCCTTCCAGTTTCGCGAGTCGACTGATCCAGGAGGAGCTAGCGAAGCAGGCGCCGAATGGGGTGCTACTTCCCATCTTCCAAACGCCAACGGACTTCCTGAACTTCGGGGACAAGAACACCCAAGCGGCTAGTTCCGCAGATGCGTTGATGGCTTGGATTGAGGTCCTGCAGGCGACCGATCGCTCTACCCTGCCCCACCTGTTCCCGAACGGCAAACTGGGTGAGTTCACCTTCGAGGAGGCAAAGCGTCTGGCGGAGACTTTGTTCGAGCTGCGCGACGAACTGGGTGGTTCATCCCAAGGCATGGACTTTGCCGGCGTGGCCGCGCTGCCTAAGAACCCTGAGAAGCCACGCTGGGATGACCTGGCGACGCTTGAGGCCGGCTACCGTGACGTGCTGAACCGACGAGGCCTGAAGGACCACAACGACCTCCGTTCCGAACTGGCCCGAGGCAACGACAAGCCCGAAGGGGTCACCCATATCTGGCTGGTCGGCCTGACCGACCCTCAGCCGCTCTTCATAACGGCCCTGGAACGCCTTCAGGACGACTTTCACATCCAGGCCATCGTCGGTGCGGATGCCGATGAGGCCGCAAACTTCGACCAATGGGGCCGCCCGCTGACCGAAGCTTGGACGGATCGACGCACGAATTGGGCGGACTACGCCCAGAGCGTCCACGTGGTCGGAGACGCCCCCGGCGCCCTTAAGAAGCTGCGTTCGCTTCTAGGCGATAAACTGCCCACCGATGGCGTCCACGCAGTCTGCGCCTGCGACCGAGAGGTCGATGCCCCCAAGATCGCCGCGCTGATCCACTCGCTCGGAGCCGATGCCGTCAATCCCCTCGGAGTCGCCCATGGCTCCCACGGCCTCCATCACGCCCTCCGGTCGTGGAGTCGATGCCTCGGCAGCCAGGAACCCGACTTCGAGACCCTACGCGAAGCCCTGCGCATCCCGGACTTGGTCCGCATCACCACGGGAGGAGCCACGCCGGTAGCCTTCACCGAACTCAACGAACAACTCGACGTCGCCGATCGCACGATGCTCCGCGGCGCCGTAAGCGAAGTCTGCGCCCAGATCGCGAGCCTGCCGAAACCGGAGGACGACTTCCGCCAGCAGGCCGACTACGAGGCGATGCAGAAACTGCCGCCCCGGCTGGAAGCCCTGCTCAAGCTCCGCGACGAGCAGCTCGCGATGCCTTGGCAGGAAGCGTTGCTCGCGACTATTTCCCTTCTGACGGTCGGTAAGAAACTCCGCGAGGACGACCCGGACGGAGCCTTCGCGATCGAAGTCGCCGAGACCCTCATCGAGACGGCCAAGGAAATCCAGGCCGCCTACGAAGCGGGCGAGACGGAACTCACCCATGAGCAACTCATCGGGCTGACGCTGGATGCCGCGAGCACCCAGCGACACCGCCGCAGCGACGCCCAGGAGGCGGTCAACCTACCCGGCTGGGTGGAAGCACCCTGGGACCCCGTCCCGCACATGATCCTATTCGGGTTGAACGACCACCTGATCCCGAGGGTCGTCCACGCCCACCCCTACCTGCCGGCTAGCCTGCGCGCCTTGGCCGGCCTGCCGACGAACGAGGCCGTGTTCGCCTCGGCGGCGTTCACGTTCGAGCAGCTCTGGCGTCGACGCCTCGGCCACGGCTGGCTGGACGTCATCGTCCCGCAGCAGGATGCCGACGGTAACCCGCTCCGCCCTTCCCGCCTGCTCTTCCAAGCCCCGGATGAGTCTCTGGGCGCCAGAGTGAACCATCTGTTCGCCGACGCACCGAACAGCGACGCCCAGCCCTACTGGGAGATTCCGGACGCCCATAAGTTTGTCCCGCTCGCCGAAGCCAAAGGAGCGGCCCGGGTGGTGAAGTCCATCTCGGCCACCGCGTTCAAGGTCTACCTGGCCGATCCGGCTGAGTTCTGGCTCAAGCGGGCGCTGAGCATGGACGACGTAAAGCACGGCAGCATCGAACTCGACGCCGCCGGCTTCGGCTCATTGGCGCACGGGGCGCTGGAGATCTTTGGACAGGATAACATCGACAAGGCCGTGACGGACGCAGGGGAAATCCACCGCCAGCTCATGGGCTGCCTGCAGAAGCACGTCCTCGCTCATTTCGGCAACGACCCGTCCACCGCGATCCGCCTCCAGATCGAAGCAGCCCGAGGCCGCCTGACGGCTTTCGTGAAGACCCAAGCCAAGATCGCCGCCGAAGGATGGGTCATCAAAGCCGTCGAAGGCGACCTGCCTGAAGACGAAATCCTCGGGGTGAAGATCACCGGCTCGTT
>JACCDY011071489.1_pt1 | contig 23217 bp, 23 predicted proteins | sample 7446391 | NCBI WGS metagenome assembly JACCDY01 (sample SAMN15323451, study PRJNA562643) | freshwater metagenome | isolation source: river surface water | place: USA:Blue River Watershed | collected 2017-08-18 | reverse complement strand
TGGGCAGGAAGCGGCGCTTGGTCTTGTTATTTGCGTGGGAGACATTGTTGCCGACCATCGGCTTCTTCCCGGTAACTTCGCATTCACGTGCCACAGCAGACTCCTTGTAGATCCAGAATTTGGAAAAACCGCGATTGTACAGAAAAAAATATGAATATTCAATGACTTGCGAATAAAAATTGTGACGTGATGTGCGACGCATATTTAACAATTTGCTGCGCCAATCCACGGTTTTGCGAGGAAACGCGTCACAAAGCTGGCTTCGTTCCGTCGGGCAGGGCGATATCAGCACAGGCCATGTTCGTGAAACGACCAGGTCTGTTCCCCGGCGATGACCAGGTGATCGAGCATCTTCACTTCGACGCAGTCCATGGCTTGCTTCAGCCGGGCAGTCAGCTTCTTGTCCAATTCGCTCGGTCGCGCATGGCCGCCGGGATGATTGTGCGCAAAAATAACTGCCGCGGCATTGTGCTTGAGTGCCAGCCTGACAATTTCGCGCGGATAGATGCTGACGCGATCCAGCGTGCCCGTGGCGAGCGTGACCGACTCGATCAACTGGCCCTTCATGTCGACGAACAGCCCGACGAAGCATTCGGACTGCATCCAGGCAAAGTGATGCCGCAGGTAGCGCCTCACCGCTTGCGGCGAGTCAAGCAGGCAGCTCTGCTGCAGCTCCTCCTCCAGTGCCCGGCGCAGCAACGCGTGCACGCACAACAGCGTGGCGCGCTTCGTATTGCCAACGCCGCGAATGCCAGACAGCTCGTTCGGTTCGGCGCGCAGCAGGGTGCCCAATGAACCAAAGCGGTCCAGCAAGCACTGCGCGAGGTCGATGGCGCTCTGGCCGCCGCTGCCGGTGCGCAGCAGGATGGCCACCAGTTCGGCATCGGACAGCGTCGCGGCACCGCGGGACAGCAGGCGTTCGCGCGGCCGCAGCAGCGGCGGCAAGTCGGTGATTCGCATGGGCTCCCCCTCCGGCGGACAGGAAAGGCTTGAATCTAGCGCTTCCCAAGGCATTCCTGGCGCGGGCGGTGGCTGCAGGCTGGCTTACAATACGAGGTCAATTTTCAACCGAACTGTTTATGTCGAATTTGCCACACCCCGTCGTCGCCGAAGGCGCCTTCCTGACTTTGCACTACCGCCTGTCCTCGGCTGACGGACGCGATATCGTGACCACGTTCGACGACAACCCCGCCACGCTGCAACTGGGTGCCGGACAGCTCGCGCCCGCGCTCGAGGCTTGCCTGCTCGGCCTGGCCGAGGGCACGCATCAGACTTTCGACCTGCCGGCCGGTACTGCCTTCGGGCCGCGCAACCCGGAGCTGCTGCAGCGTGTCTCGCTGGCGACCTTGCGCGAGAATTCCGACGCCGATGAAGACTATGCGGTCGGTGACCTGGTGGACTTCAATGCGCCGGGCGGTGGCAAGTTTGCCGGCGTGCTGCTCGAGATGGGTGAGCGCGATGCGCTGTTCGACTTCAATCACCCGCTGGCAGGCCAGCCCGTGAAATTCGAAGTGCGGATCATTGGCGTGCTGTAAAGCGCGGCTTGCAAGCGAACCTGATCATGACCAACGAAATCCTCCTGGCCCAGCCGCGCGGCTTTTGCGCGGGTGTCGATCGCGCAATCGAGATCGTCGAGCGCGCACTCGCTCAGTTCGGCGCCCCTGTCTATGTGCGCCACGAGATCGTGCATAACGCCTACGTGGTGGCCGACCTGCGCAACAAGGGCGCGATCTTCATCGAAGAACTTGATGACGTGCCCGCCGGCAGCCACCTGGTGTTTTCCGCGCATGGCGTGTCGCGCGCCGTGAAGGCCGAGGCCGAGCAACGGGGCCTGAACGTCTTTGATGCGACATGCCCGCTAGTGACCAAGGTGCATGTCGAAGTCGCAAAGATGCGCGACGAAGGTCGCGAGATCATCATGATCGGCCATCAGGGTCATCCCGAAGTCGAGGGAACGATGGGCCAGAGCGACGGCGGCATGTATCTGGTTGAAACCGTCGCCGATGTCGACACGCTGCAGGTCCATACGCCCGACAAACTGGCTTTCGTATCGCAAACGACGCTGTCGGTCGACGACACGACCGAGATCATCGCCGCATTGAAGCGTCGCTTCCCGGGCATCGCCGAGCCGAAGAAAGGCGACATCTGTTACGCGACCACCAACCGCCAGCAGGCCGTCAAGTTCATGGCGCCGCAGGTGGAACTCGTGATCGTGGTCGGCAGCCCGAACAGCTCTAATTCCAACCGCCTGCGCGAAGTTGCGACTAACCATGGCGCCACGGCCTACATGGTCGACAACGCCGCACAGATCGACCCGGCGTGGCTGGCCGGCGTGTCGCGCATCGGCGTGACGGCCGGCGCATCTGCGCCGGAGATCCTCGTGCAACAGGTGATCGAGCGCCTGAAGGCGCTCGGTGCCGGCAGCGTGCGCGCGCTTGAAGGGGTCGAAGAGCATGTGACTTTCCCGCTGCCCAAAGGGCTGTCGGCCAAGCCGGCAGTCTGAAACACCGGGATTGTCCATGGATATCCTCGCCCAGCAACTGATCAATGGCCTCGTCCTCGGCAGCATGTATGCGCTGGTGGCGCTGGGCTACACGATGGTTTACGGGGTGCTCAACCTGATCAACTTCGCCCACGGCGAGGTGCTGATGATTGGTGCAATGACCAGCTGGACCTTGCTGCAATGGCTGCAAAAGGTCTTGCCCGGCTTGCCCGGCATCGTGCAATTGATGATCGCGATCGCCGGTGCCGTTCCGGTGTGCGTGATCGTCAGTGTGCTGATCGAGCGCATTGCTTATCGTCGCTTGCGGGATGCGCCGCGGCTGGCGCCGCTGATCACGGCGATCGGCGTTTCCATCTTGCTGCAGACCTGTGCGATGATGATCTGGGGCCGCAATCCGCTGCCCTTCCCGCAAGTACTGTCCACTGAGCCGCTGCATGTGGCTGGCGCGCTGATCACGCCGACACAAGTGCTGCTGCTGATCCTGGCAGCGATCGCGATGATGGTGCTGGTGCTGCTGGTCGAGCGCACCCGCATGGGCCGTGCGATGCGCGCGGTGGCCGAGAATCCGCGCGTCGCCGCATTGATGGGCGTCGATGCCAATCGCGTCATCGTGTTCACGTTTGCGATTGGCGCTGCGCTGGCGGCAGTCGCCGGCGTGATGTGGGCCGCCAATTACGCATCGGCGCAGTTTGCGATGGGCTTCGTGCCCGGCCTGAAGGCATTCTCGGCGGCGGTGCTGGGTGGCATCGGCAATATTTATGGCGCGATGCTGGGCGGCATACTGCTGGGCCTGATTGAAAGCCTGGGTGCCGGTTACATCGGCGACCTGACTGCCGGCGTGCTCGGCAGCCATTACCAAGATATCTTCGCCTTCGTCGTGCTGATTCTCGTACTGACCCTGCGACCGTCCGGCCTGATGGGCGAGCGCGTCGCCGACCGCTCATAAACCAGCCTGACGCCCATGAGCCACGCGGACAACAACAAGAACAACGCCGTGCCTTCGCATGCTGCCGCCACCGCCGCCCCGGGTGCCGCCCGACGCCAATGGGCGTGGCTCGCGTTTGCCGTGCTGGTGATTGCCTTTCCCTTCGTCGCGGCGCCGTTCGGCAATTCCTGGGTACGGATCGCTGATGTAGCGCTGCTGTACATCATGCTGGCACTGGGCCTGAACATCGTGGTCGGTTTTGCCGGCCTGCTGGATCTCGGTTACATCGCGTTCTTCGCCATCGGTGCCTACCTCGCCGGCCTGCTGGCCTCGCCACAACTCGTGGCCATCATCGAATCGCTGCAGCTGGAATACCCGGCCGCCGGCGCATGGCTGCTGCATTTCGTCGGGCAGGACCTGGCTACCAGCGGCCTCCACCTGTCGGTGTGGCTGATCGTGCCGATCGCAGCGGCCGTGGCCGGTTTGGCCGGCGCGCTGCTCGGTGCGCCGACACTGAAGCTGCGCGGCGATTACCTCGCCATCGTCACGCTGGGCTTCGGCGAGATCATTCGCATCTTCATGAACAACCTGAATGGCCCGGTCAACATCACCAACGGTCCGCAGGGCATCAACCTGATCGACCCGGTGAAGATCGGCGGCGTGTCGCTGGCGGGCGAACCCGGCTCCGGTGGCATCGTGAACCTCGGCAGCCTGGCGATGCCGTCGGTGAATGCCTACTACTACCTTTTCCTGTTGCTGTGCGTGGCCACGGTGTTCTTCTCGCAGCGACTGCAGCATTCGCGCCTGGGCCGCGCATGGATCGCCATACGCGAGGACGAGATCGCGGCCAAGGCCATGGGCATCAATGTGCGCAACGTGAAGCTGCTGGCCTTCGCGATGGGCGCGAGCTTCGGCGGGGTGGCCGGCGCCATGTTCGGCGCCTTCCAGAGTTTCGTGTCGCCGGAGTCTTTCTCGCTGATGGAATCGATCGCCGTGCTGGCGATGGTGGTGCTGGGCGGCATAGGTCACATACCGGGCGTGGTGCTTGGCGCTGCGCTGCTTGCCGCATTGCCCGAGATCCTCCGCCACACGGTGGAGCCGGTACAAATGGCGCTGTTCGGATCGATCTGGATCGAGGCGGAAGTGTTGCGTCAGCTACTGTACGGCCTGGCACTGGTGCTGATCATGCTCGCGCGGCCGTCGGGCCTGTGGCCGTCGCCGCGCCGCGAAGACCGGCTGTTGGCGAACGATGGCAAGCCCGACGGGAGTGCGGCATGAACGTGCTGCTGTCAGTATCTAACGCCAGCAAGCGCTTTGGCGGCCTGCAGGCATTGTCTGGCGTCAGTTTGACAGTGGCGCGGGGCCACATCCACGGCCTGATCGGACCGAATGGCGCGGGTAAGACGACCTGCTTCAACGTCATTACCGGCCTGTACCAGCCGGATGAGGGCGACTTCGTCCTCGACGGCCACGCCTATTCGCCATCGGCGCCGCATCGTGTCGCCCAGGCCGGCATCGCACGGACTTTCCAGAACATCCGCCTGTTCGGCGACATGAGTGCGATCGAGAACGTGATGGTTGGCCGTCACGTGCGCACGCACCAGGGCGTGCTGGGTGCGATCCTGCGCCATCGTGCGGCGCGCGAAGAAGAAGCGCAGATCAAGTGGAAGGCATTGCAGTTGCTGGACTTCGTCGGCATCGCCGCGCTGGCGCACCGCACCGCGCGCACCCTGTCTTACGGCGACCAGCGGCGGCTGGAAATTGCGCGCGCACTGGCGACCGAGCCCAAACTGCTTGCGCTGGACGAGCCGGCCGCCGGCATGAATGCCACCGAAAAGGAAGCATTGCGGGAGCTGCTCGGCCGCATTCGGGACAGCGGCACGACGATCCTGCTGATCGAGCATGACGTGAAACTGGTCATGGGCCTGTGTGATCGCATCACCGTGCTCGACTACGGCAAAGTCATCGCCGACGGTACGGCTGACGCAGTGAAGAAAGACCCGGCAGTGATTGCGGCCTACCTCGGCAAGGAGGCAGCATGAGCACCGACAAGCGCGCCGGCACCGATCAGCCGCTGCTGGACGTGCACGGCTTGTCAGTCGCCTTCGGTGGCATCGAGGCGGTCCGCGGCGTCGATTTCAATGTTCGTGACGGCGAAGTGGTCACGCTGATCGGCGCCAACGGCGCCGGCAAGACCACGACACTCAAGGCCATCACCGGGACCTTGCCGCGCGCGCGGCGCACCGGGCAGGTCTGGTTCGACGGCCAAGCGATCGAGGCCCTGCCCGCCCATGCGTTGCCTGAGCGCGGACTGGCGATGGTGCCGGAAGGGCGCGGCGTGTTTGCGCGCATGACGATCCGCGAGAATCTGCTGATGGGCGCCTATGTCCGCGATGATCCGGACCTTGTTCCGGCGGATGTCGAGCGCTGGTTTGACATCTTTCCGCGCCTGAAAGAGCGATCGGAACAGTTGGCCGGTACCTTGTCCGGTGGCGAGCAGCAGATGCTGGCGATGTCCCGCGCGCTGATGAGCAGGCCCAAGCTGCTGTTGCTGGACGAACCGTCAATGGGCCTGTCGCCGATCATGGTCGAGCGCATCTTCGAAGTGATTCGCGACATCGCGACGCAGGGCGTCACCATCCTGTTGGTCGAGCAGAACGTCCGCCAGGCGCTGTCGGTCGCCGATCGCGGCTACGTGATGGAAAGCGGGCGCATTGTGTTGGGCGATTCAGCCGACAAGCTGCTGCTGGACGAACGCGTGGCGGCAGCCTATCTCGGTGGTTGAAAAGGATGACGATGAAGCTCTATACCTACTTCCGCAGTTCGGCGTCGTATCGCGTGCGCATTGCGCTCAACCTCAAGGGATTGCCGTGTGAGATGCTGCCGGTGCACCTGCTGCGCGACGGTGGCGAGCAACTCAAGGCCGCGTATCGCCAGCTCAATGCCGATGCGCTGGTGCCGTCGCTGGCGCTGGACGAGGGTCCCGTGCTCACGCAATCGCTGGCCATCATCGAATACCTGGAAGAGGTGTACCCGCAACCGGCATTGCTGCCCACGGATGCGCTGGATCGCGCCTGGTTGCGCAGCCTCGCGCTGTCCGTCGCCTGCGACATTCACCCGTTGAACAACCTGCGTATCTTGCGCTACTTGAGTGGCGAGATGAAGGTGTCCGATGGCGACAAGGACCGCTGGTATAAGCACTGGTGCGAACAGGGTCTGGCTGCGATCGAGCAGACACTCGCACGTGACCCGCGCGTGGGCCGCTATTGTTACGGGGACACGCCATCGCTTGCCGATTGTTTCCTCGTGCCGCAGGTCGCCAATGCACAGCGCTTCAATTGCGACTTGTCGGCGATGCCGACGATCGTTCGCATCAACGATGCTTGCTTGCAGCTGCCGGCCTTCATCGATGCGTCACCGGCCCGGCAGCCAGACGCCGAATAAGCCATGCCAAGGCGGGTTGCGGGAACATCTTGTCCTCACAACCCGTTTTTTTCAGGATGGCACCGGGCTGGAAACGACCCGCCGCAGTTCATCGCCCCAAAGCTCAGGTTTTCCTGAAGCGGATCACCGTCTGGCGCTGTTCGCCGAGGCCTTCGATGCCCAGGTGCATTTCATCGCCGGGGGACAGGAATTGCTGCGGTTTCATGCCCATGCCCACGCCCGGCGGCGTGCCGGTGGCGATGATATCGCCGGGCATCAGCGTGATGAAGCGCGACACATAGCTGACGATCTTGGCGACCGAGAAGATCATGGTCTTCGTGTTGCCCGTCTGACGGCGTATGCCATTGATGTCCAGCCACATGTTCAGCCGCTGCGGGTTCGCGATCTCGTCGCGCGTCACCAGCCACGGGCCGACCGGACCGAAACCATCGCAACCCTTGCCCTTGTCCCAACTGCCGCCGCGCTCGAGCTGGAACGCGCGCTCGGACACATCATTGACGATGCAATAGCCGGCAACGTGCGACAGCGCCTGGCGTTCGCTCACATGATGGGCGCGGGTACCGATCACGACACCGAGCTCGACTTCCCAATCCATCTTGGTCGAATCCTTGGGCTGCATCACATCATCATCAGGACCCGACAGCGAGCTGATGGCTTTCGTGAATAGAATCGGTTCCTTCGGTATCGGCATGTTTGACTCGGCCGCATGGTCCGAGTAGTTGAGTCCGATGGCGAGGAACTTGCCGACGCCGGCGATGGGGACGCCAAAGCGGGGCTTGCCCCGCACGGCAGGCAAGCTCGATGGCTTGATGCGCGCCAGTCGCGCCAATGCCTTGTCCGAAAGTTGTTCCGGGCCAATGTCATCAACGATGCCTGACAGGTCGCGCAGTTTTCCATCGGCATCGATCAGGCCGGGCTTTTCGCGGCCGGGGCGGCCGTAACGTACGAGCTTCATTATTCTTGTCTCCCACAAAAAATTTTCATTATCGTCGGACATGGATAAGGGTCCACCGTGCCCAAGATTATCGGTGATAATCCCCCGAGTGAAATTTGTTGCTGTATTGCTTTCTTAAAGAGCCTCTTATGAAAACCGGATTCCGTTTCCTGACCATCGCATCGGCCCTCGCGGCCGTGCTGACGATGTCGCCCAGTTTCTCCGCCAATAGCGACAAGGACTTCATCGTCGTGCCGCCCGAAAAAATTGTGTGGAAAGACGCTGGTGCGGGCGCCAAAGTGGCCGTCATTTATGGCGACCCGTCGCAGCCGGGGATGTACGTGATTCGTGCATTCTTCCCAGCCGGCGTGATGAGCGCCCCGCATTTCCATGGCGAAGACCGCCACGTGATCGTGGTCGAAGGCACCTGGAATGCAGGCACGGATGACAGCTGGGACCCGCAATCGACGACACCGCTGAAGGTCGGCAGCTACATGTTCCACCCGGCAGGTGCCGTCCACTATGATGGCTCGATCACCGACAAGCCGGCGATGGTGCAGATCGTCGGCATGGGCCCGAGCAAAACGACCTTCCTGTTCCCGAAAGAAGGCAACTTCGGCAAGCCACGCAAACTGAACTGAGGCGAACCGATCTTGAACAGCACCACCCATCAGTCATCCCGCCGGTCATGGATGGCGCTGCTTGCAGCGGCCACCATGGCCATCACTTTTGCAGTACCGGCGCAGGCCGCCTGGGTTTCCTACCAAAAGCGGGCCGATGCCGACGAACTGTATGACAGCACCTTCCTGTCGAATGAGCAGGGACGGGTGAAGCTGTGGACGCTGACAAGCTTCGCGCAGCCCTTGACCAGTCTCGAAGGCAAGGAATACTCGTCGGAGAAAACCCTGACCATCATCGACTGTGCCAGCCGCAAGGCCGGAGCCGAACAAGTGATCCGCTATGCAGGCAAGGACGGCAAGGGCGACATGGTCGGTGACATGCAGACGCCGCTGCGCCTGACCGGCGTCAGGCCGGGCAGCACCGACGAAGCGCTTCTGGCGCGGATCTGCAAGTAATCACTCCGGCAGGACACCAAACCGGCGGGCCCGTCTGCCGCCGCTGTTTCCCATGAAGCGAAGAACGCCCCGCAGTCTCGACTGACGGGGTGTTTTCATTTTTGAATCATAAGTGGCTATAGTTTTATACCGTAGATTCGAAAAGTGACTGGGGAGTTATACTCAACAGCTTATCTCCAAGTCCGCGCCTGGCCGAGCTTGAAAATTTGCCGGCCACGCGCCCCAAGTCGAAAGAAAAGCGGATGAGCACACCTACCATGGACATGGCGGCTGAAGCCTTGCACGCCTGGCTTGACCAGGCCAGCGATGGCGAGCTCGATCAATTGCCTTTTGGCGTGATCGGCATGGATCGCCAGGGCATCGCCTGTCGCTACAACCAGTATGAAGTGCGCCAGGCGCGCTTCGAACCTTCGGATGTCATTGGCCGGAATTTTTTCGAAGACATCGCACGCTGCATGAATAACGGGATGGTCGCCGGACGCCTGCAGCAGGCCGTGCAGCGTGACGAATCGCTGGATGCCAGCATCGACTACGTGATCGCATTCCGTTCGGCGAAGACCAATGCCCGGTTGCGCTTGTTGCATGCGCCCGCATCGCCGACCTCCTACCTGCTGCTCGAACGCCTGGGAGCGGCCGCTGCATGATTTCGGATGAAAATCCGCAGTATGAGCACCTGATGGAGTACTTGTACCAGTCTGCGATCGGACTGGTGCAAACGGACCTCCAGGGCAAGGTACTGCTGATCAATCCGGTGGGCGTGAAATTGCTGATGCCGCTGGCACCGCAGGGCGATACACTCGACAACCTGTTCGACACGCTCGACCCCTATGTCGCGGACTTGCAGAGGCTGGTCACGGCATTTCCGCACAAGGAAGGCCTGCTGCTCAAGGGATATCGGATTGCGATGCCGACGGGCACGCGTGGGCATGCCGAAGCCATCCATTATGCGCTGAGCGTGATCAAAGTCGCATCAAATCGCCTGATGGTGAGTGTCGAAGACGTATCGGCTGAAGTTCGACGCGAACTGCTGCTTAACAAGCAGGATGCCTGGATCAACGCCATGATGGCCGGCGTGAGCCGTCATGCCCTGGTGCAGTTGGACAGCCACGGCCTGATTCGTGGCTGGAATCCCGACATGGCGGCGCTGTTCGCCACGACTGCCGACACTTTCGTTGGCCAGCCTTATGCCCGATTGTTCGCCAGCGATGCGATCACGAACGACCGGATGTACGACCGAATGGAGGAAGTCAGGCATACCGGCCTCAGTTTCGCCGAGGGCTGGATGCAGCGCTGGGATGGCAGCCGCTTCTGGGGACATACCTTGCTTGCCGCCAGCGAGCCGGGTCCCCAGCCATCGAGTTTCAACCTGATCGTGCGCGATATCTCGGACCACCGGGAGAGCATGGAGTCGCTGCTCAAACTGGCCACGTCCGACCAGCTGACCGGCGTCGCCAACCGGCGCGCATTCTACGAAGCCGCTGACATGGAGCTGGCGCGCCACACGCGCAAGCCGCGCGACATCACGCTGCTTCTGATCGACATCGATCACTTCAAGCAGGTCAACGACTCGTACGGACATCCTGTCGGGGACCAGGTCATCCGCAATCTTGCCGAAGTCATGTTGCGCAGCGTGCGCAGCATCGATGTAGTCGCACGTCTCGGTGGCGAAGAGTTTGCGGTGCTGCTGCCGTCGACCGATATGGCAATGGGTCGCCAGATCGCCGAGCGCATACGCTCAAACGTCGCACAGCAGGCGGTACGGTCGGGAACGCATGCCATCAGCTATCGCGTCAGCATAGGCGTGGCTTCGGTGGGCAAGGATATCAGCAGCCTGCACGAACTGATTGCCGCGGCCGACCACGCGCTCTATGACGCCAAGCACCAGGGCCGCGACCGTGTCTGCATCCACGTGACCTGAAACCAGTGTAATGAGTGCAGGTGCATGGGCCCATGGCGCCGCGCATTTTTATTTCAAGATCTTGAACAAGTCGTTGGCGTCGTCGGTCCAAACCCGCAGTCCCGGAATGGTGGCAGGCACCGTCGCCACCTCAGCGATGGCCGGTTTCGCGAAGGCGCTCTCGCTCGTCGATACCAGCACCCAGTCCGTTTTCAGCAACGGCGCCCGGGGCACGTCGGACACGAGTACTGCGTGCATGCGCTGGTCTTCGGCCAGCTTTCTCACCACCGGTGCCAGTGACAGGTAGCGGTTCGACACGTGGAAAGCGATCACGCCGTCGGGCTTCATGTGGCGGCGATAGGCTCGCAGTGCTTCACGCGTGATCAGGTGTACCGGTATCGCGTCGCCGGAAAAGGCATCGACGACCAGCACGTCGAAGCCATTTGGCATTTCACGTTCCAGGTTCAGTCGCGCATCGCCGAGCACGACATCGACTTTCGCCGGCGTCGACCGCAGATAGCCGAACTCCGTGCGCGCGACATCGATGACCGCAGGATCAAGCTCGTAGAACCGAAAACGGTCACCACCGTTGCCATAGGCTGCCAGCGTACCCGTACCAAGACCGATCACCCCCACGTGGCGTGCATCGTTCATCGCCGTGGACGACAGCAGGCGACCGACGCCCGAGGAAATGCCGTAATACGTGGTGGGCTTGTTGCGGTTGGTGCCGTCAAGGTATTCCTCGCCGTGCAGGATCGCCCCGTGCGTGAGTCGACGCACGTGGATGGTGTTGTCGCCGACATCGCGGGTCAGAAGCCGGCCATAGAAATTGCGCTCGAGCAGGCGCGAAGATTTCAGGTCTCCGGCAACCTGCTGACTCAGGAAGATGGCACAAGCCACGCACAGCAACAGTGACGAGGCCATCAATAGCCGCGCCTGCTTGAACACGATCGCTGCCAACAGTGCAACCAGCACATAGCCGATGCCCAGTTCGTAGTAAGCCGGCAGCAGCTTGGGCGCGCCCAGCCCTACCAGGATGCCGCCCAGCGCGCCGCCCAAGGACAGCGCCAAGTAGAAGCGTGTCAGGTGGCGGGGCGCAGGGCGCAGGGCCGCCAGTTCGCCGTGGACGAACATGCAGGCAGCAAACAGGCCGGCACTGTAAAGCGGCAGCGCGATCTTCAGGTTCAGGCCGATCTTGTTGTCGGCCAGGCCGTAAGCACAGGCAAACAGCAACACGAAGACAGGGGCGACGAACAGCTTGCGCCGGTACCAGCGATCGCTTTCGAAGCAAAGCACGAAGCTGAACAGGTAAATCACCAGCGGCAGCAGCCACAAGAAGGGAATCGCTGCGATGTTCTGGGTCAGGTGATTGGTCACGGCCAGCAACTGCCATGACCCCATGGCCGCGAGCGCAATCCATAGCAATTGCGTGGCCACGCCAGGCGCCTTGACGGTGTCCGGGGTACCAGGAATGTCCGCCGCCTGGTGAGAAGCTTCATAAGCGGCGTCATTGGCGGCGGCTGATCGCAGCGCGCCGGCACTGTGCAACAGCAGCACGCCAGACGCGACGCACAATACGACGAATCCGATATAAATCGTCGACCACGCTGTCGATTGCGCCTGCAGGGGTAGCCAGGGCTCGATCAAAAAGGGATAGCTGATCAGCGCCGCCAATGACGCCAGGTTTGATAGGGAGAACAAGCGATACACCTGGGCGCTGTGGCCGCTGCGCGCGGACCAGGACTGGATTAGTGGCCCGGTGGTCGACAGCATCAGGTAGGGCAGGCCGACAGTGGCTGCGAGTAGCAGCAGGATGTAACGCCCCGGGTCTTCATCGCCGGTAGGCTTCCACGCATCGCCTGCCAGCACCGGCAGGCTGGCGGCACTGGCGATCAGCAACAGGGCATGCAATGAGACTTGTGCTTTCGGCGCCAGACGGCGGCTGACCACATCCGAATACGCATAACCGAGCAACAGCAAAGTCTGGAAGAACACCAGGCAAGTCGCCCAGACGGCAGCCGAGCCGCCGAACCAGGGCAGGATGTGCTTGGAGACGATGGGTTGGACAAGGAACAGCAGGAAGGCACTGGAGAAAATGGTGCCTGCATAAATGGCACGGTGGAGAGCAGGATTGGCGGATCGGTTCGCGGCGCGGTTCACGGAAGCCTTTCTTCGCGGGTTGGTCGAACGGTATCCGGTGCGGCAGCGCAGGTTGCGCCTGTCGGTGCAATCGGATCGACAAGATCGATGAGATCGACCGCCTGATGCATGGTCCCGCCGACAGGAATCGAACCTGTATCTAGCGCTTAGGAGGCACTCGTTCTATCCATTGAACTACGGCGAGACGCTGGTGCCTTGCTTTGCAGCGTGGCACGCTGCGGATTATAGCCCAGCCCCTTGGGCTGCCTGCCCGCATATCCCGGCGTTAGCGCCCGTGTGGCGCGATTGCAGCGCTGCCGGCGTGTGGTCGGTAGAATAGCGGCCTTGTTCCCAGCAGCGCCGCAGCGCGCGTCACCCGCTTCCCCGTCATGGCAGTCATTTCCCTTTCCGATGCCCAGCTTGCGTTTGGCCATGTGGCCTTGCTCGATCATGCCGAACTGGCGCTGGAGGCGGGCGAGCGCGTCGGCCTCATTGGTCGCAATGGCACTGGCAAATCCTCGCTGCTCAAAGTCATCGCCGGGCAGGGCAAGCTCGATGATGGCCAGCTGGTGATGCAGCAGGGGCTGCGGATCGCCTACGTTGAACAAGAGCCGCAGTTTGACGACGACGCCTGCATCTTCGATGCCGTCGCTGCCGGGGTCGCCGACATCCAGGCCTTGCTGGCCGAGTACGACAGCCTCGCGGCCAACCTGGGCGGCGCCGATGATGGGAAGCTGATGGAGCGCATGCACCAGGTGCAGGCGAAGCTCGATGTGGTCGATGGCTGGAACGTGTCCAACCGCGTGGAGACCACGCTGCAGCGGCTCAATCTCGATGGCCAGCGCGTGATCAGCACGCTGTCGGGCGGTATGAAAAAGCGCGTTGCCCTGGCGCGCGCATTGGTCGCCGCGCCCGATGTGCTGGTGCTGGACGAGCCGACCAACCATCTCGATTTTTCCTCGATCGCGTGGCTGGAGAGTTTGCTGCGCGAATTCCGCGGCAGCTTGCTGTTCATCACGCATGACCGCAGCTTCCTCGATAACATTGCGACCCGCATCGTCGAACTCGATCGTGGTCACCTCATGTCTTATCCCGGCAACTTCAGCGCCTATCAGGTGCGCAAGGCCGACCAGCTGGCGGTGGAGGCGATTGAAAACGCCAAGTTCGACAAGGTGCTGGCGCAGGAAGAGGTCTGGATACGCAAGGGTGTCGAAGCGCGCCGCACGCGTAATGAAGGCCGCGTGCGCCGTCTTGAAGCGCTGCGCGAAGCGCGCGCCAGCCGGCGCGAGCAGCAGGGTCAAGTCAAGATGGAAGTGGCGGCCGGCGAACGCTCAGGCAAGATCGTCGCCGAACTGATCGATGTGAACAAATCCTATGAAGGGCGCGCGATCGTGCGCGACTTCAATGCCATCCTGATGCGCGGCGACAAGATCGGCCTGATCGGCGTGAATGGTGCCGGCAAGACCACGCTGCTCAAGCTGATCCTGGGTGAAATCGCGCCTGACAGCGGTACGGTGCGACAAGGCAGCAAGCTGCAAGTCGCGTACTTCGACCAGATGCGTGAGCAGCTGAATGACGAAGCGACGCTGGCCGATACGATTTCGCCGGGCAGTGACTGGGTCGAGATCAATGGCCAGCGCAAGCACGTGATGACTTATCTCGGCGATTTCCTGTTCGCGCCCGAGCGCGCGAGGTCGCCGGTCAAATCCTTGTCGGGCGGCGAGCGCAATCGCCTGCTGCTGGCACGCCTGTTCGCCAAGCCGGCCAATGTGCTGGTGCTGGATGAACCGACCAATGACCTCGACATCGATACGCTGGAGTTGCTCGAGCAATTGCTCGAGGACTATCAGGGGACGGTGTTCCTCGTCAGCCATGACCGTACCTTCCTCGACAATGTGGTCACGCAAGTAATCGTGGCCGAAGGCAGCGGCATCTGGCGTGAATATGTCGGCGGCTACAGTGATTGGGAGCGCGTGCGCAAGCCGCTGCCCGACGAAGGTGCTGCCAAGGCGACGCTGAAATCGGACAAGCCAGCCACCGACAAAGTGCCAAAGCCGGAGATGCCGCTCGCGCCTGCATCGGCGGCGGACGTGGCCGTAAAGACAAAGAAGCTCAGCTTCAAGGAGCAACGCGAGCTGGAACAATTGCCGCAGCAGATTGCCGACCTGGAGACGGAGCAGGCAGCGATCTCGGCACGCCTGGCAGATGCCGACCTGTATCGCAAGGAGCCGGGCGAAGTGCAGCGCTTGAACCAGCGCTATGCGGAAATCGACGAAGCGCTGATGACGGCGCTGCAGCGCTGGGAAGAAATCGAGGCGCGCACCAAGGGGGCGTGATCCACAGTGCCGGCAACCTCGCCGGCGCGCGAGCCCTGCTGTGCCAACGCGCGCGGGCCGAATCAGTTCAGCTTGCGCGACGCCGCCCGCAAATCGGGCAGCCGGGCACGCAGGGAGTCGGCGTCGCTCGCGCGCGGGCAGCGTTCCAGATAGGCTTCGAGGTCTTGCAATGCCGCCTGCGGACAATCGAGGCTTGCATAGGCCAGCCCGCGGTCACGGCGCTCGCTGATTTCGTCCGGTAGCAGGATCACCAGTCGCTGCTGCACGTTCAGGAATTCTTTCCAGTGCGGATTTTCGGCGTACAAAGCCTTCAGGTTGCGCAGCATGCGCACCAGAATCTGGCGCGGGGTGGCATCGGCAAGATAGCTCGCTAGCGGCGGATCGTTCGTGCTGCGGCCATTGATGAAATAGGGCTCCAGTCGTTCTTCAATGTCTTCGCGTGACAGACTGGTGCCATTGAACGGGTCGAGGATGATGTCGCCGCTCTTGACCGAAATCTTCATCAGGAAATGGCCGGGGAAGGAAATGCCCTTCACATCGAGGCCGATTTGCTGAGCCAGTTCGATATAGATGATGGCGAGCGAAATCGGTATGCCGCGCCGCGTGGCCAACACCTTGTTCAGGTAGCTGTTTTCGGGATTGTAGTAGTCGTTCAGGTTGCCGGCGAAGCCGAGCTCCTGATAGAAGAAATTGTTGAGCAGACGCAGTTTGGGAATCTGGGCGATGTCGGCCGGAAGGCGACGCTTCAGGCGTGCGGCAAGCTTGTCGATCTCCAGCTGGCTGGCGGTAAGATCCAGTCCCGGATCATCGTCCTGCGCGATGCTGAGTGCCGCTTCGAACAGCGGAATCTGTTCGTCGTCCTGCACCAGCGAAGCGAAGTAATCAAGGGCCTTGATCATCGTCGTGTCATTGTGCCTGCCGCCGTCTCATGCCCGGTACTGCCTGCCACTGTCTCTGTCTGCCGTAGTTGCGAAGCATCGCTCCTCAGTGCGACTCCCGCCGGAAATCGCGGAAGCGGAAGCCCATTGCCCATAGTGCACCAAAATACGCGATGCCGCACAAGCCAATCACGCCGCCCAGCGCCGCAATGCGCCGCCAAGGCGTTGCATGCAGGGCGATCCAGTCGAAATGACTGCCAGCCCAAAGTCCCACGCCCGCCAGCAGCAGCAGCGCGCCGGCCAATTGAACGAAGAACATCGTCCATCCGCTTCCCGGCAGATAGATGCCCTTCTTGCGAAGCATAACGTAAAGAAAGGCTGCATTGGCGGTCGCGCCCAATCCTATCGACAAGGCCAGCCCCGCATGCTGGATCCAGGGTACGAAAGCCAGGTTCATCAACTGCGTCGCGATCAGCACGCCAACGCCGATTTTCACCGGCGTGCGTATGTCTTGCTTCGCATAGAAGCCCGGCGCAAGGATCTTGACCAGGATGAGCCCCATCAAGCCGACGCCATAAGCGACCAGCGCGCGTGCCGTCATCGTGACCGACAGCGGATCAAATTTCCCGTAATGAAACAACGTAGTGGTGATCGGCTCGGACAGCACCATCAGAGCGATCGCCGCCGGCGCCGCCAGCAGGAAGGTCAGCCGCAAGCCCCAATCGAGCAGCGATGAATACTCTGCGGTGTCGCCCAAGGCATGCGCTTTGGACAAGCTGGGCAGCAGAATAGTGCCGAGGGCGACGCCTAGCAGGCCGGTCGGCAATTCCATCAATCGATCCGCGTACGACAACCACGACACGCTGCCATCGGCCAGGTGGGACGCGATATTGGTATTGATGATCAGGCTGATCTGCGCTGCGGAAACGGCGAAGGTGGCCGGCAGCATTTGCTTCAATACGCGACGCACGCCTTCATCAGACAAGGCGCGGAACGGGTTCATGCCCAGTCTCGGTAGCATGCCGATCTTGCGCAGCGCCGGCACCTGCAGCGACAGTTGTAATACGCCCCCAATGATGACGGCAATGGCGAGCGCATAGACCGGCTGCGCCATCCACGGCGCCAGCAGCAGCGCGGCGGCGATGAAAGCCAGGTTCAGCAGCACCGGCGTAAAGGCCGGCACGCGGAATTCGCGCCAGGTGTTCAGGATGCCGCCGGCCAGCGCCACCAGCGACATGAACAGAATGTAGGGAAACATGATGCGCGTCATCGACACCGACAGCGACATCGCCAGCGGGTCCGACGCAAAGCCGCTCGCCATCAGCAGCACAATACCCGGCGCAAAAATGACACCAATGGCCGAGGTTGCCAGCAGTGCCCAAAACAGCACGGTCGCCACGTGATCGGCCAAGAGGCGAGTCGCTCGATTGCCGCGCTGATTTTTGTATTCGGCCAGAATGGGCACGAAGGCTTGCGAGAACGCACCCTCGGCAAATAAACGGCGCAGCAGGTTGGGAATGCGGAAAGCGACGAAGAAGGCGTCGGTGTAGACCGAGGCGCCGAAGGTGCGCGCGACGAGGAACTCGCGGATCAAGCCGGTGATGCGTGAGAGCATCGTCATGCCAGAGACAGTGGCCAGGGTTTTATGCAAGTTCATGGGCGTGGATTATAGCCGCTGGTGCAGGCCAGGCTGCCCGATTCGTTGCCGTAATGAAAATTATCGCGGGGCGGCCACGAGGCAGCGGCTTGCGGAATGCCTGCCATCCGCTGGTTTTCGCAGATTTGCTGCCTCGACAAAAACCGGCTATAATCGCGGTCTTTCGAATTCCGCCCGGGGCACGGCCTCGTGCCCCACCGTAAGTACTTCAGGAAACAAGTCATGGCCAATACCGCACAGGCGCGCAAGCGCGCTCGTCAAGCAGTCAAGCTGAACGCTCATAACTCGAGCCAGCGTTCGACCCTGCGCACCGCTATCAAGGCAGTCCGTAAGGCAATCGAGTCGGGCGACAAGGCAGCTGCCGCTCAAGTGTTCCAGGCGCAAGTCTCGATCATCGATCGCATCGCTGACAAGAAAATCATCCACAAGAACAAGGCCGCTCGCCACAAGAGCCGTCTGTCCGCAGCGCTGAAGGCTCTGGCCTAATTCTTTGCGCTCGCCGGCTCAGCCGGCGGTGGATTTCGGCAAGCCCGCCCGACCGTCGGTCCGGCGGGTTTTGTCATTTCCGGCGGCGCGGCACCGGAGGCTCTCGTCACTTCGGCAAGCCATCGATGGACGTGCCGGCCTTGATGTTCTTCTTTTTGAACCAGCCTAGGTTCATTTCCAGCGCATAGCGCGCCGGGCGCTTCGCGCAATGCGCGACCTCCGTTTGCGGCTGCATGTCTTCGATGTTGATGATCTTGCCGTCTTCGGCGATGAAGGCGACGGACAGCGGCAGCAAGGTATTCTTCATCCACATGCAGACCAGCTTGGGATCGGGGAAGCGGAACACCATCCCTTCGTTCTGCGCCATCTCTTTCCTGAACATCAATCCTGCCGAGCGCTCTTCGTCGTTTACCGCGACCTCGGCTTTGACCAGATGCATGCCGAGTGTCAGCGTGGTCACGGGTAATTTCTGTTGTGCGGCAGCCGGCAGCGCTGTCAGCAAGGTCGCCAATAGCAGGATGGGGAGTCGACGGGGATTCATCAGGTGCGAGGGAGCAAATATCGTGGCAAAGAGTGTCCGATTGTAATCCGCACGACGGGCTTTATCGGTCCTTCCCGTCAGCCCGCCATTCGACTGTCGTCACTTCGCGCCATTCGCCAGGCAGCAGTGGATGCGAAGCCAGCGAAAACGGTCCGATGGCATGGCGCACCAGTCTCAGCGTTGGCAATCCGACGGCGGCTGTCATTCGCCGCACCTGGCGATTCTTTCCTTCGGTAAGCGTGATGGCCAGCCAGCAGGTCGGGACCTGCTGGCGCTCGCGTATTGGAGGGTTGCGTGGCCATAGCCACTCGGGTGAGGCAATCCGTGCGACCTTGCTGCCGCGTGTGGTGAAGTCGCCCAGCGCCAGCGGTTCGCGCAGCCGCGCCAGCTGTTCGCGCGTGGCCTCGCCTTCGACTTGTACGAGATACGTCTTGGTTTTCTGGCTGTCCGGGTGGCTGATTTCGTGCTGCAGCGCGCCATCATCCGTCAGCAGCATCAGCCCTTCGCTGTCGGCGTCGAGGCGCCCGGCCGGGTAGATGCCCGGTATGTCGAGATAAGCGGCCAGCGTCGGGCGGGTCGGATGGGCCGAAAACTGGCTCATCACATCGAAGGGTTTGTTGAAAAGAATCAAGGACATGGCAATTTCATCAGGGTCTGCGCGGTACCGGCGATGGCACTCAGTAAAATTTTAGTGCATAATGCGAAACGTAGTCTTATGTCTTATATAAGACGCTTTCAGTCAGATTTTCTTGCGAAGCGCGTACTTGCTAGCGCCTGCAGGCCAATGTTGCAGCAGTACTTTGCCGTTCACGAGACGCAATTTACAATCCCCCCATCCGCCATTCTTCGGAGATTAAACGATGTACCAACATATCAAGGTGCCCGCCGAGGGTCAGAAAATCACGGTGAACGCCGATTTTTCCCTCAACGTGCCGGACAACCCCATCATCCCGTTCATCGAGGGTGACGGTACGGGCGTGGACATCAGCCCCGTGATGATCAAGGTCATCGATGCGGCGGTCGCGAAAGCCTATGGCGGCAAGCGCAAGATCAGCTGGATGGAAATTTACGCCGGCGAAAAATCGACCAAGGTCTACGGTCCGGATGTGTGGCTGCCGGAAGAGACGCTGAAGGTCCTGAAGGATTATGTCGTGTCGATCAAAGGCCCGCTGACCACGCCGGTCGGTGGCGGCATTCGCTCGCTGAACGTGGCGCTGCGCCAGGAGCTCGACCTGTATGTCTGCCTGCGTCCGGTGCGTTATTTCACCGGCGTGCCGTCGCCGCTGCGTGAGCCGGAGAAGACCGACATGGTGATCTTCCGTGAAAACTCGGAAGACATCTACGCCGGCATCGAATGGCAGGAAGGCTCGGAAGGCGCGAAAAAGCTGATCGATTTCCTGATCAAGGAAATGGGCGTCAAGAAGATCCGCTTCCCGGGCACCTCGGGCATCGGCGTCAAGCCCGTGTCGCGCGAAGGTACCGAGCGTCTGGTGCGCAAGGCGATCCAGTACGCGATCGACAATGACAAGCCGTCGGTGACCCTGGTCCACAAGGGCAACATCATGAAATACACCGAAGGTGGCTTCCGTGACTGGGGCTATGCACTGGCGCAGAAAGAGTTCGGCGCGCAGCTGATCGACGGCGGCCCGTGGTGCTCGTTCAAGAACCCGAAGACCGGCAAGGAAATCATCGTCAAGGATGCGATCGCCGATGCGTTCCTGCAGCAGATCCTGCTGCGTCCGAACGAGTACAGCGTGATCGCCACGTTGAACCTGAACGGCGACTATGTGTCCGACGCACTGGCGGCCCAGGTCGGCGGGATTGGCATCGCGCCGGGCGCCAACCTGTCGGATTCGGTGGCGATGTTCGAGGCAACCCACGGTACTGCACCGAAGTACGCTGGCAAGGACTACGTGAACCCGGGTTCGGTGATCCTGTCCGCTGAAATGATGCTGCGTCACATGGGCTGGCTTGAAGCGGCTGACCTGATCATCAGCGCGATGGAGAAGTCGATCGCATCCAAGCGTGTGACCTATGATTTCGCCCGCCTGATGCCGGGCGCGACCCAAGTGTCCTGCTCCGGTTTTGGCGATGTGATGATCGAGCACATGTAATACCCAGCATGCGGACGCAGTCTGTGTCCGCTTGCCTGACCGCAGTCAAAACAAAGGCCGGATTATTCCGGCTTTTGTTTTTTATGATCGGCAAATTAAAAACATCAATAAATTAAACTGCCGGCAGATTTCCCTGCAAGAAAACCGAAGGCGGGTGAAACTTCCCGTCACATTGGTGGTCGATAAATTGTTCAGATAATCGGAGAACAATAAGCGCAGCGGAATGGGGCAAGGTCAGCCGGCTGCTGAATAGGCGGGCAATAAAAAACCCCCGGGGTTTAGTCGGGGGTTCAGGAGCCTGAGGGTAATCAGGCGATACTTCTTAAGAGGCAGCCTGGATATTCGAGGCTTGCTTGCCTTTCGGACCCTGGGTCACATCGAAGGTGACTTTCTGGCCTTCTTTGAGGGTTTTGAAGCCGCTCATCGTAATTGCGGAAAAATGCGCGAACAGGTCTTCGCCGCCATCTTCCGGAGTGATGAAACCGAAGCCCTTGGCGTCGTTAAACCACTTGACGGTACCATTTGCCATATAAAACGTCTTCCCAATTTTAACCAATCACACGAGCCCTAAAAGCAAGAAGCCCGCAGACTGCTGCCCCCTCTTAGATTGCTCCACCATTAATCAATCGGCGCTAAAAAGCACATATTGATATTTTGCATTGTTCAGTCAAAAAATAGAAAAGTCAAGGTTGTTGTCATAAGTGCTACACTCATTGAAAAATTGGGTACAGCCTCCACCTGCACCAGGCAACAACAAGCACTTGCCGCTCTTTACACCGGGCCGTCTGCGCACACTCAGGAAAGCGCGTAATATCGAATTGAGGGTGGATACCGTGATACATGCCGGTTACGCACCGCGACCGGCGCATTAGAATAGAAGCATGGCAACGAACAGCGATAACGGCACACTCATTGTTCCCAAGGAGCAAAAAGCGGCGGTCAAGCCGCCGCCCATGTATCAAGTGGTTCTGCTGAACGACGACTACACCCCGATGGAGTTCGTGGTGGCCGTCATTCAGGAGTACTTCAACAAGGATCGCGAAACGGCGACCCAGATCATGCTCAAGGTGCATCGTGACGGCAAGGGCATGTGCGGCGTCTACCCGAAGGACATCGCGAGCACGAAAGTCGAATTGGTATTAACTCACGCAAGGAAAGCTGGACATCCGCTCCACTGCGTGATGGAGGAAGCATGATCGCTCAGGAACTGGAAGTAAGTTTGCATATGGCCTTCGTCGAGGCGAGGCAGGCCAGGCACGAGTTCATCACGGTCGAGCACTTGCTGCTCGCGCTGCTGGACAACCCGTCGGCCGCCGAAGTGATGCGCGCCTGCGCGGTCAATATCGACGACCTGCGCAAGACCCTGACGAACTTCATCAACGACAACACCCCGACTGTGCCGGGCACCAGCGAGGTGGATACCCAGCCGACGCTGGGCTTCCAGCGCGTGATCCAGCGCGCGATCATGCACGTGCAATCGGCCTCCAACGGCAAGAAGGAAGTGACCGGCGCCAACGTGCTGGTCGCAATCTTCGGCGAAAAGGATTCGCACGCCGTTTACTACCTGCACCAGCAGGGCGTCACGCGCCTCGACGTGGTGAACTTCATCTCGCACGGCGTGCGCAAGGACCAGCAGGCCGAGCCGCAGAAAGCCAGCGACAGCGCCGAGGAAGCACCGGCCGAAGGCCCGCAGCAGGAAAGTGCGCTCGACCAGTTCACGGTCAACCTGAACAAGCTGGCCGCTGAAGGCAAGATTGATCCGCTGATCGGACGAGAGTCCGAAGTCGAGCGTGTGATCCAGACGCTGTGCCGTCGTCGCAAGAACAACCCGTTGCTGGTCGGTGAAGCCGGGGTCGGCAAGACCGCGATCGCCGAAGGTCTGGCCTGGCGCGTGACTCAGGGCGACGTGCCCGAGATCCTGCAAAACGCTGTCGTGTATTCGCTCGACATGGGCGCGCTCTTGGCCGGTACCAAGTACCGCGGCGATTTCGAGCAGCGCCTGAAGGCCGCGTTGAAGCAGATGAAGGCCAACCCGAACGGCATCTTGTTCATCGACGAAATCCACACCATCATCGGCGCCGGCTCGGCGTCGGGCGGCACGCTGGATGCATCGAACCTGCTGAAGCCGGCACTGTCGTCGGGCCAGCTGAAGTGCATCGGCGCGACCACCTTCAATGAATTCCGCGGCGTGTTCGAGAAAGACCATGCGCTGTCGCGTCGCTTCCAGAAGATCGACGTCAACGAGCCGACCGTCGAGCAGACGGTGCAGATCCTGCGTGGCCTGAAG
>JACCDY010377807.1_pt1 | contig 23250 bp, 21 predicted proteins | sample 7446391 | NCBI WGS metagenome assembly JACCDY01 (sample SAMN15323451, study PRJNA562643) | freshwater metagenome | isolation source: river surface water | place: USA:Blue River Watershed | collected 2017-08-18 | reverse complement strand
GCCACCACGGCGCGAACCACCCCGTGAAAGACCTCGACTCAGGTCGCGTCTCCATCACCAGCCAAAACCACGGTTTTGCGGTGGACGAAAAATCACTGCCAGCCAACTTGCGCGCCACGCATGTGTCTTTGTTTGACGGCACTTTGCAAGGTTTGGCCCGCACCGACAAGCCCGCGTTTTGCTTCCAGGGTCACCCTGAAGCTTCGCCAGGCCCGCACGACATTGCTTACCTCTTTGACCGCTTCATCAAACTGATGGAGGCGAAATAATCATGCCAAAGCGTACCGACATAAAAAGCATCCTCATTATTGGCGCAGGCCCGATCATCATTGGTCAAGCGTGTGAGTTCGATTACTCTGGCGTGCAAGCGTGTAAAGCCTTGCGTGAAGAGGGCTACAAAGTCATCTTGATCAACAGCAACCCCGCCACGATCATGACCGACCCTGCCACGGCAGACGTCACCTACATCGAGCCCATCACATGGCAAACGGTGGAGAAGATCATCGCCAAAGATCGTCCAGACGCCATCCTGCCCACCATGGGCGGCCAAACCGCGTTGAACTGCGCGTTGGATCTGTGGCACCACGGCGTCTTGGCCAAGTACAAGGTGGAGCTGATTGGCGCGACGCCAGAGGCCATTGACAAAGCCGAAGACCGCTTGAAATTCAAAGACGCCATGACCAAGATTGGTCTGGGCTCTGCACGTTCAGGCATTGCCCACAGCATGGAAGAGGCGTGGGATGTGCAAAAGCGCGTGGGTTTCCCTACCGTGATTCGTCCCAGCTTCACGCTGGGTGGCACAGGCGGCGGTATTGCCTACAACCCAGAAGAGTTTGAAATCATTTGCAAACGCGGCCTCGAAGCGTCGCCGACCAACGAGTTGTTGATTGAAGAGTCATTGCTTGGTTGGAAAGAGTATGAGATGGAAGTGGTGCGCGACAAGGCGGACAACTGCATCATCATTTGCTCAATCGAAAACTTGGACCCCATGGGCGTGCACACCGGTGACTCCATCACGGTTGCGCCTGCGCAAACCTTGACCGACAAGGAATACCAAATTTTGCGTAACGCCTCCTTGGCGGTGCTGCGCGAGATCGGCGTGGACACGGGTGGTTCCAACGTGCAGTTCTCCATCAATCCCAAAGACGGTCGCATGGTCGTGATTGAGATGAACCCACGCGTGTCGCGTTCATCGGCGTTGGCCTCCAAAGCCACCGGTTTCCCCATTGCGAAGGTTGCCGCCAAGTTGGCGGTGGGCTACACGCTGGACGAGCTGCGCAACGAAATCACGGGGGGGGCAACGCCTGCGTCGTTCGAACCTTCGATCGACTATGTGGTCACCAAGATTCCACGATTTGCTTTCGAAAAATTCCCCACGGCCGACAGCCGCTTGACCACCCAAATGAAATCGGTGGGCGAGGTGATGGCCATGGGCCGCACCTTCCAAGAGTCCTTCCAAAAAGCCCTGCGTGGTTTGGAAGTGGGCGTGGACGGCATGAACGAAAAAACCCAAGACCGGGAAGTGCTCGAGAAAGAGCTGGGTGAGCCCGGTCCCGAGCGCATTTGGTACGTGGGCGATGCTTTCGCCATGGGCCTGAGCGTGGACGAGGTGTTTGCGCTGACCAAGATCGACCGTTGGTTCCTGGTGCAAATCGAGGAGATCGTGAAGATCGAGTTAGAGCTTGAGAAAACGTCCCTGGACGCCATCACGGCGCAAGAATTGCGCACCCTGAAGAAGAAGGGGTTCTCAGACCGTCGTTTGGCCAAGTTGCTCAAGACCACCGAGCACGTGGTGCGCGCGCGTCGCCATGAACTCCACATCCGTCCTGTCTACAAACGTGTGGACACCTGTGCGGCTGAGTTCTCGACCGATACCGCTTACATGTACTCGTGCTACGAAGGCAATGGCGACGCATTTGGCGTGGGCGACGCCGAGTGCGAAGCAGAACCCACCAACAACAAAAAAATCATGGTGCTCGGTGGTGGTCCTAACCGCATTGGCCAAGGCATTGAGTTCGACTACTGTTGCGTTCACGCTGCGCTCGCCATGCGCGAAGACGGCTATGAAACCATCATGGTCAACTGCAACCCTGAGACCGTGTCGACCGACTACGACACCTCGGACCGCTTGTATTTCGAGCCTCTGACGCTTGAAGACGTGCTCGAGATCGTGGACAAAGAAAAGCCCACCGGTGTGATCGTGCAATACGGTGGTCAAACGCCCTTGAAATTGGCGCTTGGCTTGGAAGCGGCCGGAGTGCCCATCATCGGCACCAGCCCCGACATGATCGACGCAGCCGAAGACCGCGAGCGTTTCCAAAAGTTGTTGCAAGACCTCGGTCTGCGCCAACCACCCAATGCCACGGCACGTACCGAAACCGAAGCGCTTGAAAAAGCAGCGGAGTTGGGTTACCCCTTGGTGGTCCGTCCCAGCTATGTGTTGGGTGGTCGTGCCATGGAAATCGTGCACGAACAACGCGACCTCGAGCGCTACATGCGCGAAGCGGTCAAGGTGTCCAATGATTCACCCGTGCTGCTGGACCGCTTCTTGAACGATGCGATCGAGTGTGACGTGGATTGTTTGCGCGACCCCGAGGGCAAGACCTTCATCGGTGGCGTGATGGAACACATCGAGCAAGCGGGCGTGCACAGCGGTGACTCGGCTTGTTCCTTGCCTCCGTATTCGCTGTCTGAAGCCACCGTGACCGAACTCAAGCGCCAATCCGCTGCTATGGCGGGTGCGTTGAACGTGGTCGGTTTGATGAACGTGCAATTCGCAATTCAACATGTCGATGGCAAAGACGTCATTTACGTGTTGGAAGTCAACCCACGTGCTTCACGCACCGTGCCCTATGTGTCCAAGGCTACGGGTATTCAGTTGGCCAAAGTAGCAGCACGTTGCATGGCAGGACAAACACTCGCATCGCAAGGCATTACCAAAGAAGTGACGCCTCCTTATTTCAGCGTGAAAGAAGCGGTGTTCCCGTTTGTGAAGTTCCCTGGCGTTGACACCATCCTGGGCCCAGAGATGAAGTCCACCGGTGAAGTCATGGGCGTCGGCAAAACCTTTGGCGAAGCCTTTGTGAAGAGCCAATTGGGTGCGGGCACCAAACTGCCACGTCCACGTGATGCCGATGGTCGTTCCACGGGCAAGGTGTTCATCTCGGTGAAGAACAACGACAAACCGCGTGCCATCGAAGTCGCGCGTCAGTTGTCTGCGTTGGGTTTCGAATTGATCGCCACCAAAGGCACGGCTTCGGCCATCGTCGAATCGGGTGTGGCCTGCGAAGTGGTCAACAAAGTCACCGAAGGCCGCCCGCACATTGTCGACAGCATCAAAAACAACGAAGTGGTGTTGGTCATCAATACCGTGGAAGAGCGTCGCAATGCGATTGCTGATTCACGCCATATCCGCACCTCGGCGTTGCTCAACCGTGTCACGACGTTTACCACCATCGCCGGCGCTGAAGCCGCGGTGGAAGGCATGAAATACATGGACAAGTTGGATGTCATTTCGGTTCAAGACATGCATGCCCAGTTGACGGCTTAAGGACAGACAATGAGCACAGTTCCCATTACCAAACGCGGCGCAGAAAAGCTCAAGGACGAGTTGCACAAACTCAAAACAGTGGAGCGTCCGTCGGTGATTGCTGCCATTGCCGAAGCGCGTGCGCAAGGTGACTTGAGCGAAAACGCCGAATATGACGCCGCCAAAGATCGCCAAGGCTTCATTGAAGGCCGCATTCAAGAGATTGAAGGCAAGTTGTCAGTTGCGCAAATCATCGATCCCGCCGCGTTGGATGCGGGCGGTCGCGTGGTGTTTGGCGCGACTGTGGCCTTGGAAGACGAAGACACCGGCGACAAGGTGACGTATCAAATCGTGGGCGAAGATGAAGCTGATTTGAAACTCGGCTTGATCAACATCAGCAGCCCAATTGCCCGCGCCTTGATTGGCAAGGAAGAGGGCGATGTGGCTGAAGTGCAAGCACCAGGCGGCGTCAAGCACTACGAGGTGGTCAAGGTCTCTTACCTCTAAACCTCACTCATGGCGCGGCTTCAAGTTTTCTTAGCGGCGTTGTGGTGGGGCAGCCTGTCGGCTGTGGGGTTCATGGTGGTGCCGATGCTATTTGTGCATTTGGAAACACCAGCCATCGCAGGCCAAATGGCGGCCAAGCTCTTCAGTGCGCAAACCTGGTTGGCCTTGGTTTGCGGCTTGTTGTTGCTGTTGGCGGCGCGCCGTGAAAATCCCCTCGAAGCGAAGCCCCCCTCACCCTGGGTGATCACAGGGATGTTGCTGGCCTTGTTGATCGAAGTGGCGGTGAAGCCGCACATCGTGGCCCGTGACAACCTGGCGTTGTGGCATAACCTGGGTTCTGCCTTTTATGTGCTTGAGTGGCTGTGTGCAGGGCGGGTGTTGTGGTGCTTGCGGCCTGTGGCTATCGAACCTGCCGTTCACGCAGGCTCAGACGATAGCCATTAACCCAGGTTGCGTTTTTTGACCGAAATCTTTTTCGGTTTGGCGCGTTTCACTTGGCCGCCCGACGTCAAACGTTGGTTGCCCAAAACGCGCAAAGTTTTGACTTCGGGGCGTTGACCGCCGCGACTGCTGTACTTGAGCACTTTGACATCGCGCGGACCTGGCATACGGTCTTCGTCGGGGGCGCGCTCCTTTTCGGTCTTGGGGCGCCAGAACACAAACAGTTTGCCAATGTGTTGAATCGGGGCTGCGCTGAGTTGGTCAGCCAACGCGACAAACATGGCTTCGCGAGCTTGACGGTCGTCGCCCAAGACGCGGATTTTGATCAGGCCATGGGCATTGAGCGCCATCTCGGCTTCTTTGAGCACGGCAGGGGTGAGCCCATCGTTGCCAATCATCACGACGGGGTCTAAATGGTGCGCTTCGGCGCGGTGAATTTTGCGTTGAGCAGGTGTGAGTTGAATTGCGGGCATGGGGGTATTATCCCCGCTCGCTCAAAGGTGTGAATTGAAAGCCAAAACTAAAAGCAAAAAAGTCAACAAAACATGGTTGAACGACCATGTGAACGACACCTACGTCAAATTGGCGCAAAAGGACGGTTACCGTGCCCGTGCCGCCTACAAGCTGAAAGAAATTGACGAGCAATTTAGCTTGATCAAGCCCGGCAATGTCGTGGTTGATTTGGGGTGTGCGCCCGGTGCGTGGTGCCAGTATCTGCGCCGTCGCATGTCGCCTACGGGAGCAGCCTCAGGTGCCTTGAACGGCACTATCGTTGGCTTGGACATCTTGCCCATGGAGCCCGTCGAAGACGTCACCTTCATCCAAGGCGACTTCCGGGAGGAAGCGGTATTGGCTCAACTGGAAGCCGCGCTGCAGGGGCGCGTGGTCGATGTGGTGGTGTCTGACATGGCACCTAACCTCACTGGCATTGAATCCACCGATGCCACCCGGATTGCCCATCTCATCGAACTGGCGGTGGACTTTGCACAACACCACCTGAAAGACGAGGGCGCTTTGGTGGTCAAGCTCTTTCACGGCAGTGGTTACAGCGACTTGGTGAACCTATTCAAAGCCACGTTTCGGGTGGTTAAGCCTGTCAAACCCAAGGCCAGTCGTGACAAATCAAGTGAAACCTTTTTGGTTGGTATTGGCGTGAAAAGTCGTGTTTTGGCAAATCCTTGAATTTCCTAAGGCCGCTGTGCATGATTTAAGCGGTGCGGCAGCTTGAAACGCCTAAAATCAAACCCATCTTTGTACGATTCGTACGCTTTTTTATCTGGAGCCCACATTGAATAACCAATGGTTCTCAAAAGTCGCTGTTTGGTTGGTCATCGCCCTGGTGATGTTCACCGTGTTCAAGCAGTTTGAAACCCGTCCTGGTGTTGGTTCGGGCTACCTCGGGTACTCAGACTTCCTGGAAGAAGTCAGGGCCAAGCGCATCAAAACAGCCACCATCCAAGAAGGTCAGGGTGGCACTGAGATTACTGCCGTTACCAACGACGAGCGCAAGATCCGCACCACTGCGACCTACCTCGATCGTGGTTTGGTGGGCGACCTCATTGCCAACGGTGTGAAGTTTGACGTCAAGCCCCGCGAAGAAGGCTCGCTCCTCATGACCTTGTTGGTCAGCTGGGGCCCCATGCTTTTGTTGATTGGCGTTTGGGTTTACTTCATGCGCCAAATGCAGGGCGGTGGCAAAGGCGGTGCCTTCAGCTTTGGCAAGAGCAAAGCCCGCATGCTGGATGAAAACAACAACCAAGTCACCTTTGCCGACGTCGCGGGTTGCGATGAAGCCAAAGAAGAAGTGAAAGAAGTTGTCGACTTCTTGAAAGACCCCCAACGTTTCCAAAAACTGGGGGGGCGTATTCCGCGTGGGTTGCTGCTGGTTGGCCCTCCCGGGACTGGTAAAACGCTGTTGGCCAAAGGGATTGCGGGCGAAGCCAAGGTGCCGTTCTTCAGTATTTCAGGCTCTGACTTCGTGGAAATGTTTGTGGGTGTTGGCGCGGCGCGTGTGCGCGATATGTTCGAGAACGCCAAGAAAAACGCACCGTGCATCATCTTCATTGACGAGATCGATGCCGTCGGTCGCCAGCGTGGCGCCGGTGTTGGCGGCGGTAACGATGAACGCGAGCAAACCTTGAACCAAATGTTGGTCGAGATGGATGGTTTCGAAACCAACCTCGGCGTGATCGTCGTGGCCGCCACCAACCGCCCTGACATTTTGGATGCCGCCTTGCTGCGCCCTGGTCGTTTTGATCGCCAGGTTTATGTGACCTTGCCTGACATCCGCGGTCGCGAGCAAATCTTGAATGTGCACATGCGCAAAGTGCCGATTGGCCAAGATGTGAATGCCAGCGTGATCGCTCGCGGAACGCCTGGCATGAGCGGTGCCGACTTGGCCAACTTGTGCAACGAAGCCGCCTTGATGGCTGCACGCCGCAATGCCCGTGTGGTGGAGATGCAAGATTTCGAAAAAGCCAAAGACAAAATCTTGATGGGCCCCGAGCGCAAGAGCATGGTGATGCCCGAGGAAGAGCGCCGCAACACGGCCTACCACGAATCGGGACACGCCTTGATTGGCAAGCTATTGCCCAAATGCGACCCTGTGCACAAGGTCACCATCATTCCGCGTGGCCGCGCCTTGGGTGTGACCATGAGCTTGCCCGAGAAAGACCGTTACAGCTACGACCGCGAATACATGCTGAATCAAATCAGCATGTTGTTTGGTGGCCGTATTGCTGAAGAGGTGTTCATGAACCAAATGACCACTGGAGCCAGCAACGACTTTGAACGCGCCACCTCGATTGCGCGTGACATGGTGACCCGTTATGGCATGACCGAGGCTCTGGGCCCCATGGTCTACGCCGAGAACGAGGGTGAAGTGTTCTTGGGCCGCTCGGTGACCAAGACCACCAGCATGTCGGAAGCCACTATGCAAAAGGTGGATGTCGAGGTCCGTCGCATCATCGACATGCAATACAGCTTGGCCCGTCGCTTGATCGAAGAAAACTCTGACAAGATGCACACCATGGCAAAAGCTTTGCTCGAGTGGGAAACCATCGACAAAGAGCAAATCGATGACATCATGGCTGGCCGTGAGCCTCGTCCCCCCAAGGACTGGTCACCTCGTACACCTTCGTCGGGTGGCGATAACGGCGGCTCGCCCGCGGTGCAGCCTGACCCATCCCCCTCTGCGGCTTAAGAGGCTAAGAAACCGATCCAAAACGGGGCGTTAGCCCCGTTTTTTCATGGAGCATTTATGTTTTGGCAAACCTCACGTTTTCGCATCGACCTGACGCGGCCGCAGGTGATGGGCATTGTCAATGTCACGCCTGACTCATTTTCGGATGGCGGGCAGCATGCCAACACCCGTGCCGCACTGGCGCACTGCGAACAGTTACTCAAAGACGGGGCACAGATTTTGGACATTGGTGGGGAGTCCACCCGACCCGGGGCGCCAGCAGTTTCGTTGGAAGACGAGTTAGCGCGTGTCTTGCCTGTGGTACGTGAAGCGGTGCACTTCCAAGTGCCCATCTCTGTGGATACGTACAAGGCGGAGGTGATGCAGGCCGTGTTGGAGGCAGGTGCGGACATCATCAACGACGTGTGGGCCTTGCGCCAACCTCGCGCACAGCAGGTCGTGGCTGCACATGGACAGTGCGGCGTGTGTTTGATGCACATGCACGGTGAACCCCAAACCATGCAGACCTTGCCAATGCAAGGTGAGGTGATTCAGCCGGTTTCGGCGTTCTTAACAACGCATGCATTGGCGTTGCAAGGCTTGGGTGTTGGTCCCGAACGCATCGCGCTTGACCCTGGGGTCGGGTTTGGTAAAACTGTGGCACAAAACTTTGAACTGTTGACCCATCAAGATCAGTTATTGGGCTTGGGGTATCCCCTTCTGGTGGGGTGGTCACGCAAATCTTCTTTGGGGGCAGTCACCGGCTGTGAGGTGGGCGACCGCATGGTCCCCAGTGTGGTGGCGGCTCTATTGGCGGTGGAGCGCGGTGCGCGTATCGTGCGTGTGCATGATGTGGCTCAAACCGTGCAAGCGCTCCAGGTTTGGCAAGCGGCACGCGTTTGAGATAATCAGACTTATAAATTTAGAACGAAAACAAGTCCTTATGACACGCAAATATTTTGGTACAGACGGCATCCGTGGCACCGTGGGGCAATCGCCGATCACGCCTGATTTTGTGCTGCGTTTGGCGCATGCGGTGGGTCGTGTACTCAAGCAAACCGAAGCGCACCCCACCGTGCTGATTGGCAAAGACACCCGCATCTCGGGCTATATGTTGGAATCAGCATTGGAGTCGGGATTCAACTCGGCCGGTGTAAATGTGGTTCTGTTAGGACCTTTGCCAACCCCTGGTGTGGCTTACCTCACGCGTGCCCAACGGGCGAGCTTGGGTGTGGTGATCAGTGCCAGCCACAACCCATTTGCAGACAACGGCATCAAGTTTTTCAGTGCTCAAGGCAACAAACTCAGTGATGCGTGGGAGCTGGCGGTGGAAGCAGCATTGGACGAAGTCCCCGTGTGGGTGGATTCCGCCAACTTGGGTAAAACCAAACGTTTGGATGACGCAGCGGGTCGTTACATTGAGTTTTGTAAGAGCACGTTTTCCAACGAGCTGACCCTCAAGGGTTTGCGCGTTGTGGTCGATGCGGCTCACGGGGCGGCGTATCACATTGCACCCAAGGTGTTCCATGAGTTGGGCGCGGACGTGGTGGCCATCGGCTGTACGCCGGATGGTTTGAACATCAACCACGAGGTGGGTGCGACGCACCCCGATGCCTTGGTACGTGCCGTCAAGGCCAACCATGCTGATTTCGGAATTGCGCTCGATGGCGATGCCGATCGTTTGCAAATGGTGGACGCGCAAGGCCGCTTGTTCAACGGCGATGAGCTGCTGTATTTGATGGCCGATGACCGCTTGGCCAACGATGAAGTGGTGCCAGGCGTGGTGGGAACTTTGATGACCAACATGGCTGTTGAAGTGGCGCTGAAGAAACGGGGCGTTCAGTTTGTCCGTGCCAAAGTTGGCGACCGATATGTGCTGGAAGAGTTGGCGAAGCACAAGTGGATTCTGGGCGGTGAAGGCTCAGGTCATCTGTTGGCGCTGGACAAGCACACCACAGGCGACGGCTTGGTGAGTGCGCTGCAAATCTTGCAAACCTGTGTTCGAAGCGGGCGCAGCATGGCGGAGCTGCTCAAAGACGTCACGCTGTTCCCACAAACCTTGATCAACGTGCGTTTGCGACCTGGACAAGATTGGCAATCGAACGAGCGGATGAAAGCCGAAGTGAAAAAAGCCGAGTCCGAATTGAAGGACACAGGGCGCGTGTTGATCCGTGCCAGTGGCACCGAACCCTTGGTGCGTGTCATGGTCGAGGCCCGTGATGAAGCGCAAGCCAATGCTTGCGCGAGGCGCATCGCCGATACCTTGTCGACATAAACCGAGGTGCTTACGCCGCGCGCCTTGTTGATGCGTAAGCCGCTCGCCACAAAATAGGGAACAGCACGGCCGTCGTTGCATACAAAGCCAGACTCCCGGTTTGCCAAAACGCAATCGGTGATTGCGGCACCAACCAAGACAACACGGCCCAGTCGATGGCAGAGCCATAAGCGACGGCATAACCCCCTGCGAGCCCTAAGCCCCATAGCAAGACGGTGTAGGTGATGAGTGGCAATATGGTGATGCCATAACTGCGCAGGGTGAACACGCAGAACACTTGCACGGCATCGGCCACGTGATACAGCATGAGCCAGACAAACAAAATTGCCGCCAAGTGGGCCACATCCTCAGACTGAGTGAAAAAACGCGCGACGACATCGCCTTGCCAACCGATCAAGCCTGCCACCGTCAGGCTCAGCAACAGGACCAGACCAAGCCCGCTGCGCAAGGCTTGGCGTGCCCGATGGTGTTGACCCGCCCCAATCCAGTAGCTCACGCGCGCACTGCTAGCGATCGACAGCGACAAGGGCATCATGTAGAGCACAGCGGTCATGGTCGACACAATTTGGTGACTGGCAGTGGCAACCACGCCCAGTCGCGCGATGAAGAGTGACATCAAGGTGAACGACGTGACTTCTACACCGATCGCTAACCCACTGGGCAGCCCCAAGCGCACAAAACGTCTCAAGGTGGGAGCATGTGGTTTTTCCAGCGGTGCCCAAATACGGTAGGGCTTGTAAAAGTCTTGCGACTGCAGCAGCCACAGGGCCAGAGCCAACATCATCAGCATCACGATCAAGGTGGCCCAGGCACAACCTGCCAGCCCCATGGGTTCTAGCCAACCGGGGATGCCCATCACCAGCACCACAGACAGCGGCGCTTTGACCACCAGTGCGCCGACTTGCACCCAAGTGACCAGCTTTGGTTTGCCCAAACTTTGGTTGAGCGTGCTGTACATGCGAAACAGCAATGAGGCTGGCAGGCCAAATGCCACGATGTTCAAGTAATGCCGCACCTCAGTCTGCAAGGCCGGTGGGACATCGGTCCAGTTGAGCAAGAAATCTGGGCACAGCAAGGCCCACATGCCGATCGCAGCCGTCAGGGTGCACAGATAGAGGGCTTGTCGTACCGATCGTCCAACTTCAGGGTAGCGCTGTGCACCATGCAGCTCAGCCCAAACGGGCAAGAGGGCTTGCAGCATGCCCATGAGTGAAATATGCACCGTCACATACGTGGCTGAGGCCACGGCCAGTGCGGCCAGCGCCGTGTCAGCAAAACGGCCAGCCACCAATGTATCGATCACGCTGAACGCCATCACGGCCAGCTGTCCGACCAGCACCGTGCCGGCGTGCCGCATGATCGTTGCGCGTTCGCTGATCATGACTGAGTCACGGGTGACTGCGGTGGTAGAGCGTCACGTCTTCGTTGTTGTCGGAAGGGCGGCGAATGGTCCGCACGCGCGTCCATTCGCTCAGACGGACCACGTGGGCTAGATCCGGGCGCAGGTCATTGTCAACCAGCAGCCATTCACAGCCGCTGGGTAGCGTCTGCCGATGGTTCGCCAGGGGGTTGACGGCGAACTTGCCGTGGTAATGGAAAGCCATCATTTGGCTGGGCTCTAGCCCATAGGTCAACAAGCAGGTGTCGGCTTGCAAGGGGTGGACTTGCGCCATGAAACCTTGAACTTGTTCCACCCAAGGGCGATAGCTGCGTGCGAAGTTCAGCAAAGGCAACCACAGGGTGAGCAGCAACAACCAGCAAAGTGCCGCACCACTGGCAGGTAAGACCAAGCTTTTCCAAAGGGCGTGGCGGTGCTTGGCGGTGCGCCACACGACCAGCCAGATCCACAAAGCGGTCGCCGCGAGCGCAGCAAGGAATGCGATCCAGCCAAAGCTGGGCACAAACCCAGGCGCCAAGCGCGCGACGTTGGCAGCCGGCTGTGCAGGCCAGCCGGTTTGCATGGCAATCCAAATCACCCAAATGATGAAGGCGCAGCCGGAGAAGAATAGCAACGTGAACCAGTCAATCAGGGCAGCCACGCTGCGACGAAGTGTGGGTAAGGCAAATGCGGCCAAGGTTGCGAAAGACGGCAAGGCCAGCAGCAGGGTTTGTTCAGCGGATCGCGTCAACATGGCAGTAGTGACCGTGAGTCCCGTGAACCACATGGGGAGGACCAAATGACGACTCCAATGCAGGGAGGTCCATTGACGACGCCAACGCCACAAGGTCCAGAGGGCCAAAGGCCAAGCTGGCCAGGTGAACCAGGCCAGCAAGCGCAACAAGCTGCGCCATTCTTGCCAGTCGTTGTGGAAGGGGATCAACCGCCAGTGCCACAGCTCCAGGTGGGTCGCCAGTGCGGCCACGACCACACCCATGACCACGAGGCTCAGTGCGTGCTGCCGGCCGGTATGTGCCGAGGTGCTCTCTCTGTCGAGCAAACACAAAAAGCCGCTGCCCACCGCCATCAACACAGCAAAGCTGGGAGCGCCGCCCATGCACAAACCTAGCAATCCAAGCGCCAAGGCTGTCAAGCTGTAGCGGGGGTGATAGGGCAACGCTGCCACACCGTAGAAAGCGCAGCTAACAAAGGCCAATTGCATCAAGATAGGACTGGCTTCATGCGACAGCAATGACAGGCCGAGACAAGCGATCAAGGCCAACACAGAGCCATCGGCAATCGTGCGCGCATAGTCTTTGGGCTTGGCTTCGCCGCCAAAGGCAAATGGAACGGGCTGAGCTTGCGGGCTAAGGGCCAAGTAGTACACCCCGTGCCATGTGGTGGCCATCGTGAGCCCCAGCAGCATGGCAAAAGGAATTCGAACGGCAAGTTCTGGCGTGATCCAACTGGGGGCCAGTTGGATAGCCAATGCGCCAAGCCAATAAGGAAGCAGGGCATCCAACGCTGGTGCTTGTCCCCACAGCATCGGGTTGAGCCAGCTGCTGTGTCCTTCCGCCAGGGCGAGCATGTAGGCAAATGCCGTGAATTCGTTGCCTTTCCAGGGCTCGCGTCCGAACAGGCCGGGCAGCACATAAGCCGCACAAAACAACCACAGTGCCAGGCGCGGCAAACGCCGCACGGCACTTTGCGGAACGATGGCAGGGGTGGGATGTGACACAGTTTTGAAATAAAAAAGGCAGCGCGGATGGCCGGGCTGCCTTTTGAGAAGTGAGCGGTTTGCTTACTTGGCGGCAGTTTTGCCGTACTTGTTGCGGAAGCGCTCGACGCGGCCACCCATGTTGTCCACAGACTTCTGCGTGCCTGTGTAGAAGGGGTGCGATTCGCTGGTGGTATCCAGCTTGTACAGCGGCAGTTCGCGGCCGTCTTCCATGGTGATCATTTCTTTGGTGTTCGCGCAAGAGCGAGTCACAAATTTGAAACCGTTGGACATGTCCATGAAACAGATTTCACGGTAGTTGGGGTGAATGCCTTCTTTCATCGCTTTTCCTTTGCAGCTGCGGTAGCCACGTCAACCTATTTCAACGCACTTTCCGCAAAACGCGTCATTATGCCATGAAAGGGGGTGGTTTCATCGCAAAATGCCCAGAGCAAATGGCAGGCTGAGCATACCCAGCAAAGTCGACAGCGTGACCAATCCCGCCACAAAGGGGCCGTTGTATCCCATGCGAGCGGCCAGCACATAGCAGCTCGAGGCCGTTGGCAGTGCGGAAAAGGCCAGCAAGACGCTGGTTTGCGTGCTGTCAAGTTCGAAATAACGGGCCAAAACCCAAGCGATGACTGGGGTGATGAGGTGTCGAATGGTCAGCAAAGAGATGGCCAAACTCTTGGCCTTCAGCAAATGTCCAAATTGCATGCCTGCGCCGGCGGCCATCAAGCCCAAAGCCAATGAGGCCGCACCGATGCGCTGCAAAGTTGGGTCCATCCATTTGGGAATCTGAAGACCTGCGATATTGGCCAGCAACCCGAGTCCTGTGGCCAAGATCAGCGGGTTACGAACCAGCTCGCGCCAGAAGCTGCGCTGGGCATGGCGCGCCATCGGCCAGACCGCGGCGACGTTAAACAGGGGCACGCATACGCCAATCAGGACCGCAATCAATAGCAGGGCCTGAGGGCCTGCAATACGCTCGGCCAAAGCCAACGCGATGAAAGAATTGAACCGGAAAGCCACCTGTGCACTGGCTGCATGCAAGCGGGGCTCCACGTGTCGGCGCAAAAAAGGAAGTTTTGGAATGGCGTAAGACAGACCAATGCTGCTGACACCCAATATCAAGCCCGCCATGATGAGGTGTGATGCTGCCTGTAGATCCAAGGGGGTGCGCACGATGGAGTGGAACAGTAGGACGGGGAATAGGAAGAAATAAACCAAACTCTCCACTTGTTCCCAAACAGTTCGGTTCAGGGCGGTGTACTTGCAGACCAAATAGCCGCAAAGAATCAGAGAGAAATCTGGAAAGAGGAGTTGCGCGTAATTCACGTGACAGAGAATACCCTTGGTTCAATTCTTGAGTCTTCTCAAAGCGTATAGGATTGATCGTCCCAGTTTACCGACTGATTTTTTAGGAGAACTCTCTATGCAACGTCGTCACTGTTTTGCGCTCTCAATTTTTGCCTTGGCCGGTTCCGCTTTGGCGCAGAGTTATCCCAGCAAAACCATTCAATTGCAGGTTCCGTTTGCGCCAGGCGGTACAACGGACATCATTGCACGGACGATTGCAGATCCCCTGGGTAAGGCGTTGGGGCAAACGGTGGTGGTGGTCAACAAAGCTGGTGGGGGCGGCGTGGTCGGTGCAACTGAAACTGCCAAAGCTGCGCCTGACGGTTATTCCTTGGGCATGGCCACTGTCTCTACGACAGCCGCGAATCCTGCGATCAATGCCAAGATTCCTTACAACCCTTTGACCGACTTTTCGCCCATCATCAACATCGCGGCGACACCCAACATCATTGCGGTTCATCCCACTTTTCCCGCCGCTGATTACAAGACCTTTGTGTCGGAGGTGAAACGTTCTCCAGGTAAATACTCCTACTCATCCTCAGGTACCGGTGGCATTGGCCATCTGCAAATGGAGTTGTACAAAAACTTGAGCGGTACGTTTGTCACGCACATTCCTTACCGTGGCGCTGGTCCTGCGTTGAACGACACCGTCGCAGGACAAGTGCCGATGATTTTTGACAACTTGCCATCGGCTTTGCCCTTCATCAAAGACAACCGTTTGGTGCCTATTGTGGTGGCTGCACCTCAACGTTTGGCGGTGTTGCCCAATGTGCCGACCTTCAAAGAAGTGGGCTTGGAGCCCGTGAACCGCATGGCTTACTACGGCATCTACGGTCCCAAGGGCTTGCCCAAAGACATCGTTGACAAAATCAATGCAGGTGTGCGAAAAGCCCTGGAGGATCCCGCTGTACGCAAGCGTATCGAGGACACAGGCTCGTTGATCGTGGCCAACACGCCTGATCAATTCGCGGCGCAAATCAAGGCGGAGTTTGATGTGTACAAACGTGTCGTCAACGAGCAAAAACTGACCTTGGATTGAGTGTTGATGCAGGGATCGGCGTCGACGCCTGACGCCACGATCGATGTGTTCATCGATGCGCTTTGGTTAGAGCACGGGTTGGCTGCCAACAGTTTGGCGGCCTACCGTCGTGATTTGAATTTGCTCTCAGCCTGGTTGCAGGGTCAGGGCACACAGCTGCTGACGGCCCTGGAGGCTGATTTGCAGCAGTATTTCGCGCATCGTCACGCAGAAACCAAAGCCACCAGTGCCAATCGGCGCTTGACGGTTTTCAAACGCTTTTACCGATGGGCCCTGCGTGAGCGCCTGTTGCACGCGGACCCAACATTGAAATTGCTGACGGCCAAGCAGCCGACTCGCGCTCCCAAAAGCTTGACCGAGACCCAAGTCGAAAGTTTGCTGAATGCGCCCGATGTCTCGACCCCCTTGGGCTTACGGGACCGCACCATGTTGGAGTTGATCTACGCCAGCGGTTTACGTGTCAGCGAATTGGTGGACCTCAAAACCTTGCATGTGAGTTTGAACGATGGTGTGTTGCGCATCATGGGCAAGGGTAGCAAAGAGCGCTTGGTGCCTTTTGGCGAAGTCGCCCGCGATTGGCTACAACGATACGTGAACGAAGCTCGACCGGTGTTATTGAACGGCCATCAGACCGAAGCCATGTTTGTCACCGTTCGAGGCAAGCACGTGGGTGAGGCCATGACCCGTGCCATGTTTTGGCAGCTGATCAAACGCTATGCCTTGCAAGCGCAGATTCATGTGCCCATTTCACCGCACACCTTGCGTCATGCGTTCGCCACCCATTTGTTGAACCATGGGGCTGATTTACGTGCGGTGCAAATGTTGCTGGGGCATGCCGATATTTCCACAACCACCATTTACACCCACATTGCGCGTGAACGTTTGAAGAGTCTGCATGGTCAGCATCATCCACGTGGTTGATACTTCCCCTTCAACCGCCGAGTAAATAGCTCAGCTCAGTTTCCGTAAATCCAGCCCGCTTGCGCGCTGCTTCGTTGAATGGGGGACGCAACTTGGGAGCGTCATAGTGTTTGACTAAATCGCCGTAAAGCGAGACAGGGTCGAGCCCACGTTGGCCACACAACCAACGATACCAATGGTTGCCAATGGCCACGTGCCCAACTTCGTCGCGCAAGATGATGTCCAACAGCTCAACCGCTTTCAACGAATCAGCCGTCGCTGCTTTACGCAGTTTGGTTTGGATCAACGGGGTGGCATCCAGTCCGCGCGCTTCCAGTGTGCGGGGCACCAAGGCCATGCGTGCCAACACATCATCTGCGGTTTTTTGGCACATGGTCCAAAGTCCATCGTGGGCATCGAACTCGCCATAGCGGTAGCCCATGTGAATGAGGTGCGCGTGCAGCATGTCAAAGTGCTGAGATTCTTCATAGGCCACCCGTAGCCAGTCGCTGTAGAACGGCGCGGGCATATTGGGGAAGCGCCAAACCGCATCCAAAGCCAAGTTGATGGCATTGAACTCGATGTGGCAAACCGCATGCAGCAGCGCCGCCAAGCCCTCAGGCGTGAAGGGCGTGCGCGTTGGCACTTGTTTGGCGGGTATCAAACGGGGCAGTGCAGGGCGGCCGGGCAGCGTTAGCGTGTCGCCAGGTGCGATGACTTCGTGGTGGTGGAGCGGCAATTCTTTTTGCCTAGACCAGAGCAATTGCACGGCTTGGACTTTCTCAGCAGGATCGCAAATACACAAGGCGTTCAAGGCAAGGGGGCGTAGGCTCATCCTTACAATTGTAAAAAATCACACAGGAGATTCCGATGTCCGTTTACCAACTTGATTCACTAGTCCCAGACATCGCGGATACCGCGTGGGTTGCTGAGAATGCCCAAGTGATGGGCGACGTGCACATGGCGGCAGACAGCAGTGTGTGGTTCAGCAGTGTGGTGCGTGGGGACACCGCCACCATCCGAATTGGTGAAGGCACTAACATCCAAGATGGCAGCGTATTGCATGTCGATGTGGGTACGCCGCTGACCATTGGCAAACATGTGACCGTGGGTCACATGGTGCAATTGCATGGCTGCACGATTGGCGATGAGTCGCTGATCGGCATTGGTGCCGTGGTGCTGAACAACGCCAAGATTGGTAAGAACTGCCTGGTGGGTGCGGGGTCTTTGGTCACTGAAGGCAAAGAGTTTCCCGATGGATCCATGATCATGGGGACGCCAGCCAAAGTGGTACGTCAGCTCACCCCGGAACAAATTGAAGGCCTGCGCCGCAGCGCGCAGCATTACGTGGCTAACAAAAACCGCTTCAAAGCGGGGTTGAAGAAAATTTCTTGATGTCTCAATTGCATAAATTTTTGTTCGATGGCATGCCCGTGCGTGGCATGTTGGTTCAGCTCACCGATGTCTGGCAAGAGGTGCTCAAGCGCCGTGCGGACAATGCAGAAACGGGCGCTTATCCAGAGGCAGTGCGTCATTTGTTAGGCGAGATGACTGCAGCCTCGGTGTTGATGCAATCGAATATCAAATTCAATGGGGCTTTGGTGGTACAGATCTTCGGCGATGGCCCTTTGAAGCTCGCCGTGGTGGAGGTACAACCGGACCTGAGCTTGCGCGCCACAGCCAAAGTGCTGGGCGACATGGGCAACGCAATGACCTTGGCAGACATGGTCAATGTCCACAACGAGGGCAAATGTGCCATCACGCTGGATCCGGTCAACAAAATGCCAGGACAGCAGCCTTACCAAGGGGTCGTGCCCTTATTCGATGACCAGCGCAACAAGCTCGACAAATTCAGCGACGTGTTGCAACACTACATGTTGCAAAGCGAGCAACTCGACACCACCTTGGTCTTGGCAGCCAACGACACCACGGCAGCAGGCTTGTTGATTCAACGCTTGCCCGTCAAAGGCGAGGGCAACTTGGCTGCGCAAGTCAGCATGGGGGATGAAGACGGCATAGGTCTGAGCGAAGACTACAACCGCATTTCAATTTTGGCGGCCAGTTTGACGCCAGATGAGTTGCTGAACCTGGATGCCGATACGATTTTGCATCGGCTGTTCTGGGAAGAAAAATTGGTGCGCTTCGAGCCTCTCACACCGAGTTTTGCGTGTTCGTGCAGCCGCGAGCGGGTCAGCAACATGATTCGCAGCTTGGGTGCTGACGAGGTGGAAAGTATCTTGGCCGAGCGTGGCAACGTGGAAGTCGGTTGCGATTTCTGTGGCCAGCAATACCGCTACGACGCAGTAGATGCCGCGCACATCTTCACCAGCAGCGATACGCAGCCGCCTAGCACATCATCCCTGCACTAAGCGTGTGAAAAGGCGGTGCTCACAGTCGCCATCGCCACAGGTTTCGCAGGCTCCTTGCCACTTGGGTGTAATTTCGGTGCGCGTCAAGGACGTGGCCCAGTCAGGGAACTGGCTGCCGATGCAGTACAGCGCATTTTCCAAGCGCTGTGGCCCCTGCCCATAAACCACTTGAAACGGCTGCTGGCGCGCCATTAACATGGCACGGATGGCGATGTCTTCGGTGAGTTGGTGTTCAGTTGCGGTTGTCAGATCTAGGCCGCACAGCAGCACCAAGTCGGATCGATTCAGCGAGTCAGGCGACGCGACATCCTGCACATGGATGTCCACACCCAATGACTTGAGGTGCGAATTCAGTGCATGTGCCAGTTGAGTTTTGCCAGTCCGAGGCGCGCCAAGAATGGCGATGTGCATGGGCGTTTAGCGTGCAATCTGCACGAAAACTTCGTTCGGCTTGACCATGCCAATTTCAGAGCGTGCCCGTTCCTCGACCATCTCCAAGCCATCTTTCAGGTCATGGAGCTCTGCACTGAGGCGGTCGTTGGCCAATTGCGCGGCAGCGTTTTGCTGTTTGTGGTCTTTCAGCGTTTGACGCAGCCGCATCACGTCCGGGATGCTGCCGCGACCAAACCACAACTGGCCCTGCAGCACCAGCAGCAGGACAATCAGCACGACGTGGAGTGGGCGCAGCATCATGGTCGATCAACGCAGGTTGTAGAAAGCGGCGCGGCCTGGGTACACCGCCACGTCGCCCAAATCTTCTTCAATGCGCAAGAGTTGGTTGTACTTGGCCATGCGGTCCGAGCGGCTCATGGAACCTGTTTTGATTTGGCCCGCATTCAAACCCACGGCAATGTCGGCAATGGTGCTGTCTTCGGTTTCGCCAGAGCGGTGGCTGATTACGGCGGTGTAGCCCGCGCGCTTGGCCATCTCAATCGCTTCGAAGGTTTCGGTCAAGGTGCCAATTTGGTTGATCTTGATGAGGATCGAATTGGCAATGCCTTTGTCGATGCCTTCTTTGAAGATCTTGGTGTTGGTCACGAACAAGTCGTCACCCACAATTTGCACTTTCTTGGCCAAGCGGTCGGTCAATACCTTCCAACCGTCCCAGTCGCCTTCGGCCATGCCGTCTTCAATGCTGATGATGGGGTACTTGTCGCACCAGGTGGCCAGCATGTCGGTCCATTGCTGGGCCGTCAGTTGCAAGCCTTCGCCAGACAAGTGGTATTTGCCGTCTTTGTAGAACTCGCTGGCCGCGCAGTCCAAACCAATGGCGATCTGCTCGCCTGCGGTGTAACCGGCTGCGGCAATCGCGTCCAAGATCATTTGGATGGCCGCCTCGTGGCTGGTCACGTTCGGGGCAAAACCACCTTCGTCGCCCACCGCAATGCTCATGCCCTTGTCGTGGATGATTTTCTTCAGCGCATGGAACACTTCGGCGCCGTAACGCACGGCTTCGCGGAAGGTGGGCGCCCCGACGGGGATGATCATGAACTCTTGCAAGTCCAAGTTGTTGTTGGCGTGCGCGCCGCCGTTGATGACGTTCATCATGGGTACGGGCAATTGGTTGCCATTCATGCCGCCGAAGTAGCGGTACAAGGGCAAGCCAGATTCTTCGGCCGCGGCGCGGGCCACGGCCATCGACACCGCCAACAACGCGTTGGCGCCCAAGCGGCTCTTGTTGTCGGTGCCGTCGAGGTCGATCAAGGTTTTGTCGAGGAAGGCTTGCTCCGAAGCATCCAAGCCCAATACGGCTTCAGAGATTTCGGTGTTGATGTGTTCCACCGCTTTCAAAACGCCTTTGCCCAGGTAGCGACTCTTGTCGCCGTCACGCAGTTCGATGGCTTCGCGGCTACCAGTGGAGGCGCCAGATGGCACGGCTGCGCGGCCCATGGTCCCAGACTCCAGCAACACATCACATTCGACGGTGGGGTTGCCACGGCTGTCCAAAATTTCACGGGCGACGATGTCGACGATAGCGCTCATTTGTGTTTTCCTATGTCAAGTTTTAAAAATTGTTTCAGACTAAGTGCGGGGACTCAGGCTTCAAAATTGTTTTCCAAGAAGGGGTGTTTCTTGGTCACGGCATCAAGCTCGACCAAGGTTTCCAGCAAGGCTTTCATTTTGTTCAATGGCACGGCATTGGGGCCATCTGACCACGCTTCAGCAGGGCAAGGGTGAGTTTCCATAAACAAACCCGCCACGCCCGCGGCCACCCCGGCTCGGGCCAAGACGGGCACCATCTCACGGGCGCCACCACTGCTGGTGCCCTGGCCCCCTGGCTTTTGCACAGAATGGGTCACATCAAATACCACGGGGGCACCCGACTTGCGCATCTCGGCCAAACTGACCATGTCGGCCACCAAGTTGTTGTAACCAAAGCTCACGCCGCGTTCGCAGGCCAAGAAGTTGTCTTCGGGCAAGCCCACTTCGAGTGCAGCCGAACGGGCCTTGTCGATGACGTTCTTCATGTCCCATGGGGCCAAGAATTGCCCCTTCTTGATGTTCACCGGTTTGCCCGATTGCGCCACGGCGCGGATGAAGTCGGTTTGGCGGCACAAAAATGCAGGAGTTTGCAAGACGTCCACCACGCTGGCCACGGTTTTGACTTGCGACTCGTCATGCACATCCGTCAGGATGGGGACATGCAGCTGGCGGCGCACTTCGTCCAAGATTTTCAAACCCGAATCGATGCCGACGCCACGCTTGGTGTTGCCCGATGAGCGGTTGGCTTTGTCAAACGAGCCTTTGTAAATCAGCGGAATGCCCAAGCCCGAGCAGATTTCTTTGAGCTGGCCGGCCACGTCGATGGACATTTCCAAGCCTTCGATCGAGCAGGTGCCCGCTATCAAAAAGAAGCGGTGCTGAAGGCCAACGTCAAATCCGCAAAGTTTCATGGTGCGTCCTGTGAGTGATGCTTAGGCCTTGGCCTTGTGGTCCAGTGCTGCCTTGACAAAGGCGTTGAACAACGGGTGACCATCCCAAGGGGTGGACTTGAATTCGGGGTGGAACTGCACGCCCATGTACCAAGGGTGCACGGTTTGGGGGAGTTCGACGATTTCGGTCAATTGCTCACGTTGCGTGAGCGCCGAGATCACCAAACCGGCTTTGCGCAAGGTGTCCAAGTAGTTCACGTTGGCTTCGTAGCGGTGGCGGTGACGCTCGGTCACGACGTCGCCATAAATTTGATGTGCCAAGGTGCCCGGTGCGACGTCGGAACTCTGGGCGCCCAAACGCATGGTGCCGCCCAGGTTGGAGTTGGCCGTACGCGTTTGGATGCTCCCATCGGCATCTTTCCATTCGTTGATCAACGCAATGACGGGGTTGGGGCCATCGGGCACAAACTCGGTGCTGTTAGCGTCTTTCAGACCTGCCATGTGGCGTGCGTATTCGATGGTGGCGACTTGCATACCCAAGCAGATGCCGAGGTAAGGCACTTTGTTTTCGCGTGCATATTGCGCGGAGGAAATCTTGCCTTCGACGCCGCGGATACCAAAGCCACCAGGGACCAAGATGGCGTCGAATTTGCCGAGTTGGCTCACGTTCTCAGGTGTGATGAACTCGGAGTCGATGTACTCAATCTTGACGCGGGCATGGTTCTTCATACCGGCATGGCGCAGGGCTTCGTTGAGTGATTTGTAGCTGTCCGACAGGTCCACATACTTGCCGACCATGGCGATGGTGACTTCGTGTTTCGGGTTGGCCACTTCGTGTACCAAGTCGTCCCAGCGCTGCAGGTTGGCGGGTTGGGCGTTGATGCGGAGCTTCTCGCAGACCAAACGATCCAGCCCTTGCTCGTGTAGCATGCGGGGCACTTTGTAGATGGTGTCCACGTCCCACATGGAGATCACACCCCACTCCGGCACGTTGGAGAACAGGCTGATCTTTTGGCGCTCTTCTTCAGGAATCGGCCGATCGGCGCGGCACAACAACGCGTCGGCTTGGATACCGATCTCGCGCAATTTCTGCGCCGTGTGTTGGGTTGGTTTGGTCTTGAGTTCGCCGGCGGCAGCAATCCATGGCACGTAGCTCAAGTGCACAAAGGCGGTGTTGTTCGGGCCGATCTTCAAGCTCATTTGACGCGCGGCTTCAAGGAAGGGCAGGGACTCGATGTCACCCACGGTGCCACCAATTTCCACAATCGCCACATCGACGGCCTCGGGCGTGCCAAAGGCAGCACCGCGCTTGACGAACTCTTGGATTTCGTTGGTGATGTGCGGAATCACCTGGACCGTTTTGCCCAGGTAGTCACCGCGGCGCTCTTTGTCGAGCACGCTTTGGTAAATCTGGCCGGTGGTGAAGTTGTTGGCCTTTTTCATGCGCGTCGTGATGAAGCGCTCGTAGTGGCCTAGATCGAGGTCGGTTTCTGCGCCGTCTTCGGTGACGAATACCTCGCCATGCTGGAAGGGCGACATGGTGCCGGGGTCTACGTTGATGTAGGGGTCCAGCTTGATGAGGGTGACTTTGAGGCCGCGCGATTCAAGCAAGGCGGCGAGTGAAGCGGCTGCGATTCCCTTGCCTAGGGAAGAGACAACACCGCCGGTGACGAATACAAATT
>JACCDY010537700.1_pt1 | contig 23262 bp, 19 predicted proteins | sample 7446391 | NCBI WGS metagenome assembly JACCDY01 (sample SAMN15323451, study PRJNA562643) | freshwater metagenome | isolation source: river surface water | place: USA:Blue River Watershed | collected 2017-08-18 | reverse complement strand
CCTGCCCGTGGGCTTGAGGTGGTGCAGGATGTGTTGCAGCCAGGCGTAGTTGGCGTTGCCTTGCGGCGGCGTGCCGTATTCCCAGCGGGCGTCGCCGTCCAAGCTGGCGTGCCACCAATCGCTGATGTTGAAAGGCGGGTTGGCCAAACAAAAGTCGGCCCGCAGGTCGGGATGTTGGTTGCGGGTGAAGGTATCGGCGGGCTCTTTGCCCAGGTTGTAGTCCATGCCCCGAATAACGAGGTTCATGGCCGCCAAGCGCCAGGTGGTGGGGTTGGCCTCTTGGCCATAGATGGACACATCGCCCAGCTTGCCGCCATGGTCTTCGATGAACTTTTCGGACTGCACGAACATGCCGCTCGATCCGCAGCAGGGGTCGTATATCTGGCCCTTGCTGGGCGAGAGCACGGCCACCAGTGTTTTGACAATGCTGGCGGGCGTGTAGAACTGCCCGCCTCGCTTGCCTTCGGCGCTGGCAAACATGCCCAAGAAATATTCATACACCTGGCCCAGGATGTCGCGAGCCTTCGATGGGTCGTCACCAAAGCCGATGGTGGAAATCAGGTTAACCAGCTCGCCCAGCTTGCCGTCAGGCAGCTGGGCGCGGGCAAAGCGCTTGTCGAGGATGCCTTTGAGGCGTGGGTTTTCTTGCTCGATGAGTGTGAGTGCATCGTCAATGCGTTTGCCAATGTCGGTCTGCGGGGCCGCTGCACGCAGCGCAGCCCAGCGTGCGCCTTCGGGTACCCAAAACACGTTGGCGGCGGTGAAGTAGTCGCGGTCTTCAAGCTCGGCTGCAATATCGGCCTCTGACGCGCCGCCAAAGTACAGCTCGTCTTTGGGGTTTTGCAGGCGTTCGGTCAGGCTGGCTTTGTGGGCTTCAAAACTGTCGCTGATGTATTTGATGAAGATGAGGCCGAGCACCAAGTGCTTGTATTCGGCAGCGTCCATGTTGGCGCGCAATTTGTCGGCAGATGCCCAGAGGGTCTTTTTGATGTCATCAAGCATCAGGGGATTGTAGAAACTATTGGATACATTTTTAACCACTTGCGAAGTCATACTGAGGGACAAACGATAATCACGCCCCATGACATCTGCCACCGAATTTGCCCCCGGCCTTGCCATCCAAGGCTTCACCGCCCCCCTCAAACTGCAAGACTTCAAACTCATCGCGTTTGACATGGACTCGACGCTCATCAACATCGAGTGCATCGATGAAATTGCGGATGCCGCAGGCCGCAAGGCTGAGGTCGCGGCCATCACCGAGGCGGCGATGCGTGGTGAAATCACCGATTTCAAAGACAGCTTGCGCCGCCGTGTGGCGCTGCTCAAAGGTGTGCCCGAGGCGGCCTTGCACGAGGTCTTTGAACAACGTCTGCGTTTGAACCTCGGCGCCAAAATACTGGTGGACACCTGCAAAGCCAACGGCATGAAAGTGTTGTTGGTCAGTGGTGGCTTCACCTTCTTTGCCGACCGCGTGTGCGAGATGCTGAACATCGACTTTGCCCGCAGCAACGTGCTGGCGATTGACAACGGCCACCTGACGGGTGACGTGGTCACCCAAGACTGGGGCGACATTTGCGACGGCGCCGAGAAGCGCAAGATGCTGCTGCACATCTGTGGGCAAATGGGCATCAGTCCCAAACAAGCCATTGCCATGGGCGATGGCGCCAACGATTTGTTGATGATGGGCGAAGCCGGTTTGTCCGTGGCCTACCACGCCAAGCCCAAAGTGCGCGAGCAAGCCATGGTCGCCATCAACGAGGGTGGTTTAGACCGACTGCTCGAAGTGGTTCGGATTTGACGGAGCCGGAGCTGCGGCCTGTCACACGCCTTCGGGCTTGATTTGCGCACGGGCAATCACCTGCTTCCAGCGTGCTTGCTCAGTTTTGATGAAGGCTTCAAACTCAGCGCCCGTGCTGCCAATGGCCTGCGCGTTGTCTGCGGCGAGTTTTTCTTTCACGTGCGCGCTACGCCCTGCTTTGACCGCCTCGAGTTCGAGTTTGGCCAAATTCGACTTGGCCCATTTGCTCGGTGCCATCAGCCCGTACCACTGAGTCATCTCAAAGCCTTTGAAGCCTTGCTCAGCCACGGTGGGGACGTCGGGCAACTGTGACAGGCGTGTGCTCGAGCCCGTGGCAATGCAACGCAACTTGCCCGCTTTGATGAACTGAATCAACGCAGGCGCACCCGCTGCACTGGCTTGCAAACGCCCCGCCATCAAGTCGGTCAGCATGGGGCCGGTGCCACGGTAGGGCACGTGCAACACAAAGGTTTCGGTGGCCATCTTCAAATACTCAAAGGCCAAATGGCCAGCGCTGCCGTTGCCTGCGGTACCGTAATTCAACTGGCCCGGACGGGTCTTGGCGTAGGCAACAAATTCTTTGAGGTTCTTCACTGGCAGGTCCGGATGGACCACATACAAGCTGGGCACTTTGGAGACCAAGGTGATGGGCGCAAAGTCTCGCGCCGCGTCGTACGACAGTTTGTCGAAGATGTACGGGTTCACCGCCAAGGTACCAATGTGACCCAAGATGAGGGTGTGTTCGTCGTGGCTATTGGCCACCTCTTGCATGGCGATGTTGCCGGCACCACCCGGCTTGTTGTCGACAAACACGTTCTGTCCCAGGCCTTTGCTCATCTCAGTCGCCACCGCACGCGCCACGATTTCAGAGCTGCCACCGGGGGCAAACGGCACCACCAAACGCAAGGGTTTGCTGGGCCAAGGGCTCTGTGCCCAGGCACTTCCGCTCAACCCATGGCCCAAAGCCAAACCTGCGGTGGTGAGCCATGCGCGGCGATTGAATGTCGTCATCTGTTTCTTTCTCTTTGCCTTAACGCAAGGCGTTGTAAATGGTTTGCGCCAACTCTTCCGAAATACCTTCCACGGTACACAGGTCTTGCACGCTGGCATCGGCCACACCGCGTGCGCCCCCAAAGCGTTGCAGCAACTTGGCGCGTTTCTTAGGGCCCACACCCGGAATCTCTTCGAGCTTGCTACCCCCCACCCGCACCTTGGCACGCGCCGCGCGCATGCCGGTGATGGCAAAGCGGTGGGCCTCGTCGCGAATTTGCGCTACCAACATCAAGGCCGCAGAGTCGCGACCGAGGTAGACCTTCTCACGGCCATCGGCAAACACCAGTTCTTCGAGGCCCACTTTACGGCCCTCGCCTTTTTCTACACCGACGATGCGCGACAAATCCAAGCCGAGTGACTCAAACACCTCGCGCGCCATCGACACCTGTCCTTTGCCACCGTCAATCAACACCAAGTCGGGTAACTTGCCCTCGCCGGCTCGCACCGCTTCGGCCAGCTTGCTGTAACGACGCACCAGCACTTGGCGCATGGCCGCGTAATCGTCACCGCCGGTGATGCCCTCAATGTTGTAGCGGCGGTATTCCGCACTCTGCATTTTGTGGTGATGGAACACCACACACGAGGCCTGCGTGGACTCGCCCGAGGTGTGCGAAATATCAAAACACTCCACACGGAACTGCTCTAAATCCTCCGGCGCTAAATCGAGCGCATCCACCAGAGCTCGGGTGCGCGCTTGCTGCGAGCCTTCTTCGGCCAACAAGCGGGCCAACTGGATGTCCGCGTTTTGTTGCGCCATGTCCAGCCACGCACGGCGTTGCTCACGCGGGTTGTGCACTGCGGCGATCTTGACGCCGGTTTGCTCGATCAGGGCTTGCAGCAATTCCTTGTCCACCGCGTGGCTGGTGATGAGCGCGGGCGGCACCGGCACGTCTAAATAGTGCTGGCTCAAAAATGCTTCCAACACTTCGGCGGGCTCGGCATCGTCCACATGCACGGGAAAGTAAGGTCGGTCACCCAGATGGCGGCCACCACGCACCATGGCCAAGTTGACGCAAGCTTTGCCGCCTTGCACTTTGACGGCCAAGATGTCCACGTCTTGATCGCCCACGGTATCGACCGCTTGTTGGTGAAGCACCTTGGAGAGTGCGCTCATTTGGTTACGCAGCTCAGCCGCTTGTTCAAACTCGAGCTTGTCGGCATGCGCCATCATGCGTGCTTCGATACTGGCCATCACCTCTTGCGTTTCTCCGCGCAGCAAGCGCATGGCGCTGTCCACATCGCGCTGGTAGTCGGGCACAGAAATGTGCCCCACGCACGGCCCCGAGCACCGCTTGATTTGAAACAGCAAACACGGACGCGTGCGGTTGTTAAACACGGTGTCTTCGCAGGTACGCAAGCGAAAGACTTTTTGCAACAGCTGAATGGCTTCTCGCACCGCCCACACGCTGGGGTACGGGCCAAAATAGTCATGGCGTTTGTCCACCGCACCGCGGTAATACACCACGCGTGGCACTTGTTGTGGACTGGGGTTGGCGCCTGTTTGAGCCGCAGACTTAGATGCCTCATCCGCCTTGATTGCCACCCCGCGCGTCATCTTCAAATACGGGTAGCTCTTGTCGTCACGGAACAAGATGTTGTACTTGGGCTTGAGGGTTTTGATGAGGTTGTTTTCCAGCAGCAGCGCCTCAGCCTCTGAGCGCACCACCGTGGTTTCCATGCGCGCAATCTTGCTGACCATGTGGCCTATGCGCGTGCCGCCATGGTCTTTTTGGAAATAGCTCGACACCCGTTTTTTGAGGTGAATTGCTTTGCCCACGTACAACACTTGCTCTTGCGCATCGAAGTAGCGGTAAACGCCCGGCAACGCGGGCAAGCTGGCCACCTGCTCGAGCAACTCGGGCGGATGGCGAGGGGCCGCTTTTTCAGGCGATGCGTCTGACGGGGTTTGGGACATGCCCGTATTGTGGACAATCTCAGGCGTGAAACTCAGCCCCCTGTCACCCACTGCACTGTCCACCGCCTTGAACTGGGACATTTTTTGTCGCGTCATCGACAACCATGGCGACCTCGGTGTCTGCTGGCGACTCAGCGCCGATTTGGCCCAGCGCGGCCACACCGTGCGCCTGTGGGTCGACGACGCCTCGGCCTTGGCATGGATGGCCCCTCAGGGCTGCAACGGCGTCGAAGTGCGCGCTTGGCCAGACGACGCAGCGTTACAGGCCTTGACCCACGATGCGACGTTCCAAGTGGGGGATGTCGTGGTGGAAGCCTTTGGTTGCGCGCTGCCTGAAGCCTTTCAAACGCTGATGGTGCAAGGCCCACCCCCCGTGTGGATCAACCTCGAATACCTCAGCGCCGAAGACTATGTGGCACGCTCACACGGCTTGGCTTCCCCCGTGATGAGTGGCCCCGCCAAAGGTGCCACCAAATGGTTCTTCTTTCCGGGCTTCACCCCCGACACCGGTGGCTTGCTGCGCGAGCCTGGATTGGCAGCGCGGCAGGCGGCGTTTGACCCGCAGGCTTGGTTGAGTAGCCTGCCCTGTGACCATCCCGTTGACACGCCTGTGGCCGACAACGAGCGCCTCATCAGCTTGTTTTGTTACGAGCCGCAGGCCCTGCCAGCACTGCTTCATCAACTCAGCGAAGGGGATGCACCCACCCGCTTACTGGTGACACCCGGCCGCCCCAGCGCAGCCGTGGCAGCAGCCATGCAGGTGTTGGGGTGGCCGCACAGGCCAGGGCAAGGGTCGCAACACCAACAGCTCCGCATCAGCTACCTGCCTTACCTCAGCCAAATCGACTTTGACCAATTGCTGTGGACCTGCGACCTCAACTTTGTCCGGGGCGAAGATTCGGTGGTGCGGGCCCTCTGGGCTGGCAAACCCTGGGTTTGGCACATTTACCCTCAGGACGATTTGGCCCACCATGTCAAGTTACAGACCCTTGAAACCGCGCTCGACATGCCGGCCTCCCTGCGAGCCTTCCACGCCACATGGAATGGCTTAGAAAACGCCTCACTTCCGCAGCTAACCCGCGCCCTGCTTGACAATTGGCAGGACTGGCGCCGACAAGTCCAGCATCGATTGCAGAGGCAAACCGACCTCACCACCCAATTATTGGGTTTCGTGGCGCAAAAACGCTAAAATAAGTGGCTTTGCGTACCCCAGCAGCCCCATGCTGCACGGGCCACCTACCTCTTACAAAACTTCTCATCATTATGAAAACCGCACAAGAAATCCGCGTTGGCAACGTCATCATGCACGGCAAGGACCCCATGGTTGTCCTGCGTACCGAATACCAACGTGGTGGTCGTGGTTCGTCCACCGTTCGCATGAAATTGAAAAGCTTGATCGCCAACTTCGGTACCGAAGTCGTGTTCAAGGCCGACGACAAAATGGACCAAGTGATCTTGGACAAGAAAGAGTGCACCTACTCTTACTTTGCTGACCCTATGTATGTGTGCATGGACGCCGACTTCAACCAATACGAAGTCGAAGCCAGCAACATGGGCGACGCTTTGAACTACCTCGAAGACGGCATGGAACTCGAAGTGGTGTTCTACGACGAGAAAGCCATCTCTGTGGAGTTGCCCACCAACGTGACACGCGAAATCACTTGGACTGAGCCTGCTGTCAAAGGCGACACCTCCGGCAAAGTGTTGAAGCCCGCCAAGATTGCGACCGGCTTCGAAGTGGCGGTGCCTTTGTTTGTGGCCCAAGGCGATAAAGTGGAAATCGACACACGCACCGGCGAATACCGCAAGCGCGTCTAAACCTTCATTGGTTTGAACGATCAAGGCTCCTTCGGGAGCCTTTTTTCATGGTTTTTCCTAGGGTGAGGTGCCGTTAAGATCGCCGCATGGATGGAATGCTAGACCCTCACGACCGACGCCTTGCCGAAGCTTGGGAAACCCTCAAAGCGCATTACGACAACGGCGATTCACTCGCCCCCGAGTCCAACCGCTTGGCGTTTGCGGACCCCGAATTTTTGCTGCGCCGTGAAACGCGCGGCTTGCGCATTCAACTCGAAATGCTCAAGCCCGATTTGGCGCAAAAAGAACGCGGCATCGAACACACCGTGGTGGTGTTTGGCAGTGCCCGATTCCGCAGTGAAGAAGAGTCGCACCAGGCCTTACTGAAAGCGCGTGACAGCGGCGATGCGACTGCGATTGCCAAAGCTGAAACCCTGGTGCGTAACGCCAAGTTTTACGAGCAATCGCGCGCCTTGGCGCACACCATCACCAAGTTCAGCGCGCTGCAACCGGACCATCAGAAATTATTCATCTGCACTGGTGGTGGCCCGGGCATCATGGAAGCCGCCAACCGGGGCGCACAAGAAGCAGGTGGCATCAGCGTAGGCTTGAACATTGCCCTGCCCCACGAGCAAACACCCAACCCCTACATCACGCCCGACCTGAGCTTCAAGTTCCACTACTTTGCGCTGCGCAAAATGCATTTCATGATGCGCGCCAAAGCCTTGGTGGCGTTTCCTGGTGGCTTTGGCACGCTCGACGAGTTGTTTGAAACCCTCACCTTGGTGCAATGCAAAAAGGCCAAGCCTGTGCCCATCGTGCTCTACGGCAGCAGCTACTGGAAACGCTTGTTCCACCCCGATGTGTTGGTGGAAGAAGGTGTGATCTCGGAAGAAGATGTGGACTTGTTCAAATACGTCGACAGCGTCGACGAAGCATGGAATTTCATCCGTGCGTTTTATGAACTCTGAGCAAATACGCGCTGCGTGAACCCAAGCCCACCACCGCTGAGACACACCAAAACACGCCGCTGATGCCAATCACGGTGCCCGCGGCACCAAAGACCATGGGCATCAGCACGCTCGACGCGTTGATGCCCATCAAGCGTAAACCCAGCGCCTCGCCATGCCGATGCTCTGGTGTGATTTGATGCAGCGTGCTCATCACCATCGGTTGCACACCACCGAGTGACAAACCCAGCAAGACCGAGCACGCGCCCATCAGCCAGGCTGTTTCCGTGAACGGATACACCGCCAGCAGGAGCGAGGTGATCAACATGGCGCCGGTGATGACTTGCCACTCGAGTAAACGCGCGGCGACGAACGGCATCATCATGCGAATGAAGGCCGCTGCAATGGCAAAACTGCCCAAGATGGAGCCAATCGCCGATGCGCTCAAGCCGCGCTCATGACCCAAGATCGGCACCACAAATGTGTGCACATCCCAGCAGGCGGACAAGAACCAGTTCACCATCAACAAACGACGAAACATGGGGTCATTCAGCAAATCCCATGCGCTGTTTTTTTCGTGCCCTTCGGGTTTGACCACTTTGGGCAATTCCTTCGCTTGGCGAATCCACAACCAAGCCAAGATGGGCAACAGGGCCATGGCTGCAAAAGCCCACTGAAAGCCCGCATGGTCAATCAACAAGCCGGCGCTGAAGGGACCAATGAAATTGGAGAACGCGGGGGCAATCGACAACCAGCTGAAGGCTTGCTTCATCTGATCGACTCCCTGCGCTGCGCGCCCCACATGCCGCTGCAACGCGATGATGGCAACGCCTGTAGCCCCCCCCGTCATCAGCGCGCTGAAACACAGCACCGGAAAAATAGGCCACAGCGCCGCAGCCCCTGCACCAGTTGCGCCCATGAGCACACTCCACAGCACCGGGCGTTTCAACCCATGCAGATCGGCATAGCGTCCTGCGGGCAAGGCCAAGAACACTTGCGTCAACGCAAACATGGCCAGCAGCACACCCACGGCCGCTTCGCTTTGACCGCTGCGCAAGGCCAGCAACGGTGCCGCCATGCGCATGCCCGCCATGCAGGCATGCAGGCAGACTTGGCCTGCAATCAGCTTGACGAGTTCACGCTTCAAACTTTGCTGTCCGTGTCATCCAAGGCGTCGTCGAACTTGGGCAACAAGGCTTGTGCTTCACCTTCGGGTAAGGCTTCGACGTTCTTCAGTGCGCGGCGCATTTGGCGGCTGCGGGTATCGGCACGGTCCAAGGTGTCGGCGGCTTTTTGCACTTGCTCGCGGACTTTTTCCACCCAATCGCCATAACGCTCAAACTCGGTTTTGACCGCGCCCAACACCTTCCAAACTTCGGAGGCTTGCTGCTCCAACGCCAAGGTACGAAAGCCCATGTGCAAGCTGTTGAGCATGGCCAGCAAGGTGGTGGGCCCCGCCAAGGTGACGCGGTAATCGCGCTGCAAACTGTCCATCAAGCCGGGTCGACGCAGCACCTCGGCATACAAGCCTTCGGTGGGCAAAAACAAAATCGCAAAGTCGGTGGTGTGCGGGGGCGCCAAGTAACTTTCGGCAATGCTCTTGGCCTCGCCACGAATACGCACCTCCAAAGCCTTGGCCGCCACCTCGGCCGCCACGCCGTCGGCGCGGTCTTGGGCATCGAGCAAGCGCTCGTAGTCTTCTCGCGGAAATTTGGCATCAATCGGCAACCACACCGGCTCACCGTCCACGCCACCCCGACCCGGAAAGCGAATCGCAAAGTCCACACGCTGGTTGCTGCGGGGTTTGGTCTCCACCTGCTTGCCGTATTGCTCCAGGGTGAGCACTTGTTCGAGCAAGGCCTCAAGCTGGACCTCGCCAAACATGCCTCGGGTTTTGACGTTGGTCAGCACGCGCTGCAAGCTGCCCACCCCATCGGCGAGCTTTTGCATTTGCCCTAAACCGTTGTGCACCTGCTCCAAGCGTTCTGCCACTTGTTTGAAACTTTCTGACAAACGCTTCTCGAGGGTGGTTTGCAATTTTTCGTCGACGGTGCGGCGCATTTCGTCCAACTTGTCGGCATTGCTTTTTTGCAGCTGCTGCAGTTGTTGATGGAGTGTGTCGCTGATCGACTTTTGCATCAGCGTAAGCTGCTGCACCTGGCTTTGCTGAAACAGCGTCAGGTTTTGCGTCAGCTCTTGACGGCCGCCGCGCGAGGACTCGGTGATCTCGGTGCGCAGCTCTCGCTCCACGCGTTCGAGCTTCTCGTGCAGGCTGTGCAAACTCTGTTGCAACGACAGGGTCGCCGCATCGTTCTGACCACTGGGGCGACGCAGCAACAACACCAAGAGCAGCGCATTGATTGCACCAAGCCCTGCCGCGATCCAGAGTTCGGTCATGCGCCCACCGTGTTCAAAGGCGTCAACGACTTGCCCTGCGTGAAGAAACTGATGAGGTTGTCAGCCGCCAAATTGGCCATGGCCTTGCGTGTCGGGATAGACGCACTGGCGATGTGCGGCGTCAGCACGACGTTGGGAACCGTCAGCAAATCGGGGTGCACTTTGGGTTCCCCTTCAAACACATCCAAGCCGGCAGCGGCAATGCGGTGCTCGCGCAACGCGACGGCCAAGGCAGCGTCGTCCACGATGCCACCACGTGCAATGTTGATCAGCGTCGCAGTGGGCTTCATCTGCGCCAACTCAGCTGCGCCAATGGTGTGGTGCGAGGCGGCGCTGTAGGGCACCACCAACATCACATGGTCGGCTGTTTTGAGCAACTCTTCTTTGCTCACATACGTGGCTTTGCATTCGGCTTCCGCCTCGGGCGCCAAGCGTGAGCGGTTGTGATAGATCACCTTCATGCCAAACCCGTGCGCAGCCCGGCGCGCAATGCCTTGGCCAATACGGCCCATGCCCAAAATACCGATCGTGCTGCCATGCACTTCAGCCCCGGCAAACATGTCGTAACGCCATTGCGTCCACTCACCACGGCGCAGGTAGTGTTCGCTTTCGGTGATACGCCGAGCGGTGGCCATCAGCAGTGCAAAGCCAAAATCGGCCGTGGTCTCGGTCAACACGTCGGGGGTGTTGCTGGCCTGAACGCCTTGTGCCGTCATTGCGGGCACATCAAAGTTGTTGTAACCCACCGCCATGTTGGCCACGGCTTTCAAGCCAGAACAAGCCTTTAATACCTCCGCATCCACCGGGTCAGAGCCCGTGGTCAGCGCCCCTGCGTGCTGTGACAACGCTTGCGTCCAGGACGCTTTGGTCCAAGGCACGTCTGCCTGGTTGTCGGTCACGTCGAAGTGCGCACGCAAACGTGCCAAGGTTTCTTCAAAGATAGGACGGGCGACGATGATGGTGGGTTTCATGAGTGGCTTTCAGTTAGTGTGTGAGTGCGTATTGAACGATGTAGACCATGGCACCAGCGAAATAACCAATCAATGCCAAACCGCTGATTTTTTTGACATACCAAATAAAGTCAATGCGTTCCAAGCCCATAGCCGCCACGCCTGCGGCCGAACCAATGATCAAAATAGACCCCCCCGTTCCTGCGCAGTAGGCCAAGAACTCCCACAAAAAGCTGTCCGGGGGGTATTGCGAGAGGCTGTACATCCCCATCGAAGCAGCGACCAAGGGCACGTTGTCAACAATGGCACTGACCACACCGATGATCATCACGATCACATCTTGACGGCCCACCGCTTGGTCCAACCAAGCAGCCAAATCAGACAGCACATGGGTGTGCTCAAGGGTGGCCACTGACAACAAAATTCCCACAAAGAAAACAATCGACGGCATGTCAATCCGGGTAAGCGCATGCGTCAGCGACAGCTGCTGCTTCTCGTCATCGGTTTTTTCGCGATGCACCAAATCACCCACCAGCCACAAAAGACCCAAGCCAAACAACACACCCATGAACGGCGGCAAGTGGGTCCATGTTTTGAAAGCAGGTACAGCCACCAACACGCCCAAGCCGAGAAAGAACATCAGATTTCGCTCAAACGCGGTGGTCACAGGCAGCGCTTGTTCACCCGATGAAGTCAGCGGTGGGACCACCGCCTGACCCTTGAGCAGAAAACTGGTGACCGTCAAAGGAACAAGCAAGTTCACCAGCGAAGGTAAAAACAATCCCTTGATGATTTCAAGGGACGTGATCTGCCCACCGATCCAAAGCATGGTGGTGGTCACATCGCCAATCGGAGACCAAGCACCGCCGGCGTTCGCTGCGATCACGATGATGCCAGCGAAAAACAAGCGGTCATCACGCTGATCCAACAGCTTCTTCATCAGCGAGACCATCACGATGGTGGTGGTCAAGTTGTCCAAAATAGAGCTCAGGAAGAAGGTCACAAACCCCACCAGCCACATCAGACTTGAGAGCTGGGTGGTTTTGATGCGTGACGTGATCACCTCAAAGCCGTTGTGTGCATCCACCACTTCGACAATGGCCATGGCCCCCATCAGGAAAAAGACAATTTGTGCTGTACTGATGAGCGACTCATTCAAATGTTCCCCCACCAGACTCGCGTCCCCCGTGCTGACGGCATAAAGGCTCCACAGCAAACCCGCCCCCACCAAAGCAGACGCAGACTTGTTGATCTTGAGCGGGTGCTCCAAGGCGATCGCCGCATAAGCGAGAACAAAAATTACCACCAGTGCAGTCAACATGAAAATTCCTAGGGCGTGGGTTGTGCGATGTCAAACACTTGGCGCAGGTAAGCCAAATACTTCTCGTCTTCACACATGTTCTTGGACGGCGTGTCAGACAACTTGGCCACGGGTTGTCCGTTGCACTGCGTCATCTTCATGACGATCTGCAAGGGCTCGTAACCCAAGTCGTTGGTCAGGTTGGTGCCAATGCCAAATGCCAGCTGGCAGCGCCCGCGGAACTGCTGGTAAAGCGCAATGGTTTTCTCGACCGTCAAGCCATCCGAAAAAATCAGTGTCTTGGTCATGGGGTCCACACGGTTCTTGCGGTAGTGGTCAATCATGCGTTCCCCCCAGGTGAAGGGATCGCCACTGTCATGACGCGCACCATCAAACAGCTTGCAGAAATACATGTCGAAGTCGCGCAAGAACGGTTCAATGCCATAGACATCGCTCAGCGCGATGCCCAGGTCACCGCGGTACTCGCGCGCCCAGGTCTCGAACCCAAACACCTGGCTGTCGCGCAAACGAGGGCCCAAGGCTTGGCAGGCTTGCAAATATTCGTGGGCCATGGTGCCCAAAGGCGTGAGGCCAAGCTTCATGGCAAACAAAGCGTTGCTGGTGCCGGCAAACTGCCCAGAGGCGCCAGTCCCCAAGCGTGAAATCAACACGCGCAACAACTCTTCATGCCACGCTTTGGAGAAGCGACGGCGCGTACCGTAATCGGCGATTTTCAAATCGCTTAAACGCTCGGCGTGCAAGGCCTCGATCTTGTGATCCAAACGTTTTCGGCCTTCCAAAAAGTCGGGCACTTTTTGGGTGTTGCGAAAGTACACCTCGTTGACGATGGCCAACACCGGTATCTCAAACAAGATGGTGTGCAGCCAAGGGCCGTGGATGTTGATGTCGATCTCACCACTGGGCAAGGCTTGAATGTCGATGTATTTTTCATTCAAGCGAAACAAGCCCAAGAAGTCGACAAAGTCGCTCTTGATGAAGCGCAAACTGCGCAGCCACGTCAACTCAGCATCTTGAAACTGCAAGCTGCAGAGCGAACGAATTTCATCCCGAATTTCTTGCACATAGGGCGCAAGTTGCACCCCAGGGTTACGGCACTTGAACTTGTAAGAGACCTGCGCACTCGGGAACTGATGCAGCACGGCCTGCATCATGGTGAACTTGTAGAGGTCGGTGTCGAGCAGGCTGGTGATGATCATCGGACGCTAACAAAAAAACTCAGGCCACCCAGTGGGTGAACTCTTCCACCGGCACGCGTGGCGTGACCAAGGTGTTGACCTTGTCGCTCTCGTCAGCGTAGCCGAGCGACATGCCGCAGACCATCATCTCGCCCTCGCCCGCACCGATGTGCGGCAGGATGATGCTGTGAAACCCATTCCATGCTGCTTGTGGGCAGGTGTGCAACCCACGTGCACGCGCAGCCAGCATGATGTTTTGCACAAACATGCCGTAGTCGAACAGCGAGCCACGCCCCATCACGGGATCGATGGTAAACATCAGCCCCACAGGGGCATCGAAGAACTTGAAGTTGCGTTGTTGTTGCTCGTGCATGCGGTCTTTGTCACCTTTGCCGATGCCGAGCAAGCCATACAGACTCCAGCCGTTTTCACGGCGGCGATCGATATAAGGGCTGACCCATTGCGCGGGGTAATAGTCGTATTGCTCGGTGTACTGCTTGGCCACTTCGGGGTTGGCGCGCATGGCTTCGTGTGCGGCACACACTTTGTCGACCAAGCTATCGCGCGAAGCGCCTTGCAGCACATACACCTTCCAGGGTTGGGTGTTGGTGCCCGAAGGCGCGCGGCTCGCCACTTGCAAAATTTCGGTGATCAATTCGCGCGACACCGCTTGCTGCGTGAAAGCACGCGCAGACATGCGCGAGGTGATGGCGTGGTCCACAGCGGCCACGTTGGAAGCTTGGGTCATGACAGGGTCTCCAATACAGTTTTTAATTTCAAAGGCAAGGCCTTCACAGGCCGTCGGTTTTCTTTGTCCACATACACATGAACGAAATGTCCGCGCGCCGCGCACAGGTCTTCGCCTTGTGCAAACAGGCCGATTTCGTATCGCACGCTCGAGCTGCCCATCTTGGCGACACGGATGCCAGCCTCGATGACTTGCGGAAACGCCAAAGGTGCAAAGTAATTGCATTGGGTTTCAATCACCAAGCCAATCGTCTCGCCGTGGTGAATGTCCAGCGCGCCCTGCTCAATCAGGTGGGCATTGACGGCCGTGTCAAACCAGCTGTAATACACCACGTTGTTGACATGGCCGTAGACATCGTTGTCCATCCAACGCGTGTCGATGCGACGAAACACCTTGAAGGCGCTGCGTAATTCAGCTTGGGGACGGGAAGTGGCACTCGAACTCATTGAGACAGATTTTGCCAGCGTCGCCAGTACGCATAGGCGACACGGTAGGTATTGACTTGCACCTGCACGGTGTCGGTCATTTCTTTGCCGTAGCCCCCCGCCATCGAGAAGGCCAAGGGGATGCGTTTGGACCAGGCCCAATCAAACACGCGGCGGTCGCGCGCTTCGAGGCCATCGAAGCTGACGCTGAGGCGTCCCAAGCGGTCTCCCTCGTGCGGGTCGGCGCCGGCCAAATAAATCAACAAATCAGGTTGGAAACGCGCCTCAAGTTCGCCCAAGGCTTGCTCCAGCGCCTCAAGGTAGGCCACATCGCTACAGCCGTCCGGAAGCTCGATGTCCAAATCGCTGGTTTCTTTGTCAAACGGAAAGTTTCGTGCGCCATGCAAAGACAGCGTGAACACATGGGGATCGCGTTCAAAAATACGCGCCGTGCCATTGCCTTGGTGCACATCCAAATCGACGATGGCCACTTGCAACGGCCGTTTATGCGTGCGCCCCCATTCGGCTTGCATCAAGCGGGCGGCCACTGCGGCGTCGTTGAACACGCAAAACCCACTGCCCTTGTCGGCATACGCATGGTGTGTGCCGCCCGCCAAGTTGGCCGACACGCCCTCGCCACCCAACAACGCGGCGCGCGCCGCCATCACCGTGGCACCCGCAGAACGGCGCGAACGTTCGACCATGGCCGGGGTCCAAGGGAAACCAATTTCTTTTTGCGCCGCCTCGCTCAACTGCCCCTGCACCACGGCTTGGATGTAGGCCGGGCTGTGCACCAGCGCCAGCTCACCATCGCTGGCGGGCTCTGCCACATCCAGCTGCAGCTCGGGCAATTCGGCCGCCAAACGCTCGCGCAGCAAGCGGTACTTGCCCATCGGGAAACGGTGGCCCTGCGGCAAGGGCAGGACAAATTGGTCTGAATAAAAAGCGCGCATCAACGTGAAAGCCGCATAAACAAAGGCGTCAAAAGGGACTGCATTGTCTCCAAGAATGAAAAACCTTGGGTTTTAGACCGCTGCCTCTAAACAGCCCTCTCCTCGGCCTCAACCCCTTGCAAAGATCCGGGATAACCCTAAACTTCATCCCAATGCTGCAATGCAACATTTTTAAAACCTCTTTTAACTTTTGGAGTTACACATGATCAACGTCGAACAAATCACCGCCACCAACAAAGCCAACTTGGACAACTTGTTTGGTCTGTCAAACAAAGCCTTCGCTGGCGTCGAAAAAATCGTCGAATTGAACTTGACCGCTGGCCGCGCTGCATTGGCTGAGTCTGCTGCTCACGCCAAGGCTGTGTTGGGTGCCAAGGACGCACAAGAATTGGTAGCTTTGCAAACCAGCTTCATCCAACCTTTGGCTGAAAAATCTGCTGCTTACAGCCGCCACATCTATGACATCGCCTCTAGCACTGGCGCTGACCTGACCCAAGGCTTCGAAGGCAAAGCCGCTGAAGGCCAACAAGCGGTTCAGGCTTACATCGAATCTGCTTTGAAGAACGCACCTGCTGGCTCTGAGCAAGCCGTGGCTTTCTTCAAGCAAGCCGTGACTGCCAGCAACAACGCTGTGGAATCTGTGCAAAAAGCAGTCAAGCAAGCCACTGACTTGGCCGAATCACAAATCAAAACAGCGACTGAAACCGCTGTGAAAGCTTCTAAAAGCGTTGCCAAGAAGCGTTAATTTGTAACGATTGTCTCCTCGGATTCTTCGCTACCCTCCGCGGGTACAGGAATCCCTTCAAGGGCCCGCCGCAAGGTGGGCCCCTTTTTTGTCTGCGCAATTTACTGCGCAGACAAAGCGGCTTTCAGCTTGGGCAAGGCTTGCAGCATGGCGGCTCGTCCGGCTTCGATCGAACGCCGACGTGCACTGAACTCGGCGCTGCCCACATTGCCCAAGGCGGGACGCACCACCAAGTCGGCCTCGCGCAATTCAAAGTGGTTGATGCTCTTGCCCATGATGGTGAAGGTCTGCATCAAGATTTGAAACATATCACCGGTTTTGCCCGTCTCAGGGGCACTCGATATATCCACAGCCAACACAAACTCCGCCCCCATTTGACGCGCATAACGCACCGGCACCGGCGACACCAACCCCCCATCCACAAATTCACGCGTCCCAATGCGTACGGGTTCAAACACCGAAGGCACTGAACTCGAAGCACGCACCGCCGTGCCCACATCGCCACGCTGGAACAACACGCCGTCGCCGGTATGCAAGTCGGTCGCCACGATGCCCAAGGGCATCTTCAGTTCCTCAATGCGACGGCCACCGGTTTGGGCGTTCACATAGCGCCCCAAAGCATCGCCGCGCATCATGCCGCGTCCCAGCAAAGGTACTGTCCAGTCGGTGATGGTGGATTCCTCCATGCTCTCAGCGACTTTTTGTAATTGGGCGCCGGTTTTGCCACTGGCGTAAAACGCAGCCACCACACTGCCTGCGGAGGTGCCCACCACCAAGTCGGGCTTCAAACCGGCCTCTTCCAGCACCTGAATCACCCCGACATGGGCAAAGCCACGCGCGGCACCACCGCCCAAGGCCAAACCAAACTTCGGCACGCGTTTCGCCACTGCCGGGGCTTCAGGCTTTTCAGCTTCCACAGGGGCCAAGGGCCCACGCGCTCCGCACCCTACCAACAGCGCCACGCACAGTGCCAGGCTCCAACCGCGCCAAGAGGTGAAAGAAAGAAGTGAAAAACGCGTCATGTGGAGCTGGAAATGAGTTGAAAACCTAGGGATTGTCCTAGATCCCTTCGCACAGGGCGATTCAGCCGTCATAATTGACGTTTACGTAAACGTAAACCAATTCATCGATCAATCAGGAGACCTCCATGGACATCAAAGGCAAAGTTTTCATCGTCACCGGTGGCGCATCAGGTTTGGGCGAAGGCACCGCACGTGCCTTGGCAGCCAAAGGCGGCACCGTCGTGATTGCCGACATGCAAGCCGACAAAGGCGAAGCCGTGGCCAAAGAGATTGGCGGTGCCTTTGTGAAGTGCGATGTCAGCAGCGAAGCCGATGGCCAAGCCGTGGTGGCCAAGGCCGTCTCCTTGGGTAAATTGATGGGCTTGGTGAATTGCGCAGGCATTGCCCCCGCTGAAAAAACCGTGGGCAAAAACGGCGCACACGCCTTGGGCAACTTCACCAAAACCATCACCGTCAACCTGGTGGGCAGTTTCAACATGATTCGCTTGGCCGCCGATGCCATGTGCAAAAACGAACCTGAAGCAACCGGCGAACGCGGCGTGATGATTTCCACCGCCTCGGTGGCAGCCTACGACGGCCAAATTGGCCAAGTCGCTTACAGCGCGTCCAAAGGTGGTGTGGTCGGCATGACTTTGCCGATTGCCCGCGATTTAGCGCGCAACGGCATCCGCAATATGACCATCGCCCCCGGCATCATGGGGACGCCCATGTTGTTTAGCATGCCCCAAGAGGTGCAAGACGCCCTGGCGGCCGGCGTGCCCTTCCCCTCACGCCTGGGCACCCCACAGGACTACGCCAAATTGGCCCTGCACATTTTTGAAAACGACTTGCTGAACGGCGAAGTGATCCGCTTGGACGGCGCGATCCGTTTGGCACCGAAATAAGGCACCGCCTGAATCGCCCCAAAACTGGGCTTTATATACTGGGGACTCACGTGGTCGCACAGGGTGCGGCCACTTCTCTTTTGCGTTTCACCGGTCCCTATCGCCCATGGAAATCAAGGTCAATTTTCTCGACAAACTTCGTCTAGAAGCCAAGTTCGACGACTTCACCGTCGTGGCAGACCAGCCCATCCGTTACAAAGGTGATGGTTCGGCGCCAGGTCCCTTTGATTACTTCTTGGCCTCCTCGGCCTTGTGTGCGGCTTATTTTGTGAAGCTGTATTGCGTCACACGCAACATCCCAACAGAGAACATCCGGCTCTCGCAAAACAACATCGTCGATCCTGAGAACCGCTACCAGCAGATTTTCAAGATCCAAGTGGAGCTGCCACCCGACATCCAAGAGGTGGACCGCCGCGGCATCTTGAATTCGATCGAACGATGCACCGTCAAGAAAGTGGTGCAAGCCGGGCCCGAGTTTGTCATCGAAGAAGTGGCCAACTTGGATGCCGACGCCCAGTCGCTGCTCACACTCCAACCCCACACCGACAACCCCACCTTCATTCCGGGCAAAGACCTGCCGCTCGAGCAAACCATCGCCAACATGTCGAGCCTGTTGGCGGGCTTGGGCATCAAGATTGAAATTGCATCGTGGCGCAACATCATTCCCCATGTCTGGTCGCTGCACATCCGCGATGCCCATTCGCCCATGTGTTTCACCAACGGCAAAGGGTCGACCAAAGAAAGTGCCTTGGCCTCGGCCCTGGGCGAATACATCGAGCGACTGAGCAACAACCATTTTTATGCCGGCGCATTTTGGGGCGACGACATCGCCAACGCAGACTTTGTGCACTACCCCAACGAACGCTGGTTCAAACCCGGCAAGAAAGATGCACTGCCTGCGGAAATTTTGGATGCGTACTGCCTGTCCATCTACAACCCCGATGGCGAACTGCGGGGCTCGCACCTGATCGACACCAACTCAGGCAACACCCAGCGCGGCATCTGCGCGCTGCCCTATGTGCGTCAATCGGATGGCGAGGTGGTGTACTTCCCCACCAACCTGATTGAAAACTTGTTCGTGAGCAACGGCATGAGTGCTGGCAACACCCTGGCCGAAGCGCAGGTGCAGTGCTTGTCCGAAATTTTCGAACGTGCCGTCAAGCGTGACATCTTGGAAGGCGAAATTTGTTTGCCCGATGTGCCCGCCGAGGTGTTGGCGCAATACCCCAGCATCGTGGCTGGCATTCAAGGCTTGGAAGAGCAAGGCTTTCCCGTGTTGGTGAAAGACGCATCACTAGGCGGCATCTATCCCGTCATGTGCGTCACCTTGATGAACCCGCGCACGGGCGGTGTCTTTGCCTCCTTCGGTGCACACCCCAGCTTTGAAGTGGCGCTGGAACGCAGCCTGACAGAGTTGCTGCAAGGCCGCAGCTTTGAAGGCCTGAACGATTTACCGCCCCCGACCTTCGAGAGCCATGCAGTCACCGAACCCAACAACTTTGTGGAGCACTTCATCGACTCCAGCGGCATCGTCTCGTGGCGCTTTTTTAGCGCCAAGGCCGACTACGACTTTGTCGCGTGGGATTTTTCCGCCCAGGGTGACAACGCCAACGCCCAAGAAGCTGCAAGCTTGTTTGGCATTCTGAAAGACATGGGCAAAGAGGTCTACACCGCCGTGCACGACCAGTTGGGGGCCATCGCTTGCCGAATTTTGGTGCCCGGTTATTCAGAGATCTACCCCGTCGAAGACTTGATCTGGGACAACACCAACAAAGCCTTGCTGTTTCGCGAGGACATCCTCAACCTGCACCGCCTGGACGATGCCGCGCTGTCTGCGCTGCTGACCCGTTTGGACAACAACGAGTTGGATGACTACTCGGACATCGCCACGCTGATTGGCATCGACTTTGATGAAAACACGGTGTGGGGACAACTCACGGTGCTTGAGCTGAAGCTGCTGATTCAGCTGGCCCTGAAGCAGTTGGAAGACGCGCAAGAGTTGGTTGGCGCCTTTCTTCAATACAACGACAACACGGTCGAGCGTGGTTTGTTTTACCAAGCCTTGCACGCCGTGCTGGAAGTGATGCACGACCCAGACCTTGAACTGGCCGACTACGAGGTGAACTTCCGCCGCATGTTTGGCGATGCGCGCATGGATGCCGTCATCGGGTCTGTGAACGGCACGGTGCGCTTCTTTGGTTTAACCCCCACCAGCATGAAGCTTGAAGGACTCGATCGACACCACCGCTTGCTCGACAGCTACAAAAAATTGCACCAAGCACGTGCTGCCAAGGGCGACGCCTAAAATTAGGTTGCACCCTTTTCACCTATGGCCATCCCCCAGTCTTTCATTCAAGAGCTCCTTGCCCGCGTGGACGTGGTTGAGGTGGTGGGCCGCCATGTGCAGCTGAAAAAAGGCGGTGCCAACTTCATGGGGCTGTGCCCGTTCCATGGCGAGAAATCGCCCTCGTTTTCGGTCAGCCCAGCCAAGCAGTTTTTCCACTGCTTTGGTTGCGGCAAAAACGGCAATGCCATTGGCTTCTTGATGGAGCATGCCGGCATGACGTTTGTCGAAGCCGTCAAAGACCTGGCGCAAAACGTTGGCATGCAAGTGCCCGAAGAAGACATCTCCCCCCAAGACCGCGCCCGTGCTGCCGAACAGCGCCAAAAACAAGCCACCCTCACCGACGTGTTGGAGAAAGCGGGCGAGGCCTACCGCAAACACTTGCGCAATTCACCCAAAGCGATTGCGTACTTCAAAGGGCGCGGGCTCAGCGGTGAAATCGCCAAACAGTTTGGCCTAGGCTACGCGCCCGAAGGTTGGCGCAGCCTGGCCAGCGTGTTTCCCGACTACCAAGACCCATTGCTCGCCGAAAGTGGCTTGGTGATCGTCAACCAAGAAGACGGCGAAGAAGAAAAACGCTACGACCGCTTCCGCGACCGCGTGATGTTCCCCATTCGCAACGTCAAAGGCGAGTGCATTGGCTTTGGCGGTCGCGTGTTGGGCGAAGGCACACCCAAATACCTGAATTCACCCGAGACCCCGGTGTTCAGCAAAGGCCGCGAGTTGTATGGTTTGTTTGAAGCCCGCCACGCGCTGCGCGATGCAGGCTATGTGTTGGTGACCGAGGGCTACATGGACGTGGTGGCCTTGGCCCAACTGGGCTTCCCCAACGCGGTAGCCACCTTGGGCACGGCGTGTACCACCGACCATGTGCAAAAGCTGTTTCGCTTCACCGACAGCGTGGTGTTCAGCTTTGACGGCGACAGCGCCGGTCGACGCGCTGCGCGCAAAGCCCTCGATGGCGCGCTGCCCTATGCCACCGATGTGCGCAGCGTGAAGTTTTTGTTCTTGCCTGCCGAACACGACCCCGACAGCTACATCCGTGAATTTGGCAAAGAAGCCTTTGCCCACTGCGTGACCGAAGCCATGCCCCTCAGCCGCTTCCTGATCGAAGTGGCCCGTGAAGGCTGCGACTTGCACACCGCCGAAGGCCGCGCCCACATGGCCAGCAACGCCAAGCCCCTGTGGATAGCCCTGCCCGATGGCGCGCTCAAGCGCCAACTGCTCAGCGAAATTGCCGAGCTGGCTGACTTGGGCAACCACGAGTTGCAAGACTTGTGGATGCCCGCCGAGCCCGCGGCGACTCCCGCGCGCACTGGCGAATTCAAAAAAAAATCAAGCCCATTTCAAGCACGCACGTCGTATGCGCCCAAACCCCGGATGCGCGGCACCCGCCTCATCCCCACCGGGCGTGCCGACCACGCCGCGCGCGTGCTTCTGTCGCACATGGACATTTGGGACGACCTGTCCACCGAAGACCACAACCTGCTGTGTGAACTCGCCCCGCCGCATGGCTCTTTGTTTGTGTGGCTCGACCACCAACACCATGAGCATGGCAACCAAGCGTGGGGCGCCTTGCGGGAAGGGCTACGCGGCCATGAGGCGGAAGAGCTGGCCTTGCGTGTCATGACCACCGCCTTTACCCCGCTGCTGGATGACGAGGGCCAACCCAAACCCGAAACCAGCAGCCCCGAAGAGCAAAAGCGGGAAGCTGGGCTGGAACTGCGCGGCATTTTGAACAAAATCTTGTTTGAAAGCCTCGATGCCCAAATGAAAGAGGCGATCGCCGAAGCCGCCGCCGACCCCACCGCCATGCAGCGCTACAAGGTCCTGTTTGAGCGTCGTCGGCAGCTGGGCTTGATTCCGCAAAAACTGGTGGAAAGTCAAGATTAACGGGGCTTTGGCTGTTCAAGCGGCTCCATTTTGGGTATAATCCACGCTTAGCAAGTGCGACAGCAGCACCTCCGGGCCCGGCCAACCGTGACACAAGCGCACGACTCGCCACCTTACCGCAAGGACTGCATTCCAAATGTTCGCCCTCCCCGCTTGCTTTTGAGGTTTCTTACTTCTCCCCTTTTTTTATTTCATCCTGCGCCGGGTTTTTGTGGCGCTGTGTATTTGTTTCTTTGATGTCTAGGAGTTTTCATGCCTGTCGACCGCAAGTCCAAGAAGCCTGCCCAACCTGTGGCCAAGAAGGTCGTTGCTAAAACCGTGAGCAAAAAGCCAGCCCCCGCTGCGCCCAAAGCCAAGGCCAAGCCTGCCGTCAAAGCCACTGCCAAAGCTGTTACCAAGCCAACCGCAAAGCCCGTTGCAAAAACCGCTGCAAAACCTGCAGCCAAGCCAGCAACGAAAGCCAAATCAGTGCCTGCATCGAAACCCAAAGCGGCTGCCAAGCCCGCTGTGAAACCCGCCGCCAAATCTGCTGCTAAACCTGTAGCAAAAGCCAAAGCAGAAGACACCAAAAAGAAAGTCCCCGCCGTCCAAGCCCATGCGCCCAAAGCCGCGGCCAAGCCCAAAGCTGCTGCCAAGAAAGCTACCAAGGCCAAAGGCAAAAAAGGTAGCGCAGAAGACGACGACCTGAGTGACATCGAAGCCGACCTCGAAGGCGAACCCGTCGTCGAAGCCGGTGCCGAAAAGGCCAAGCCACTGCGCATGAAGATCAGCAAGGCCAAAGAACGTGCCTTGATGAAAGAATTTGGTTTGGACGAAACCGTGCTGTCTGAAGAAGACATGCAAAAGCGTCGTCAACGCCTGAAGACCCTGATCAAACTCGGTAAGACCCGTG